>JAAUXU010002792.1_pt1 | contig 15171 bp, 12 predicted proteins | sample 7278151 | NCBI WGS metagenome assembly JAAUXU01 (sample SAMN14350113, study PRJNA611818) | marine sediment metagenome | isolation source: surface marine sediment (1.8m) | place: French Polynesia: Moorea | collected 2018-08 | reverse complement strand
CTACATTGCTGTTGCTACTACTACAATGGCTGCTGCTACTACTACTAGAGCCACTGTCACTACTTGGGCTACAACAACTATTTCACTACCCCCACATCGCCGACTACTACAAGTACGACTGCTGCACAGTGCGTGGTTTACTGTACATGCATGTACATGTGCTTGCAGTGGCCGGACCCATCCTTCGTCATTTATTCTCCTTAGTACTGTACGTCCAATTAGGGCAACAGCGGCCTCCAGCACCCACTTAACTCCCCTCGGAGACTCTTCTCCGTTTGCTTGTTAGAGGCTGGAAGCACAGAATGACTGAGAAGAGGAGGGATAAAGGGTAAGATTTCGCCAAAAACCCTCCTTTTGACAGCGGCGACGAGGACAGCGACGGAGGTAGCAACGGCGGCAACCTTTCTCCCGGCCGCTCTCCCCTCTATTAGCCATCGCTCTCTCTTTCTCGGGCCAGCGCGTTTTGGGTCAGTAGCCGTAGCCACCGTTTATTATCGCCCAAATTTTGGGCCAGCGTCAGTTTTGTGCAGACTCTCCGATACGATAGACGTGCTGGAAAAGCTCAATTCGACACTGGAGTTGTACTACAGCTCTGCTTCTCGATTGCTGCCAAGACGTCATGGCGACCGCCAACTAGTGATTCTCCCCATACTCTTGCGAACGCCCAGAGAACTTTTTTCGAGTGTGACAAATGACGACTGACACCTGTGCTTAACAACTTTCCTGTAACGTTCACCCAGGATCTTCTGTCCTAAGATGCGGTCGCTCCTGCTCTTGGCCTGCCTGTCGGTGTCAGCCTGCGCGTTGGTGGCGGGACGCGCCAACCCGACTGTATCAGTGTCGGTCGGTGACAACCAAGAACAGCCAGAAGACAGCAATGACCACCAGCAAGATAGCTTGCCGCCAGACACATTCAGGAAGCTCGCACAGGCCTTGTACCAACGAGGCGAGCAGGCCGACAGTCGGGCAATGGAGAGGAAGTACCTGTACGACAGGAACGCCACTTGCAACGACGGCAGCACTGCGGGCTACTACATCAGGAGAAACTACCAGAGCAAACGGTGGATTGTCTTTCTTGAAGGTGAGGAAGAAGCCTTGATACCGACCAGCTATGAGGGGTCAATGTGTTACACATATATCATCACTGTTTTAGGCGGCTGGATCTGCCACGACGAGCACAGCTGTGCTGAACGTGCAGCTCGAGAGCCACACAGAATGTCCTCGGATCGTTGGCCGTCGGTCAAGACCGTCGGAGGGATCCTGTCGGCTGATCCCCTAGAGAACCCGCACTTTGCAGATGCTAATCACGTCTTTGTGCCTTACTGCAGCAGCGACTCATGGTAAGAAGGAGAAATCTCATTGGAATCTCAGTGTCACACGTGACATCTGTATACGCAATTTCTTTCTAGGTCTGGCACCAAAGCCTCGTCTAGTCGTCACGGCCCCTCCTTTTTGGGCAGCGCCATCGTGCGCGCCACCGTCCGTGAGCTAGCACGTTATGAGCGCTTGTTGTCCGCCACCGAGTTGTATCTGGCTGGAAGCAGCGCTGGCGCCACTGGCGTCCTCGTCAACGTCGACGCAGTTTCACAAATGCTGGCGCCGGCTGGGGTGAGCGTGCGCGGTATCGTCGACTCGGGCTGGTTCCTCGACCATGATCCCTTCTCCACGGACTGCAGCCAAGACAGGCGGAGGCAGTCATCCTGCTCTGTCATAGCGGATTTGAAGCTCGGAGTCGACACCTGGGGCGCCAGGGTGCCCAAGGCCTGTGCTGAGGCATATCCCGGAGAGCCGTGGAACTGCTTCCTGGGATACAGGATGTATCCACTTGTGAGAGGTAGCTTAAACGCGTACTTCGCTGTGGTACTCGACAGTCGCATTCTCACTTACTCCATCTATTGCAGCGCCATTGTTCATCTTCCAGTGGCAGTTCGACAAGTTTCAGTTGTATGCCGACAATGTCGCGGTTCCATCCTCGCACGACCAGTGGGACTACATCCACGGAATGGGTCGCAAGTTGCGCAACACATTCAAGGACGTGAAGGCTGTCTTCTCTCCTGCCTGCATTGCACACGAGGTCCTCACGAAAAGCCACTGGATTTCCGTGGCCGTCAACCAAGTCACCCTGCCCGACGCAATTGATTGCTGGGCTTCTTCTCTGCCACGCCGCGAAGAAGAGGAGGAGGGGTTTGGTGCCATCGGGCTGGAGGTCAGGGCACAGCTGGCGGAAAACTTTCTCGAGGGAGAAGACGAGGAGATCATCGTGCCAGTTAGAATACACAGGTAAAAAAAGGGTCCTTCCCTGTCACTACACATTTGTCGGATGTAGTAAAACGAGGTTGGCGCAGGGTTGCATCATGGGCTTTGGAAATGTCCACAGCAGAGTTTAGTTACTTCAATTATTATGAATGGTGCCGCCGTATTGCCCGACCCCGAATATGACATCCCATCATTGATGAAAGATGGGTAGGGTTTGACACCCCTTCGGCAGTCCTCCCCTACTCCCCTTCCCCCTGTTCCATGTGACATCCCAATGGGCCCAATTGTCGCTGAGGAGATGCTCTTGATGTGAGGAGACACGAGGACAATCATGACTCCTCTGTTCCACTATGTCTTGGCTGATACCTGCCCCCCCCCCCTCCGCAGTGCAAGCATATGATTGCGACTTTGCCATGAGATTGGCGGTTTCCTTACTTAGTCAATACTGACAGTGCCTCTCCATCTTTGCAGCAGGACCGCATCCATGCTGTCAGACTCGCCGCGGCCGTATAAATACGCCTCCAACCTGGTTCGCTCAATCCCGACCGCCTCAGATCCCGGACGCAACAGCATCAGCAGCAAGTTGAAGCAGCGAAAGCGGGGAAGGAGTCATCGGAAGATCAGCAACAACACCAGCAGAAGGATGCACCTCCCGGAGGAAAGGAGGAGCAGCAGAAAGAGACACAAGGAACACGGACGAAGGCAACAAACGAGAACCAAGTGCTTCACGCGCTCCAACTCCTGCGACGTGGAGGAAGACGCCGCCGATGAAAACGCCGATGTTGAGGATGCCAAAATTCGTAGCAACGGCGATCTTGTCCGGAGTCTGGACAGACGAAGCAGCCACAAGAAGCAAGAGGCGAGGGAGCTTAAGAGGAACAAGAACCGCTGGCGAAATCGTCACAGAAAGGTCGGTTCTGACATGAAGAAAAGCGGTGACAGCGCTCGAAAAGCTCGTAAGGCAGAAAAGCGGCGTCGGCGCAGAGAAAGAAAGCGCCGACAACGCGAGCGGCGGCGCAAGGAGCGCCGCAGGCAGAGGAAAGAAGCAAGACTAGCCTTGCTCAGGAAAGCAGCATCGTCATCGTCGTCGCCGTCGCCATCTTCGTCGTCGTCGTCGTCGTCGTCATCTTCGTCGTCGTCGTCGCAGCAGAAGCTGCACCACCTCAATGTTAGGAGCGCAGACAGAAGCGTCGGCACCTGCAGGACCAAGCACGTGGACTCGTGCAGCTGGCCTCATTGCAATCCATCCTGCCCTAAGCTGAAGAATCCTGAAACTGGTAAGCATATCACAACTGCTCGTCCTTAACTTTACTGGCTGGTCAAGTTTGCAATGTCTCACTACATTTTTCTCGCTCTTTAGGTCAGGAAATTGACTTCATCGCGTTGTTGCAGTCCTTCGGACTAAATCTGGCCAGTGTCGCGCGTGCTCTCAACGTGGATATGGTCACACTCACGAGTATGGACAGGGACGAACTGCTGCACAGACTCACCTCCACTACCAGGAGTTGAGAGAACTGGATGAAAAGCAAAGTTACTAAGTCAGCCTGGAGACAGTGAGATGCGTGTTCATGCGGCTCCCTTCTGTACGAGAATGGTCAGCATCGTGATGAAGATAGAGGACTTCTTATTTGACGAATGAGATATCATCCAAGATACACTGAGACACTACTATGAAGAGTGGTCGACCAACACTATCTTAACCGTCTCCTTTTGTACTGTGATCGTATACATACTATATGAACATTAACGAGTCGTACATCTCACACGCGTTGCAACCACATTAATAGACGACGGTGTTATGGATGCATTCTTGAAATCACAATTGAGTACAAGTTTTATGCGCTGAAGTTTGTCTCAGCACAAGCAAGCCACAAGAAGCCGTATTCGTACGCTAATACCTTATGTGCACGTACAAATGTCAAAGATCTTGAATAACATGCATAGTAGGCTCTATTCAATACAGTTAGCTCTAATTGTTGGCATAATAAACTGATATCGCTATGATGCTATGTAAGAACGAAACTGCGTCTACAGCAACCTCTTTAACTGATGGATGATATTCATTCAGTTTCAAACCTCCCCCTCTTCTTTACTTTCCTGAAAGTGACGCCAAGATTCGTTGGAGTACCTAGAAACGACTTAGGCTGTCCACAACTTGATTTACAGAGAAAAAACGTTTCTGGTGCACGTGCAAAAGCAAGGGACTCCAACACTATGATAGAGTACGCACATCTCGGCTGTAAAGGCTAATGTACGCGTTTTTGTGCGTGGTCGGCAAGGGGGAGGGGTGAGAGCGTCGCTTTTCCCCCACCCAGGTATCATCAGAGAAAGAACAAGCTCACCAAACCCCTCAGGTATCAACAACATGAAGCCCACTGACGTACGCTGCTTGCTTGGACGCCCTGAGCATTACGTATGTGCGGAGTCTCACGCTCTCGCCTTGAAGCGATTGCAGCCGCCGCAGCCGCAGCAGCCGCAGCAGCCGCAGCAGGTGAGGCGTTGAGTCATCGCTTCCAAAGCATCACAGTCGAGTCGTATAACCTTACCTCGACCGGCAGCCAACGCAGCTACTCCCGTTTCGTCTAGGAAAGGTGTGTTGAAACGCATCCTAATTCTTTTCCTCCAGCACAGGACCGAAATGGATCACACACTTGAAGAGTGAACGGTGTCGTCATGCGGGGACGCGGCAGCGCTCACGGGGCGGCTGGAGAGCCGTGTCTGGTGCCTCTCAGGATGTCCGACAAGGGTCTGTTGAGCGACGCCCGCAAGGGGGACCTCCAACAGATGAAGAAGCACATGAGGAACTCCATGTTCAAAAAAATAGAGGACATCAATCAGAGAGACGAGCGTCACTGCACACCGTTGCATTATGCAGCTAAGAACGGGCACTGCGAAATGATCAAGTAAGTCGACGAGAGCAGTCAAGTACGAGCCCCTATTGTACATAGGCACATACGAGGCTATATCTAATTGCACGTAGATTCATTCTGGACAAGAGAGGCGATCTCAGTGCTCAGGACAAGCACGGGTGGAGCGTGCTTCAGTATGCCGTCCGCTACGCGGATGTGGCCACTATGAAGCTGCTGCTCGACTTGGGGTGTGATCTCGCCCATAAGGAGAAGAAAGGATGGACCTGCCTCCACCTAGCAGCCAGAAACGGCCAACCAGACAAGGCCAGATTCCTCCTGGAGCACGGCGCAGATGTAGGAGAGACTCAGAATCAAGGTGAAGAAAAAGCGTGCAGAAAAAAAGTGAGTCATGTCCGTATACCCTTTTCAATCTATGGTAGGTTGGAATGCTCTACATTTGGCAGTGCGGTATGGTCAGCCGGATACTATCAGCATCTTGCTGGAGTACGGCATCGACATCAATGCACGCAATCACGGGTGGGGCGCACTTCACTTGGCCGCCCTTAACGGCCATACGGACATCGTGTCTATCTTACTCAATAAGGGTGCAGAGACGGAGGCAGTCAATGAGGAGGGCCGCACGCCATTAGACATTGCTCGCCAGGAGCAACACGATCGAATCGTTGCCATTATTCTCGAAGCTGAGTTTCAGAGTGGACGAGTGGATGAGGTTGGTCTGCCCAGCCCGCCGCCAACGCCACCGTCGGCACCGCCACTCGAACTTGCCTTCGATGACGCCGAGGATGAAACACTCACAGAATGGAGTACGAGAATCAGGGGCGAGTTGGAGGAAGTCGATGGAGACTGCGAAGAGGGCGAGGACGACGTTGAGAGTAAGATCGCCACCCTGGACGTGCGATTCGCGTGGAAGACTTTCGAAGAGGAGGCCAAGGAGCTGATGAGCCAGCTGGATCGCCTGCGCTTGCAGAATGTGAACAAAGTCAAAGCGCAGATCGTCAAGGCCCGGCGCGAGGGAGAGCAGAAACTGCAGCGCCTAGATAAACAGAAACGAGTGCTTGAGACTCAAATCAAGACTCTGAGCGAGGACGGCATTCCACAGATCCAGAAGAAGTTCGAGCGTCTGGTGAGCGACGAGCATGCGGCCGTGGCAGAAATAGAGGCGCTGCTTATAAATTGCCACAAGGAGAAGGAGGCAATGTTTCATCTCAGGAGTCTGTCTACGGAGAATAAGTTCCTTCCAGAGTGCCAAGCAGCAAAGTGCAGGGCGATGGAAACTCTGGAACAGGCACAATGTACGGAAGCCAACTTGTTGGCGGACGAGAAGAGGCAGCGAGAGAGCAATGCCGTAACCCTCGTCGCTAAGAAAGATTCCGAGATCCAGGTAGCTCACGAAAAGTTGCGCATATTGCAAGAAAATGTAACTAAGATTGAGCAGATAAGGCGCGAGCAGGCTGTCATGAATGAGCAGATGCTGCAGGATCTCAACGTCCAGTTGGAGAAGGCCGAGAGGAAGAGTCTTCTAAAGGGACCCGACGAGGAGGAGCACTGGTTCGGTTGTCCCGTGTGCCTCACGCTTCTCAGGCCACCAATGAGGATATTCCAGTGTCCAGAAGGACACATTCTCTGCGAAGAGTGCAAGGAGAACCCGGCCATGGTGCACTGTCCGCAGTGCAGGTAAGAATCAAAGGTTATCTTTAATATGCGCCTTATATATAGTACCTATGCATACATATACGCGCACTGCGTCACGTGCACATCATACCTTTAAAGTTATCAGGAAGTGTGTAGAGACGAACTTTTAACCCCTCTTACTCCTTGTCACGCCGGATTTTCACACTCAAAGCCTCAAACATTCATCCCGTCTGTCCGACAAGAAGCAACTTGAAGGCGTGGGACGAGGTCTCCGAGGAGATCGTGCATGTCACTTCCGTGACAGAGCCGAGGCCATCATTAAGGCCTGTGTCTGTCGGCTTTTTTGCAGTCTAACAGTAATTTTGAAGGATTTAAAGGTTCAACAAGAAAGGTTTTAAGAAAATATTCTATGCCATGGTGGTCTTATACGCATGTGGATGTACTAGTCCGAGAAATCAAGTGTAAAAAAACTGAATCTTTTTCTTAACTATCTCCAAAACGTTATTTGTTCGAAAGAATTTTGACAAATGTCTTATTCACAAGGCTTTTTGGGCCGCCGTCTCATCTCAGGCCTTTAACTATAACTGAGCCTATTTCTACGTCCTTGATAAGAAGATGATGTTAACTTTTCAGATGCTCACTGGAAGGACAATGCTCACGCAACCGAGCTCTGGAGGAAGTGGCCCGCTCCTACTTCCCCATGGCGCCCAGCGAGACTCTGTGACTTTTAAGACTTATGCAACCAAAGAACTGACCAAAGACAGGCACCTTGAGAGAGGGGTTTCGACCTCTTTATTTGAGACAGAAGCTGCGGTGCAAATAATATTGAAATATTGAAATCTCTTAAGCGCGTGCAGTACGCAGAGGGGTTGTTGACCGCCGACACACGCACGGAATTGTTTGCGACAAAATGCATCGAGCTTCCTATGCGCGAAGGTCTCGTGTCTGTCCGCGACTTCTGCCTTTCACCATCCCAGCCATTGATGAAACGCGAAGCTGGTGTCGGAGCAAACGTCCAACAGCATTTGCAAGATGAAGTTTTACACTTTTATACAAACTAACTAAATCATGTTTAAGGATATTCAGGGTTTGCTGCTCTCTCCCCTGACAAGGCGGAAGGATCATCACGCCCGGCTCCTCTAGGTCTCGCCACCAGAGACTCCAAACCTCGGGGGTGCATCGCTTTGGCCAGCCCCGCAAAAGGGATGAACCCAGAGTTGTGGAGCCTCGGTTTGACAACGAGCTCGTGGAGATCGACGACGTCCTTCCCACAAGTAGAAGAGCGAGTTCGTAGTGTCTCATCATGGTGTAGGCAGTTATCTTGGTCCTAATTCATCGCGTAGAAGTCTGATTGCATTCCCAGGTAATCTTCTAGTATCTGAGCACCGATCCAGATCTGCCTATGGAAGCAGCTCTGGCCATTGACGATCTTGCCATGCTGCCCGCTCTGCTGTACGCCACTGATCCTGCCCTGTAGCCCGAGGAAGACTGTTGTCTCAGCGCCGATGATGAAGAAGCAGATGACTCTCCAGTAGCCACAATGGCGGCAGATCCGGCTCTGTAATCTCTGCTGCTACCTCCAATAGACGCGTATCGGTTGGATAGCGCTGTCGAGGCGTCGCTGACGTTAGACACATTGACGTTGTGCACGGTCTTCTTGACGACGATCTCTCTTTCCACAGATTCCCTGGCTTGTTCTTGTTGCCTGCTCTCGGCGGCAGCAAAGACGCGCTGTCGTGAACGGAAGGCATTGAGTGTGCTCTCTGCTTCTTCAGCTCGGCTCTCAGCCATCTCTAGCTCACGCTGGAACTTCTTCACGCGCATGATATTGGAATTAGAGATGGATTCTTGCTCTTCCAGTTGGCGCTTGTACATTTTGATCTTTTCATTGAGCTTGTCAAGCGTCTCCTGCAGAATAATGATGTTTTTGCGATCTTCCTCGGACTGCAACAGCAGTTCCTTGATAGAGCGCTCGCTCTTGTGCAGGGCGGTCGTCGCCTCAATGTGCATCTGCTTCTCCCGGTGATACAACGTCTCCAGTTCCTCGATCCTCAGCTCCATCTTTTTGATGGTGACCCTGCTGCTCTGAACTGTGTTGGACTCGAACTCCTCCATCTTCACGGTGAGAGTGCGCACCTCAGTCTCAAGAGCTTTCCTGGCCTGATCGGCTCTCACCAATTTTGAGTTTTCCTCTCGCAAGAGACCTTCAAAGTGCTGTGCGTCGTGACCAGCCTTGTTGGCGCGATCGTCGGCCAGTTTCAGTTCGCGGGCAATGTCGGTGTAGTCAGCAGATACTGTAGACAACTCCTTCTCCAAGTTCGCCTTCACCGACGTGAGCTGGTTGTTGATGTTTGTGATCTCGGTGATCTTGGTGGTCAATTCTTGAACCTTGCTCTCGAAGATGCGGCGGTCGTTGGTAGCCTGACTCAGATTGCTCTTGAGCACATTAACTTCCTGTTCTAGGATCTGAAGTTTCTGTACCGTTGCCTGGTACTCACTGGAGGTGGATTGCAACCGCTTCTGGGCCTCGTCGTAGATGGATGTCAGTTCCAGAATCTTTGCCTGTTGCTGCTTGGTGGTGTTCTGTAGTACGCCATTGTTCTTGTTTGCTGCGTCCAGAGCCATTTCCAGCTCGTGTATCGTAACCGACATCTTCTTCTTGATACTCTCCACTTCGTTCCTCAACCTGGACTCTACCTCCTGGAGCCGGACCGTCAAGCTTTCGATTTCGGTCATTAGCTTCCTTCGCACCTCGACGATTTCCTCGTCCTTAGCTCTAAGACTACGTTCAGCATCTGCCCTTAGTCGTTTCAGCTCAGCTTCGAGTTCATGCACCCGTGCCTCAGCCCTGTTTCGTCCACCATCAGCTTCTTTATAAGCTCTAGCCAGCTCTTCGCGATCATGGGCCAGCTTGCGGTTCTCTACGTCGAGCTCGTGGAATCGCTTCTTTAGCGCGTCCAACTCGCTTTTAAGGACGCGATTGTCGTCTGCCAATTTGCCGTTGTCTCTTCGCAAGTTTTCATTGTCAATGGAGGCGCGATCCAGCTCATTCGAGATCCGCACAATTTCTTGGGCGCGCTGCTTGCTCTCGCGATCCGTGCGTTCGTACAAGCTGGTCATCTCACGAAGTTTGGCGGCGAGGTCATCGACGCGGCGCTCGCTAACGGTCAGTTTGGTTGTCACCTCTTTTACTGTAGTTTGGCTGACCTCTAACTCGTGAACGAGGACTTGGACCTCCTGCTGCAAGCGACTTTTCTGTTGCTCCAGCTGCTTCATCTTGGCCAGGACCTGATCAAGCTGATCCTGCAGATCGGCGATCTGGGCCCCAAATTTCTTTTTCAAGGCATCCACGTCCTCAATGCGCAAGCGAGCTTCATTTTCGTAACGCTTCTTCCAGTCTGCACCTTCTTCCTTCCATTTCATGACATGTCGCTCCAGTTCCACGCGCATGTCACGTTGTTCTTTCAGCTCGATAGTTATAGACTTGATCTGCTGTTCTAGTGCGACTACGCGTGATTCTGCTGTGTTCTTCATGCGCGACACGTTGTCGAGGTTGGACTGAAGCTCCTTGAGCTGGCTGGCCACTCTGTTCTTATCGAGGCCGGCTGTCTCAATAGCGTGGCGCATCTCGTTCAACCTCTTTGTGACGTCGTCATTTTCCATTGCCACACGATTCTTCGCGGCAGTGACATCAGCGACAGTGCGACTAAGGTCGTCGATTTTAATATTGTACTCGTGTACCTGGATCTCCAACTTCTCGACCACCTTCTTGATGCTGATGCGTTCAGATGAAAGCACTTCGATCTGGGCCAACAGCTCCTGGATTTCCACTTGCAGCTTGCTCTTCTCCTTCACAGTAAGCTCCTTGGCGCGTGTAATGGCAGTGATTTGCTCCTGTAATTCCATCATCGCTTCCTGGTGCTTCTTCTTAACCAGGTGCAATTGCTGCTCCGACTCCATGTGCACCTCCTCTAGCATCTTTCGCAACTTGGCCATCTCAGCTTCGCGTCGCCGATTGATGTCTAGTTGGTTCTCAGCACCTCCTTCAGCCTCTGTCAGCCTCTCAGATAGGTGGATAATCTGAATCTGCAAATCTTGCTTCTCGCGCTCGATGCGCTTGCGCAAGTGCTGTTCTGAATCGAGATCATCAGTGATGATGCGGATACGCTCTTCCAGCCGCCGAATGGCCTGTTGGCTGATGTCGGACGAGCCCTCGACATGCGTGTGAGTTTCCGTCTGGACGTTCCCCGATCCGTCAGACTTATACGTGTAAGTCTTGGTCGTCTTGCGTGCAGAGGTGGAGGACGAGGAGTCGGCCGCCGCGGCCGCCGCGGAGCGGCTGCTCAGGGCAAGCGCTCGCGATGCCATGATGGTACTAGCAACTCCCGGTGAGGGGCAGCACTCCTGTAGAAGGAAAGGCCAGTATTACTGTACTTCATGAATGAGCTACTTAAAGAACATCATTGCATGTTGAGGACGCAGAAACAGGAGGTGGCCAAAAGGTAAATCCCCTAGACCCCAACGCAGGGCTGAGTAAATTTAGACGAGGAGCAAGAGCAAGAGGAGGGGAGGCTGGAGCGCAGGCTTTCTCAACCCCGCGGCAGACGGTCATAGTGGCCAAGATGTGGGCACATGCACTTACTACGACTACCTGAGGAGGCGCACTTGGTACATGCAGCACAGACTGACGCGTCGGAAGTCCCTCCTCACCTGTCCTTTTCGTGCTCCCTGTGGTCAGATGTTGGCGTTTTTCTGCGGACCCCCTTCGGCTTCAACGGAGTCCCTCACCTCCAGCCTCCGAGTGGTGGGGGCTCAATGCGAGCGGGGGTCCGAGTAGATAGCGTGAACAGGACACCTAAGCACGATGAACGCGCCTGCTGCTTTCTCTTTCGTGCTCTTGCCAGTCGGCCTCTGTTGGCTCGATCCTCGACTGCTGCCCAAATGTCATTGCATGCCCGTTTTTGAGGCCAGAAAGAGAGGAGGAGAAAGTTCTTGCATGTTCGCCGCGAGATGCACAGGTGCCAAGTTGCTGTCGTTGCTGCAGCTCCTGAAGCTCCTGACCAGGCTATTTCTAAGGGGGGTGAGGAGGAGGGAATTCTTGGCAAAGAAGTTTGGGCCCAGCGGGTCGTCCAAGACACAGAAGGAATTGAGCGAGAGAAGCTTCTAGCTGAGAGAGAAGACTCAGGAGTTTATTTTAGATACACATGCTCATTGGCCAAGGGTGCGTGAAATGCATGATGGCAAGGGAAAGAAAAGCTTTCGACATTTCAACAATACATAGCCTGGAGAAGGAATTTCTGCCCGCAAGGCTTAGAGGCATGAAAAATGGGCTCGCCAGGTGACTATTTTCAAACGATTCTCCGGGCTTGGCCGGGTGTTAACGCCGTTATCCCTTTCTCAAGTGGAGAAGGTTCCAGGCGCTTCCATATGGTCCGAACTGACTCACATTTCGACCCAATGCTGCTCTGATCTGCTCTTATCACGTGGACTACGGGTGTCGGTGGCGTCTGCGATCTTGGCCATCAGTTAGGTCGTTTATTCGTCTCGGTCTCTCACCGGTCACGCGTGCAGGACACGCACAAGAAAGAAAAGATATTAATTTCTGACCTCACAGCTCAAGCATTCCCCGTCTCTCGCTCAATCTTCGTCCGCAGCAGGTTCTGCTTGGCCAGCTCTGCTTCTGTGGTCAGTCTGCGGTCCTCTCGTAGTAGCTGTACCTGAGTCCGAAGCGACTCCTTCTCCAACTTGTCGGCGGCGTCGTACTCAGATTTGTAGACAAACCGATCGCCCAACTCGATGAGGTCTGTCACGTACCTGTGCAAGTTCAGATTAAATCGTAAGTACCTGGTGTCCTGCACCACGAGGAGCAGGATAGCCGAGAGCAGTTCTGGGAGGAGGTTCCTAGAGGGGCAACGAAAACTTTCGCGACTGTCCTTGGACGTGTCCTTCAGGACATTTCAATCTCGCCGCGCTCCTGTTCCTGCTGGCTACACGAGTACCTGAACACTGCTGCAACTTTGCGGTCCAAGCCTACCGCATGCTCAAGCCCGTCCCGATGATGGCGAGACACTCGAGGAAGTCTCGACAGTCGATGAATGCCCTTCTGGGGCGACTGCGAGGCGGCCGCCGCTGAGACTCTCTGATCCCGTCCGCCATGGGAGCGAAGAAGACAGCGACGACCGTGAGAAGAATCCACATCTCGAACGGCAAACCGGAGACCCCCTTGGGTAAACGCGGCGGCGAAGAGGGCGGGCGATTCGTCCTCGTCCTCGAAGTCAGTTGATCATTGGGAAGGTGGCTCCACTAGAAAATAGGGTGTGTGTGTTCATGCGAAAGCTTGAGCTTGAAGGCTTGAAAAAAACCCTTGACTTTGGGCTTGATGAGGCTTGATGCTTGACAAAAAGCCTGATCATGGCTTGGCCTGAACACAAAAGTCACAAAAACTTCTTTTCAAAGGTTCAAAAATCTCGCTCATTGTCAAGCACATCATTCCATTGGAACTTTGAGGTGAAAGACGAGTACAACTTGTACAACGTCGAACTCAACCTGTCCCTGGGCGTTTGCAGCTAGATCGTGTTGTCTGCTTTCTTCCAAGCCAGGGATGGACGCAGCTGGCGGACACTCAGATGCTCGATCAAGCCGGCTGGATCCTTCATATCAGGCTCGAGCTCGAGATTTTCAGGCTAGATCCACCTCTACTACAAAGTCTGAACCAGTGACTGAGTGACGAATCCGGCTCGGAAGCCGACGTGGCCCGGTTCGGCTCCACGGGAACTCCAAAAAGCATGAAATCTTTAAACTGATTTTTTCGACCATATTGACCTTTCTCAGCGAAATTCTGACTGAATAGTTTCATATAACCCGCGCAAACGATAGAGCTATACAATAGGCTCCGCTTACAGTGGCACCGAATATAGTGGCAATCGGAGTAGAGTGGCAGAAAGTACACGAATAGAATCAAATCTGCCATTCATTAAGTGATTTACTTCAGATGTAATGGCACAAAAATAAGCTTTGAGTGGCGCTTTTTCTGCTAGTACATTAAGAAAACGAATACATTATCCTGATTCAAAATGTAGGAAAAAAATCAACTCATTCACAGAATTTCGGTCATTTTTGGTGTTGCCCGGAGATGCTGGATGGAGGGCAAGAATTTTTCTCCATTGGCCCCATCATCCACCACCATCCACTACCTCACGAGCTATAGACCTCCCTCTGGGCAGTATTCGGATACAGTGGCATTTGTCTGTTGGCCCAAGGGTGCCACTGTAAGCGGAGCCCACTGTAACACATATTTATGCCATAAGCAATCAGCAGAATTTCTGTAAAGTCTCCTTAATTTTTTGCAAAGCCACTCGGCTCATTTTCAAAATATTTGGGAGCTCCGTCAAGTCCATAAAGCTCCGTAAAATCGCTGAGCACCGTTCAATGGCGGTTCCAGACGTCTCCACTTGGGACGAATCGAGCCAAAAAAGAATTTATCTCCCGTCCCAGACGTTGAAGCTCAATTCAGTCTCTGATATGCGAATCTCAAAACACTCTCAAGGCTCATCGGACCCAAGAAGTTGTCGGTGTTCAACTTTCAGCCGTCGAACTTATGATCGTATTTAGCAGAAGCCATGAGAATCTCCAGATTCCAAAATGGCGCTCCCTGGTTCAGTTAGTCAGCACAACCGGCAGTACATCGATTAACATCAGATGTCATCTTCACTGTCTTTACTGCAGGACCAAACTATGAAACCATTTGGTCACCAAAACATGATGGTAAATTTGACAAAAAAACCAGTCAAGTTATTGTCACGAGAAGATCAGAGTTAAATTTGTAATTGAGAAGATCAAACATGCCAATAACTTTATTGTGGCCCTTGACTATGCTCTGGTCCTACACAGTCAACTTGGCAAAGTAGGACTGCACCAAGTATTTTTTACTGGAAATTTCGTGTACCGACATTTCGCCCCTATACGCTTGAGCCCCAAAGGAATTGACACCTAAATAAGTTGAGTTCTGATGTGCGTTTTTTGGTCCTCATTAGCATGAAGCTTATCCAAATTGCCTCCAATTTGGTCAAAAGTAAATGAAACAAACGTACCAGTCTCAAAAAATTACTTCTAAATTAGCAGTAGAAGCACCTAGCAGCCCTGTGTGCAATAAAATAATGTGGCAACAATGCACCTGCGCAGTCAGCTCAGTGTACCTCAAGTGCAACAAGTACCTTGTACAGTGGTGAATCCAAAGAAAATAACGGAGGGAGAAGGTGAATGAAGCCGTTGAACTGAGGCCGAAATGTCAGCTGTCACCAGCTGTGGTGGTCCATCAAAACATAGAACATATTGTGGTCTCCACGACGAGAGGAGCAGGTGCAGACCTTGGCTCAAGCAGTGATGTCAGCTGTTGTGGTGGTTCAGAATTTTG
>JAAUXU010093144.1_pt1 | contig 15175 bp, 15 predicted proteins | sample 7278151 | NCBI WGS metagenome assembly JAAUXU01 (sample SAMN14350113, study PRJNA611818) | marine sediment metagenome | isolation source: surface marine sediment (1.8m) | place: French Polynesia: Moorea | collected 2018-08 | reverse complement strand
TGCTTTTAGCATTTCAATCACAGCGAGTCTTTTGGACTCGACCTTCATGGTGTTTTTGTTTCTTGTAATCAAAAAGGTTTATTTACTTTTAAGTGACAGCTGAAAAGTGGCAGGAAATTTCAAAGTTGAAATTTTTAAACTCCGTAAGAATTGAACAAGTTATGACTTGCTAAATATATGTAACCGTTTTTCTGCCAAACCCTGTAGTTTTCGATGAAGTGACACCCACTTATGGGGGTGACAATTCTGCTCTGCCCCAATTGAGTTACTATAAAAAGGGTATACTGTATTCAATATTCAGCACATGCTCATTGACCTTTGTTTTTACTGAGACATCATTGATAAAGACGTATCGGAAGTGAATGCTTTCTACTATAATAATTTGCTTCTTTACCTCAACACACCCAAAATTGCGACAGATCATCTTAGCGTCACAGGGAACTGCATGGCTGCCACACATTTCATCATTCACACACTCCTAAAAAGGATCAAAAGGCAATTAATTCCATCGCGAAATATGACAAGCTCTTGTGATGAAGCTTACAGGGACAATGCAGTGGTCTCTCCAGCAGAGCTGGGACGGCTCACAGTCCTCATTGTCTTTGCAGGTGACCTAGACATATCACAAATTGATCACACAAGTTCACTTCTGTTATAAAAAAGCAAAGACATGCCAACTCTTAAACTCCTGATGAGACTGGAGTGCCAATGCAAATATACCAGGTGCAGGTCATTTTACAGTATGCTGTATGCATCACGAATTTTGAGACTTGGGTTTATGAGCTAGTAACTCTGTACGAAGTGCACAAAAAATCAAATTGTGTGCCTTTTTTAAAGTGTGAAAAGGTAAACAAATGTTGTCATTTAAGTTCCTGCAACTTATGGCTGGCAACCAAAGCTTAGATGAGGCCAGAAAATCCATCAGAATCAACCGTGCAACGGCCTTTCCCTAGAAAATCTGCCAGGATCATCAAGAAAGCCCTACAAGCGCAATCCCAAAGTCTTGACAGCGACTATGAAGGCCAAGTGGAAGAAATCACTCAAGAACCATCCGGGTCGCAGCTTCCATGAGACTACCAGAAGGTTCAAGGTGCCGGAGGACTTTGCTTGCAGGTTTCTCAAGGAATCAGGGCTTAAATCTGTTGCAAAGCGTCAAATCCCTTCGGAAACCACTGTCATGGTGGATCAGCACAAGGTCAAGGCTGCCCTCAGTCAACTGAAAAAGAGGTGGTTGGTCAGTACTTCCCGTTATCTTTTCTTTGATGAAAAATGATTTGCTGTGGATCAGTTGTCCAACTGCCATCAAGATCTACAGGCTCTGCAAGGTTCTTTCAGAAACCCGACTGGAACAAGTGCTGAGACAAGAGGCTGTGATGCGACCTCAAGACAAAAAATCCACAAAAGATTGTGATGCTTGGGGTCATGAGAGAAGATGGAAGAAAGTGCCCACCATTTTTTGTTCCCAAGGGAGAAACCTTGAATGCTGTCAGCTTCATCAAGCTCCTGAAGAAAGTTAAGCAATGGCCTGGTTTGCATTACTTTAGGGGCGAGAGCATGGTGGACTGGCTGAAGTACAACATGCCACGATTTTAGGGACCTGAACTGTGGCCACCTAACTCACCACAGCTTGATCCCTTTGACAAGATGGTGTGGGCATATCTTCAGTCGAGCGTTAACTCAACCAGCCATAAGAGCATTGTCAGCTTGAAGGTCGCCATCAAGAAGTGCTGGAACCTCATCTCAGACGAGGATGTCAAGAAGTGGTGCTCCCACTTCTGGTGTGCCTTGAAGAAGCTGAACAAAAATGGCAGCTCTTCTTGGATTAAAATTAATCCTTTCCAAATGCTGTCAATGTTCAATCAGTCAAAGCCCCATTGTTGTTCATTAAATGTGAATTAACATATTGTCTTCAAAAAGCCTCAAAATTCCATAGGTGATGCCGCAGCTCGCCTAGATCATCCTGCTCTCAGCATTGTTCTTCAGGCCCTCACTGGCCATAACTTAACTAGCATCATTATATAGAAGGACATCGCTCTGAATGGATCTGATTTTAACACAGCATTGATATTACGCGGGTTTTCGTCTTCTTGTCATGATTGTTTGAGCATCATTGGTGATTTTAAATGAGTCAAAAAATGATGGCAACCCTGGCCGGAGAAGGGTGAACAACTCTCTTCCTACACACGTTGGAGTCACAAAAGTTCAACTTTAAGAGTTCACCCCTCCATCAGTGGATGACTTCCTGTCCTTCCCTGCATCTAAGCACAGAAGGATCCTCACCAAGACGAGGAAGAAAGGCCTGACCATTCCCAGTCAGGTACTCAAGCCCCTGCCAACCCAAGGGATGCTGGCCCCTATAGCAATGGCCCCAGGCCCAGCTGTGGCCCCAAAAGAGAAGGAGCTTCCCCACTCATCTCTGGAGGATGCTGCACCAGGGACAGGAACGTTGCCAGCTCAACAACCCCAAGAGGTCAGCTCAGGGGACAAGAAGCAATCCCCTAATGAGGGGAGTGATGTGTGCCATCTCTCTGGAGAGGAGTGGAGGCCCCATCAACTCCTGAAGAAGCAGGAGGCCAACCACGGGCATAAGCATGCAGATGCCACCAGCCAAAAAAGGGGTGGTGCCCAAGTTCCTCGCAGACCATGAGGCAGCTGTAGCAGGGGAAGCTGACATGTAGGTCCGAGCATCCCCTCTACAACAAATCCCATGGGCCCCAAGGTTAGTGGGAATGTTAAAAAGTATTTAAAGGACACTTAGATGTTTACTGCCTGACTGTTCAATAAATACAGTGGATATGGAGGGGTTTTCCTGCTTGCAGGTTCCCCCTCCAAACCACTTAACAAAACCTGAGTGTACAAGAACATTATTTGAATCCCTTAATTTACAGCACTGCCAAACAGCAGCTTGTAGTTCCAGGAAGATTTTTTCTGGGCAGAAACTCTTCTCCCTCCTCCAAGAACCATACCTCTGTCGAGGGAGGGTCTCAGGATACTGTGATGCAGGGGCAGTCCACTCAGGTGGACATCATCCTCGTGCTGTGATTGTCAGCTCCAGGCCGATGAATGCCTGGTTCTGACCAAACTTTTCTGAATGTGATGTATGCACCACTCCATGCTTGACAGGCACACGCCGGTAGCCGAAGATGTACATAACTTCAATGTATCTTGTGTTCTCTCGCTACTGGTAATCTGGACTGTGTTCCCTCGCTACTGCTGGGGATGATCTGGACTGCCTTCTCTCGCTACAGCTGGACTGTCAAGATCTGATACCCCAGCAGTAGCGAGAGAACACAGTCCATTACTTATCGCAATTACTTCGATCATGATCAGTGACAATTGATCATGACGGCATCTCACACACTGTACTGAAACGAGTTGAGGAGGAATGTTGATGTGGAATGTGTAGATATGATACTGGGACACAATGTTGAGTGCACAGGGTCAATGTCAAGGATGCCCATTCTGGTGCTAGAACGCTCAAAAGGAAGACAACTAGAGGGGGGGACTTGCCAAACAGGACTGAAAAATGGCTTTTTGAGGGGGTAAATGCTGATGAAATGGGCTGAAATTTTCATGGGGGAATCTGGACCCCCTGGCCTACCATTTCCACTGGGATTCACTCCCCAGGCCCTCCAACGCTATGAGCAAGCATGCAAAACCCCCATGTCCAGGTTGAGAGGTTGCTACACTCCGTGAAGCAGCAAAAAGAGAGCGACAGGGTGACAATTTGACGGGTAAACAAAACTCATCGACAATAGTCGGGAAATCTCAAGGCAGTCCAGATCGTCATCACCAGTATCGAGAGATGGCAGTCCGGAGCTTTCCAGAGCTGATCAGACTTAGAAGTACACAGACAGGGTTTTTTGAGTGCCTGCGCATGGCGGCGGAGGACCCGAGGAATGAATTCACGTGGAAATGATGGACCGGAGGGCTGTGTAGAGATGTGTTTTCCTTCAGATTATTAATACATTAGGATTTGGGAACCTAAGACACTGTGCATATACAAAGAATGTGCGATTAATCGGAGTGCCATTACACACAGAACACTGTACTGAGGTTTGTCCGCCCCGACCCACCCATTCCCAAGAATTGTATGTGACAAAACCCTCAGCTTCATGGTGCATACAACGCAATCTCAACCCCACGTCATCTCGATATGACGATCCATATGATGTTTCCAGGCTTAACCTTCGCCATTGGGTCACTCTACCTCGGTCATCAGACGTCATCAGATTATGGTTGGCGATTGTCGCACAATTTTACTGTGAGTGGGGATGAGGGCCGATCCCAGCGGTACTGCAATACTGGGCCAACCCATGACGAGGCCGGAGCAAGCTCCTGAACCTCATCCCCTTCCAAAAATCAGTTTAATATCGAAGAGGACACATGGTCCTCGTATCAGATATTAAGCTGATAAGAACAGATACTACACTTTGATCTTAGCCAAAAGGCCGAGAAGCGATACAGTGTGGTGGTCTCACTAGCAATTTGAGCAATTAGAGGGAATCCAAGACCTTCGAGCGTGTGGACAGCTTGGGCAGACGCAAATAGACGTCAGGGTCTGGGCCAAAGGCATCCGCACTCAAAGCAGAACGTTGGTAAGTACAATATTGATTGTGCACGTTGTCACAGTCTGACGCGTCATTGCCAACCGATTGGTGCATCCGATTTGCAAGGATCTGCGCTAGCGCCATCTAGTGGATAGCTGAGCAAATAGACGTCGTGTCCATTAGCAGGAGGTTGCGTGACTACTCTCTAACTAGAGGCTGCGAGCGGCATAGATAGAGATCTCTATGGCGAGCAGCAAAAAACACCTACAATGGACAACTACGCGTAGCATCCTTAAAAAATGCCCTTAAAAACCTCTTAAATGAATTAGTGTGATACAGCACTTTTTTAATTTGTGCTACTCTTACAAACGAGAGACTTTGTCTTCTGTTCCCCGCAGTATGTAAGGCATAAGAAAACGTACAAATTGGAAGCAAATCTGCTTTGAAACAGAAATTGCTAAGACACAAACCAAGTTCAAACCAATGTTTAGGCTACCAGCTGCGAATTAACAGAGTTGCCACTTTGGGACGTCGAGACACCCATGAAGTGATCCAGTGTTTGGATCCCAGTGCTACTATGCCTCTATCTCATGGGTGTTCAAAGCAGCCTCCTTCAATCTGAAGCAAAGAAGCAGACAGAAATCACAGACTTTTTCGACTACGCTTTGTCTCATTTTCACAATCTGACACATGTGAGTTGATGCACCCAGTCTCACACTCGCTTCCTCGCACGCAGGGAAGTCAGCGTCTCTCGATTGAAATCTCAGAAAATGTCTTTAGAGCAACTCCACAATACCGAATATTAATTTTGAAGACATCCGAAGAAAGCTTTTTGGGTAAAAGTCGACAACTGCTGAAAGTGTTAGCATGCTTGCGGTGATAAACAGGGATGAGCATTGTTGGTACATAATGTTTGCCAGCTACTCTCTAAGACATGCGAAGGAATGGGCAACATGTGCGACGACATGGGGAAAATATCCCATGAATCACCTCCTTTACACAAAAGCAACTTCCACTTGACCCGATTTGGCTCGACAACGGGCGTTGTTGCTTACTCTGGGTCTGGCAGCTTTAAAAGTTTGTCACATCAGAACCAAACCTCCGGGGTGCAGGGTTGGGGTGCTGCTTTTACATGGCAGTGATGCAGTCAGAGGGGGAAAAAGTCATTTTGCACATGTTCTATTTCGATGCAGCAGCACCAAAGGCAAAAATATCTAGCACGTCTCCAGGCGTCATTGAAAATTCACAATAAATTAACAAATCCATTAGGAGAATCATTCATTCACCTAGCGGGAATGAATGTCTGGAACGCTCGCTCACGTGACCAGACAAAATGAGTAGAAATGCGCCAAATATGCAGGGAATATGCTAAAGGTCTTCAAATTGACATCACACGCTCCGAGGTATCGCTTGTGGTCCAACTCTTACATGCACGCACTTGACCATCCCTAGTGATCGCTCACACTTGACTGTGGAAATCACGAGATTGTCGATCATTTTGAAGAGAGAGCGCTAAAATAAAGTGCAAACACTTCTGACGGACCTTCTGGAACCAGGGGTTCACAGAGGATTTTTGGTGGTAGGCCAAGGTGTGTTACCAATGAAGAGAAGGACTTTTTGCCCCTGTGACGTTTACGGTCTTAAATCCCCCCAGGGATGATCATTACTTCTGGTAATTCCGTAGACTGGTCTGTGTGTTCGCGTTGAGACGGTCGTCGGCGAAAAGATTGGGGAACCCCTGTTGTACAGTGTCGCTACTTGAGTTCGTCGACGCCGTGATCAAGTTAGGACACTCCATAGAGGTCATGACGTCAGGTTGACTGGCACAAAGTGGAAAACGGCAGAGGAGGCGAGTCAAGTTCGGCCTCGTCGTTGATGTCTGCAGTGCGAGCCTTGACGACGGCTCCGCTGCTCACTGGCTAGGGGTGGGTCGAGCTGGCGGCGAGATGAGCCAGGAGGCGAAAGTCTCGAGGTCACGTCTCGAGTCGGGCCCGAGATTGAACGACAACAATCGTTCTTCAGCTATCTAAGCTGTGTTTATTGTGCCAATGACCATAGCAGACCGTCAGTACAGTCTTATTGGACATCGGGTATGGATGAGACTGACCCATTTTGCGCGTAGCTTGTTCTCATATTTATAGAGGTGGCATTACTATTGTATCATATATAATATCATGTATAATATCATCATGTATATTTTGACTGGACATGGTCATAAACTACCTTCTTAACGACAGTCGACGTGAAGGGCAACTAACTCTAAGCTGATGAAGAGGTTGCTCGGGTGGAGAAATTGCCGCAGTAGCAGTGGACAGAATAGATTAGAAATTGTTGCTTTGAGGTCTTGCATGATAACTTCAGCTTCACTGATTCTTTATATACTTCAGTGTTTTAGGACCCGCCTGTGTCAGCCGCAGCAGGAACGGGGGCCAAGAAGTAATGAATCTTTTGCCAGGAAAGTGGCAACAACGCAAAAGTGCCTCCTGTGGAAAATAAGAATTCTGTTTGGTGAAACGGACACCATATTCACAAGTGTCATAGTCTCACTCACATTCATACCTTGTGTCCTTTAAACCATTTTAGTCTCCTTTTTTGAGGGTCACACGTTACATCTGACATGAGTTAAGTGCACCTTTGGCGAGCTTTGTGTGGACAGACGAGCCGAAACTCAGAGTCTGGCTCTTCTCGCCAGCTCGCGGCCACTTTTTTCTTGCTACTTTTCTGCTGCATCCAAAGGTCTTCACCATGTCCTCCTTGTCCAAGACGCTCTTCCTCCAGGTGGAGAAGGCTCCGTGCATCACGGACACGCCTACCAGCACCCACGCCTACACACAGACACCCACCCACACACAGACACACCTAGACACACCTAGACACACACACACACACACGGAATTGCGCACATGCATCGACCGGGCAGAGATGAATCAAAAATCCGTTGGAAAAAGCCTCGTGCGAGCGTGTCCTTTTCATTTGATTCAATGGCCCACGAGACCCCCCCGGTGATTATCACGCTCCACCTGAGGAATTCCTTTGATATGAGCAGATGCAAAATATTGAGTGTGTGCGGCGAAGACTGTCGATGGTGGCCACCGCTGACAGGCTGGCCGGGTACGTGGAGGGGAGCATCCTCTGCTCTGAAAACTCGCCCCTTTTTCGCTCTCATTTTGGCACGTGTGAAGAGTTGTTCGAACAACTGTGACGATCTCGACGTTGTCCAGAAGTACACGGTGCTGCACAAGTGCTCTTACTTCTGTGCCATCGGGAGACTCAATATTGCAGCTATAGTTCATCAAACAGGAAGTGTCATGGCTGAGGAGACCGGCAACAATTCTTTTGTACTGGTCTTGGGTCATTTTGCCCGCCGACAGCAAAAACAACGTCTTGGCCAGCATCTCCAAGCACGGCAATCTCTTTGATCAGCTGAACGATCAATATGGAATAGCGAAACTGTTGCTTATTATATTAATGTACTGGTCATAGCACTGTTATGGACTCCACTGTGCCATTTTTTGAATGTGTATAGAATCCTTTGAGGCGTTTAAGGGGTGCCCCAAATTCACTTAAGTGACCCTAATGCTGACGCACCCTGTAGGTGTCTTCTCTGAGTGCATGTGTCCTATGGCGAGGAGGAGGAGGAGGTCGAAGGGAAACATCACCTCCTGCCTAAATGCCTGTGTTGAGTCACTGTCTTATGTTGGCGAGTAAAATAATCCCTGTCAAATTTGACACGGGTGGTTCGTTCGTCATCTTTTGTCGTCTGTTGGCGGTGGTTTCTGGTTTTTCTATTTCTGGCACGACCCCGGAGGAGGCACGCGCCATGAGGGAGGAGGCGGGGGAAGGGGAGGATGGCAGCTGGACCGGGTCCAACGCGCACCATGCGTCATTGGATGTGATTCCCCTAAAAATCATGCCAGAGTAACCACGGTTCAACTTGGTGGAATGTACAGTGAATCCTGGCTCGTGGATGGGTCACAGTAGAAACTGCACAATTAGTTGTGCCTCATACTGTTCTGTTTCCATAGACCGGACTTTTATGCGAGTCACGTACTTTTTTCCTGTCTCGCTCACACACACTGGTGTCCAACTCGTGTGAGCAAAGCAAAAGAGATGCTGTGAATATGTGTGAAAGGTGGTGAAGAGACACCCCATTTTCTGTGCACGACCACATCCCTCCTACAGAGAGCTATTTTGGTGAAAATGTTTAGTAGTGGCGTGGCAGCTGCTTTTCCGCGGAGAGAAAAAAGCCCCCGCCAATTTCTCCCCCAGTCCATACATCCACACAATGGAGGGAATCGAGGGATGACCACCCTCACCGCCATCCAACGACTGACGGACACAAGAGCGTCACGCACGCACGCTTCTTATTGTCCTGCCCAAGAGCTGAGATGATGACGAAAACTCGCATTGAGAGAAATGTTTCATTGTTCTTGCAAAGGCAAAAAATCGTCTGAACGTTGCTGTTGAAACAGCCTTGAACCTTTTTTTCTGTTTGTCGATGCTGTTGTTGGCTCCGTCCGCTCTCGCCTCCCCGGTAGTAATAAAGAGATTTGTCGAGATCGACGGGACAATTTTTGGTCTCTCCTGGACCATCTGCCACCCGGACAGGACAGGCAAAAGAGCTCGCGAAAAAAAAGATCCATATTTTGAAAAGCGTCTAATTAAGGCGAGTGCTTTGTCAAGACACTGGCACGGCGGGGGAGAAGAACAAGGTCTGTTGACGTACAGGGTAGAGCGGAATGTTGAGGAAATAAAGATCGTGTACACCGAATCAAACTGTCTGACTTCACTCTCACATATGCTGGTGCACAATCAGTCAGTTTGGAATACCTGCATTTTCGAGTATGCTTTAGCATACATAATGTGAGGCAAAAGTCCTGGCCCACCCTGTAGACTCTGTTCTATCCACAGCATTTCATAGGAGGTTTCCAAAAAGAATCCAGTCTATTACCAGTGGCATGTCGACATCTCTTGTTTGCCTTGGAGATCGTGTAATATCTGCGGCACTTCATGAAATGCTTTTAACTGGGCTTAGCCTCCCTCATGGCCCAAAGTTCCTTAACTGCCCAATTTACCCTGTAGCATCTTCTATTTCGTCCAAATGGCCCCCGATCGACGGCTCGAGTTGACTCGCTTTGGTGATGAACAAAAGCTTCTGCTCCATCTGCGACACCCTGTTACTGAGCATGGTCGTCGTACGCAAGTGCTGTAGATCGACCGTGCTTTTAAATCCCTGACTGACTGCACAGCAGAGGGAGGGCGATCGGCAACAACAGATGCTTTTGGTGCAGCAAAGAAGAACAAGAACTCTTCTCACTGGGAGAACCAACAGACGGCTGCTCAGCTGGGGCCGACAGCAGATGTGTACTCTGCTGTACCAGTACAAGCGTGTGTGTGTGTGTGTGTGTGTGTGTGTCAACGACTCGGGCTAAATGGGGGTGAAGGCATCGTGCGTGCGTGCGTGCGTGCGTGCGTGCGTGCGTGCGCGCGCGTGTGTGAGCGCCAGTCAGAAAATGAGGACAGAAAAGCATGTGTGAGAAGCAGCGAGAGAGTTCGTTATGCTTCGCATCGTTCATCCGTCCCCCCCCTGAAAAAGCTCAAGCTTTGTACTACATGTGTAGGGGCAGAAATTTCTGGACATTCACAAGAATTTTGAGAGAAGTCTAGAGAGGGGGAAGAAAGACCAAAAGGTCATCCAACATGGTCTGTTTGCCATTTTTGAGCACAGCTCTCAACATCTGCTCACACAGATGACGTGTGTACATACTTGCATTCTGCAGAACTAAGTCCGGCGTTGCTTGCTGCTCACACGGTGCCAGGCGATTCCTGGTGGCTCACACTGTCTTTTGCGTAGTCTTTGAGTCTCTCTCGCTCGAGCGCTTTGCAGAGTAATGCACATGAGTCGAGAGACAGGGGAGAGCGAGAGAAAGAACGAGGGGAGGGTGCGGTATGAAAGGCAAGGACAGCTGGGAAAATGTTTCCGCAGTCGTCGCTCGGTCGTTGCGGGGATCACGTCTCTATGGTGAATCGTGCTGGACGTCGCAGTAGAAATTGATCAGGTAAGAACACGGTGCTGACGGCCCAGTACACCGCCGTGCACTTGGAGACGGGGATGTAGTCGGGGCTGACGTCGCAGAACAGCCTCCATTTGTGATGCATTCGCCGACGCAGACATTGCAACACATGTGCCACTTGAGGTGTCTGCACGGTCAGGGGGAAGAAATAGGGTATTTTCATTTCTACTTAACTACCATAAACAGCTCCTACAGTGTCCAAGTGACGAAGAAGAAGCAAGCTTAATTTCATGTTATTCAACCATTACAAAAGCTGATACATTGTCTACATGACTAGCACGGATGCAGATTGCATCCCGCTAGAGGAAGTACAAACTTTTTTTTTAAAAAAAAAAAAGAAGATAAGTCCCACATATTGTCCTGTTCTGTCCTAACGGAACGTCGTGGTTGTCCCACACACATCCCATGGTGTCCTTGGCGGCGCTCAAGCTGCCAGTGATGACGTTGTCACCGTACTCGTTTGCTTTCCCTGCAATGTGAACGAGTTTGGGACCACACGACTACGTCCATGTGGGTCCCGTTCGACCGAAAGCGCACTTCGAGCGCAGAACCCGTTGCCTTGAACCATCTGCACTGCCCTGCACCGCCCCAGGTAGGACATGAACTCGAGCGTCCACACAATATTGCTACGAACCATTGAGAACAAACCCCTGAAAAGGATTAGAGCACAATAAAACACCCAAGAAAGGGAGAAAAGGAGCGGTTAGAATACGCCTCCATTGATCAACCTCACATGCTAATGTATGGACCGACCTCGGAACTTTAGGTGACCAATTTGTGGGTCGGAAATTGCGTTTTCCACAAGCATTTCTAGCTTTTTCCTCTTATTGAAAGTTCATTCCTCAAACTCTGACTCATTTATCAATTTTCATCGCGACCCCCCCCCCCCCCAGCGCATTTCAGCTATTTTCGTTTTCATCTAAAATTCCGAGGTCTGCTACTGTAGCGTGAGAGCCAAGAAAAAAAGCCATCCAGCCAATGGACGCTTGGCCCCATCCTATTGGCTCGTGCTGTCCGGACTTCTTCTCTGCTCTCTTGTCACAAGTTTCTTTTGCACGTCTCATGTTTCTCCTGATAAAGGAAGAGCTGAACAATTCTTGTTCTTTGTGCGAACCCCAGAAGAAGGAGGCGTTGAGTTCCGCCCATTGTTTGGCTGACACGTGCAAGGAAAGATTTCTTAATCTGGGGAAAGCTTTTTTACGTTAAATACGAGCAAGAAAAAGTGGTCGTCATCGAATGCGCTCTTCACACACGTGGAAAGTCCCTTTGTGTGCGTAGGAGTAGAATTCAGGAATGTGGACAGCTGCTGGAATCAGGCACTCTGTACTGGAAGAATGGGCATGAGCCCAACCTTTTAGGTTACTGAACTCGACGTTTTGGTCACCTTACTGAGGCATGTCTACAACAAGGACAGGAACGCCAGAGAAGACTGGAGCATAACAGTGACTCAGCGCTGCCAGATGATTGAAGTCAATAAAAATACGGCCAAGTTACCTAACAATGATTTCTTTTTAAATCGGGCCAACACATAAATCCAGAAATTCTAGACAAATCAGGGCCAGATTTGATGGTTTCTGGCCTCACATGAGGTCAAACTCGTAGGACGCCAGCACGAGAGGTACTTGTGATAGGTATCGCTACCTAAACTAACACTGCGGCACCTAACTTGAGCAGACAGACTGATGTTTGGCCTAAGATTGCTGCATTAAAATCGCTTGCCTTAACATACTAAGAAAACATCGTCACTTCGAACCCTGGTCACATTTTGACAGTGTCAGACCGAGCTATTTTACCTCTTATATCATCGACTAATGCACAATTGCTCATTCGAGCGTCGACCGTACCTGCCTTTAAAAACGCATCAGTGTTCACCATTATCGATCTGAGCTACCGGATTCTGGCATTGATTTTCTCTCCACCTGGGGTCTCTAACGGCCACAAAGATCCAATGTTTTATTGACACAACAACGGTATCATGGTAATCCTATCTGATATCTTTCTCTCCATTCCAGTTCACGGAAGAATAATCCCTTAGGACCTCTTGGCCTCCCTCTGAGATGGCAACCAAGTTTAAGCTGAGTAGGAAGGTGAACCCGCCACGCCTGGCGTGCTCTCCTCTGCGCCGGCGCATCGGGACCAAGCGGGTCGCCTTCACGCAGCCCGGAACGGGAGCCGCAGGAGGAGACCAGGCGTCACTTCCGCTTCCGGTCGTGGCCATGAGCTTCAAGAACGCAGGCGTCAGGCGCATCGTCGGCCAGTACACGCAGGTGAGCGACGCAGGAAGACTTGTGGATGTTGAAAATGACCCGAGGGGCGTCGTGCCCAGAGACCATTCCGAAGTCGTGCTCATTGTGCGACATTGCCAAAATGACGTTAGTAGTTTCACGTCGCAATTTTGGTCATGAGGCTGTGTTGTCGTTGTCGTAGCTGGTGCGGCCATCGCAACTTGGCCTGTCGTCATGGCTGCTGTGGCCGTCTTCCCCATCCCACTTCTTCTGGCATTTACTTCTGCACAGGCCCTCGGAGTCCAGGGCTGTACACCCTGTGGGCGTGTGCACGGCAGTGCTAACTTTGCACACACCTTTTGTCACTTTACCACCCGCTCCAGCCGCCACTGCGTTGAAAAGCGATACTTGACCACAAGCTCATAGTAGGGAAAACAGGCGAGTAAACGAAAAATGAGATGACTTCATCTCTCGCTATAGAACTGCTCGTCAGCATCAAGGGACACCCTTAAGTCAGTGATTACAGCGTGCGTACTCTCGATGGATACATATCTATGTACCTCATACTTTCTGACTTGGCGTAGGTTCGAATCCAGGTAGTTTAAGTTTTTTTTTTTTTAATTTTTTTTAAATAATTGACTAATAATTGTGTTCTTGAAAAATATGTTAGAAACAGAAGCTCGTAACGAAGGTGCTTTGCTAAACTATGTACGTACAAACGTCGTGTTGCCAAAGACTAACAGCTTTCGGGGCATTGACGACCCTCTCGCGCCCTGGCCACCTGTGGCCCTCGGACCACTGTGTAAAGTGCTACTTATACAGGCGCACCTACGTAATTAATACTTGAGACTTGCTTTAGAAAAAACACCAGTTTACTTGTAATGAATATTTACAATTCGTAGATGGAGGGTGAGTTGATGTCCCTTCGCCGCCGCTACTTTGAGGCCCGCCATAAGGTCAAGTCGCTCAGGGCCACAATGAAGGAGCAGCGGACAAAGTCCAGGCAGCTCATAGTCTCGTGTGCGTTCAAGCTGCAGGAGAACGAGAAGGAGATGCAGAAGGTAAGTAATGAAAGAGCAGAGCTGGCAAAGGTGGTCGGTGACATCACAGTTACTTCTTCAGTTTCACCTCCAGAGGAGAGAGGAGCTGGCAGCCATCGACCGAGAACTGCTTTTCCTCCACTCCAACATGATCAAGGAGCAGACCAGACTCAAGGAGATCATTGCTCGAAAGGAGGAGCTGATCACCCAACAAGCTCGGGAACTGGACGCACTTAGACTGGAAGCTCACAGAGAGCTCGCAACAGCCAGGGTGGACACGCCTGTCAGCTCTCCGGACAGCTCGCCCAACCGGGTGCCCAAGTTCAAGATCAGAGAGAAGAAGAGCAAAGGTGGCGACGACGACGACGACGACAGTAGACTGATGATGCCGCCGCCGTTGCCGCCGCCGCCGTCGAGAAACAACAAGACCTCTCAGAGAGTCTCAGTTCCCATCAGGGGTCAAGACCCTGACCAAGCCTTCCTCTGCTCGCGCCAGAACAACGTCACGTGGGCGAGGCCGGCACTCAGAGAGAGACAACAGCATTATTGCAGAAGTAGATCTTCCTCTTCCATCATTGACTGCGTTGCGGACAAGGTCAAAAACTGCAACCTTAAGGCGTCCGAAGACACTGTGTCCATCGGCGACGAGGGCTTCAGCTCGAGCCACGAAGAGCAGCAGCACCACCACCACCACCAACGACGACGACAAGAAGAAGAAGAACAACAACAACAACCTTCAAGACTCATTCTCCAGACAAACAATGACAACAACAACAACAACAACAAAGAGAATGAGGAGCAGACAAGCCACTTTGGGGCCTTCCTGGCGTCGAGTGGGCTCTCCCACCGGTCATTGATCTCACCTAGTGTGACCACGACGAACCACCGCACCATGAAGAAACCAAGCGACGTGAAGAATCACAACATTAACAAACACAGGGATAAACTTTGCTTCCCCAAGAAATTATCCTGCGGACAGTTGGCTGTCGTCGAAGAGCATCAAGTCTGCTCCGGTAACGGGTCCGTCAAGGCCGTCACCTATTGGACCAAGGAAAGCTTTTTGTAACATGCATAAGGACTACAAATGTACTTTTAGTTATGCACAACAGCCAGTGCTACTCATTATTTCTCATCTGTGCAGATAAACATCACTCAACAACCATAGTGTAGATAGGATTTATATGCATGTACATCACAAAATAGCAATACATCCACATCTGCACATGACTAATTTGCATGCATGAGTTCACAATAATTTTGTGAGCTGTCCCACAATCACATGTTTT
>JAAUXU010056250.1_pt1 | contig 15182 bp, 15 predicted proteins | sample 7278151 | NCBI WGS metagenome assembly JAAUXU01 (sample SAMN14350113, study PRJNA611818) | marine sediment metagenome | isolation source: surface marine sediment (1.8m) | place: French Polynesia: Moorea | collected 2018-08 | reverse complement strand
CTGTTGCCCTGACCAACAGGCGCGCCCGGCAGAGGGTCTTCCCTCTAGACTATCTTTCGTTCTCTCATTCCACTTTAGCCAGGACCTGCTGAGGCAGTTCTGCTTGGGACGTAGATGTCGTAGTGTGACCAGATTGTGACCTTTGATTGCAATTAGGTGACATCAGTGGTGCAGTGCAAGACATCTGCGTCTCGCAACCACTGCAATATAGCAGCTCCTGGCTAAAGTAGATATGAGCCGAATTCTTGGGTCAACTTGACAGAACAGTATTGAACAGCCTGAGCGGATCTGAAGTAAATGGCACGGCACATACGTCATGAATGTCATGCACTGCACATCCTTTATCACTTGTACTTTACCGTTCCAAAAGGTCCAATTTCCGGGAAATCCCAGAATCTGGCTGTCCCACATTTAGCACTGGCGAAATTCCCTAGCTATTTGCGCCTCATATTGTGCAGTTTAAATTTAAATGATGCTCCTAAATGCGTTCATAGGCCGTTGAATTTGACTGTCTAGGCGCTAGTCAGGGTTGCACCTGAGATTAATGCACACAACCTTAACGCAACAACCAAGTAGCTGCTGCTGATGCAAGTGGAGTATTCAAGAAAGGGTTTCAAGGTGCCACTGAGCAAGGCAGAATCACCGACATCTTCAAAGTAGGCACATCGTGTTCTGTTGGTCAGTGGATACGAAGGAACCTGTGTGGAGCATTAGCAGTAGTTCTCTTCTAGGAGCTGGATAGCGCACCTCGTGACTTACGACACCACATTGTACCCGAAAGCACCTTATTCTGCTCGTGTTCCACTTCTCCCGTCCAAGAGGCCATCAGAAGTGTCCCTGCCACTGCAAAAAGTGACCTCTTCCCGAGAAAGTCCTTTTTACTCCGATTGCTTCACCCCTTCGTGGACATGCAAATTGCTTTGATTTCTGTACTCAGTCAATGATCTCTTACTCCAAACAAGCAACGTGAAGCTCAGTTACAACCCTGGCTGACCTGAGAGACAAAATCAATCGATCACTTCTGGAGACGTTAAATGGCACCAAATATCATCACTTTGCAACATTGCAGATTCAAACAGCAGTGTGAGAACCTGACAGTTGTAAGAATAACGTTGCTCTGATATTTGTATGTGAAAGGGCAGATCCAGTGCCTGAATCCTCCAGATCTGTCTGATCCAGTGCCTGAATAAGTGAAGGGATGCGTTTGCGAATAAGACAAGCTTGAGGACGAAATGTTTCCTCTGACAGCAGCCACGTCTTACTCCGGTTGTGACACGTGCGTGCACACGACGAGTTATGGATGGGCTGACACCTCCCGCATTCGAGTCATTACCATTCTAAAGCTCTTGTCATAATGACGAGTTTGTCAGCATTGCTGCCTGGCCTTGTTCTGTGACGCATCGCACATGAGAAGTACGAGGCATGCACAAAATAACATTTCCGACATTAGGACGGACCTGTCTATCTTGATCTGAAAGCCCATGTCGTACCTGCTGTCAATGATGACAAGATGACTATATGGCGGTGGATTATGTGTCGTTATATATTGAAGCGTGTATACTGTGTCCCCAATCGCCAGACTTCATCATCTCGGTACAGTCGAGGTGAAAAGCATTGGTACGTCTGAGAGGGTCGAAGAATATGGTGAGGATTCTGTGTCTGGGAACCTGGTCTGCAGCACCAGGACCAGCTGAGCAACACTGAAAATGTCTCAGTGCTGGTCTACCTAAAGACAACTAGAAAATTCTGAAGAAGTAGCTTCTATAAAAGGTGTTTGAATGCTCGTCAATTCGCAAATCGAATGATTCGGTCTGTTCGCAAAGTCTCAACATATTGGCTTTCCGCCATTGATTGATGTTGGTACTGCCCAAGTTCAACCTCACTAAGACCTACACGATATCAATATGAAACTGCAAAAGAGGGCCCTGCAGCCGGTCTTTCATAAATTTGGGAAGTGTCTGCGTTGGTCAGATATGAGATTTAGGTAACTGTCACAGTTTTAGGTCCGTTGGACTTAGACGGCAACCAATAGTTTGATATGACTTGGGAGCTGCCATCTATTCTTAGCTGGCATCAAAATTAGTATTTGCAAGACAAAGGATGCAAGCTAAGTAATAGCTCACAGCTGAACTAACCAAGAAGTCTTCATATGGCGAATGATCCCCTTGTAGGCTTTGCCGCAACCTCGTTGACCCAGTTGTTCAGAGCATCAGAGATCCGGACGGCATATTCTGTGTGATGCACATCTCTTTTGCAGTCCTGTCAAAGAGCCAGTCGCATCTTGGAATGAGCCACTTGCAAAAAAAACATTGTCAGGGTCACTTGCTGCATTGGAGTTGATAGGGAGCCACTGCTAATGCCACACTAGACGAGAATTTCATAAGACCAGCTTCTGCATCATCCAATTGAATAGCATGGCAAGCCCTGCCTCCTACTGTTCTGGATTGTAAGAGATATTGTGGAACAGAAAAAAACATCATTGCGTACTGCTGGCTATAAAATGCTGTAAAATTTCATAAGTCAAGACCACTCTAGCGTGCCTTGGCAGCGATTCCAAGTTGAGGCAATTTCTACAGGGGTCCTCACTTGAAACGAGACTCTTTGGAAATGTCAATATTGTGAACAAATGGGTGGTCCTAGTGCAAAAGTGCTTATCACTTTGGTTTCAGATGAGAGTCTGGGCTTTCCATGGGGTGGTGAACCACTTCTGTGGTCAGTCTAGTCAAAAGTTATTGCCTTACAAAGTTGACCACATTGGAGAGAAAATTGTCTTTTTGCTACAAGGGATCATAGTGGTTCGATCTCAATGAAATGGATACAGCTAGAACAAATTCATGAGCACAAAGTTAATAATGCAAAGGGTGATGAAAATGCCTGGGTATTTCTTTCTTCTTCAATATTTATTCGAGTCATGTTTTTGACGCTTAGGCTTAAGAATCATCCCTTTGTTTCCAACAAAGCTGATTGCACCAGGTTCACAGGGTCCCCGTAGTGAGCCAACAAAAGGAAACACACTTGTGGCAGTGCTTTTGTCGCACACTGTAGATTCCTCCACCACTGTAGGTAGAACAGGGTGAACGGTTGTGATCTATCGTGGTTGTATCTGACTTGAAGGTGGTGCAGCGTCAACAGGGTGTCCTTGACGAAATTGCAAAGCAAAAAAGGGTCACAGTAGAAGAACACTTTTTGTTACACAAACACTCACGTGCTACGTACCCACTTTGTTGGGTAGGAAAGATATGTAGCAATAGCAGACTCCACCCGTTCGACACGAAGCTGATCTCGCCCTCAAAGCTGATCTCGCATTTCACACATTGGATAACGAAAGAAGGGTTTAGGGCAGACCCTCCCCGAGAAACGATCATGGCAGATTTGGCCGAAAGAGCAGAGTTGCCAATATGTACACGTACATATAATTAACCCTTCCAAATGAAGTGATGGTTGGATGATCATTAATATCCATAAATTATGCCAAAAGGGGAACCTTGCACTGGTGTTTTGTTTACCATTTTTGTCCCAACAAGGGAGTTGCTGCTTATCATGAAAAATGTAGCTTGAAGTCCAAAAAAACCCCTCTTCACAGACACAATATATATTAGGTCAGTTCGAAATGGTACTTTTTCTGGAAATTCACATAGTTTTTCCTGGGTTTTTGGCATATGTTCAAATTAAGAGGATTTTACTAAAAATGTTTTTTTCCTTAAAGGTCGCTTACTATCTGCACTTTTAATTTGAAGTTCTTGGAGATCGTAGTGGGGAATGTCTAGTATTAGCAAACAAATTCAGCTCAATCAGAGACACTTTTATAACACAGCATTTTTGAAGTTTGCTGTGTTCTGTCTATTTATAAGTGTTGACTTTGTTTGTGCCAAAATGCTATGTCGTAAAAGTGTCTCTGATTGAGCTGAAATTTTTTGGCTAATACTAGACATTCCCCACTATTAGCTCCTGAAATGTCAGATCAATCAGAGACACTTTTACAACATAGCATTTTCAGAGTTACAAGATCAGACAGCTCTATGTACTGTGCTGCTGTAGTAAAACTTCAAATTAAAAGTGCAGATAGTAAATCATATTTTTTTCAAAAAATGAGTCTTGTACCAGCCACGCCAGTGTCTAATGCGAATTTTCCACCATGAAAATCCGGAGTTGACATTTTCGAACTAGCCTAATATATATCGATGAGCATATGATAATATTGAGGAGGCACATAAGCTGCCGTTTCACTCAATACCCTGGCTCTCCCCTGCCAGAATTTGCAGAGCAAACTTGGATGAGGATTGACTTTCACATGTACTTCATATGAGGGATTTATCAGCCTCGGGATCGATCAACATAGGTCTGTGACTCATATGACTTTAAAATAAACTCCATGTGATGGATGAATCAGTGTTAGGGCCCATGGACAGAGTTCTGCAGTAGGATGGATGTTATAGTTCTGTAGAACCTTTGAACATGGCGTGTTAATCTTGATGTCAACTTTTATGCACAGCAGAATCAACAGAAAACCTGAGGCATCCACCCTCTTTCAGTACTGCATATGAAGCAATGACCCAAGTTAATGCATTAGTGGCATTAGTTATAGACGATTCGCATAAAGTGTGATGAGATTCTTGGCAATTGTGGCACCTTTTCAGTCTACAGTTTGTCAAGTCGCCAGAAATTTCAGACCAGATTGACGTGAATGGTAGCGACTCAGAAACCCCACCGCCAAGTGTTCATAAACTAAAAAATTAATGCCTTTTCTGCAGCATCACTGCTTTCGTTTTAATGGGCGGAACTTTAAATCAATGCAGCGTGTTCGAAGTTTTGCAAAGTTTTGCACCACAGCTCGCTCACCCTGTACGAGGGGAAGTCAACAAGTTTCCAAAAGAATTGAATGTCACATTTTTGACCTAATTAGGCAATTTCTTTTGCTGCATCCATCCATCTGAGCCAACATACATTTAACGGCGGCGTTTCCACTTCTCTAAGCCTTCTATTACTATTCTGGAGTTTTCTTTATCGGGTGCGTACTCAAAAACCACAAAAGTGGTCCTCAGGAACAGGAGGCCCAGGTGGGAGAAAGTGACTCAAGGACTAACAACAACAGTAACAACTTCATGAGGATCCCTACCGTCTCCACGTCGAGCAATCAGCTCAGTGATTTGGTGGTGGGAAAGAGTTTTGCTAGGGGGTTATGAAAATGCAAGAAATTTCTGGGTTAGAGCACTCTCAAGCACACCAAAAGGTTTGCCATTTTCACCTTGTCGTGGCTGATCTTTGCGGCTGAATTCGCCCGCGGCTGATTTCTGCGGCCGATTTTGTGAAAGAACATGAATCAAGCAATTTCGCGACTGCTTTTTCGGCTTTTGGACAGCGCTGTGTGTGGTTAGGTTCGTCTCTGTGTGTCTGCCTGTCTCCAGTCGATTTCTAGATTTTGCGCAGTGGATAGAGAGAGGCGAGTGGTAAAAGCCACACACACACACAGTGCTTTATTGTTCTGTCATTCCTTATACCCAACAAAGAGCGCTGGTTACGCATAACCTTAAAATAGAATAAACACACAATGTTATTCCGTATCACTTGGATTCAGCACAACAGAAGTTTTTCTTACATATACTTTGGTTTTTATCATAACTGAGCTTCTCGTCCATAGCAGAGAACGGAAAGATATTCCCTTAGGTGTATGAATACTCTTGACCTCAAGAGTCTGCATTCATATGTAGTATGCACGCACTACTTGCAACAAGAATTTCTTACCTAGGCCAACAGGTGGTGGCCTCCGAATCGTGCTGCATCCTTCACTTCCCCAGGAATTCTTCTTCCTCCACCTGGCCAAGAATTGGGCGTCCTTGACTCTCTGGATCCTCCTATCGATTTGCATATTGGCAACCATCTCTTCCTTCTGTTGCCGCTCTTTGCGGGCCCTTTTCTCGATGGCGTCCTCGTCCGGCCAGGAAGTGATCACGGCCCTGGAGAATCTCCTCCCGTCCTTCTTCCTCCTGCGGTCGGGCAAGAGCGGGCGAAAGCGAGAGAGGGGTGAAATTTGCTCTATCTCCTCCTCGTGCATGGCCTTCTGTAAAATGAAAGCAAAACATTAGTGACTCTACTTTTTAAGAGGTCCCTTTGAGTGTACGTGAGAACATGTCCATGTGGCAAATACGCCATGTACAAATGCGTCTATGCATGCGTGCGCACACCGTATGAGTCAGCAAAAAGGCCATTGTAGCATAAGGTTCAGTGCATCAAGCACGTAAAAGCGAATGAGCCAATAGTGATTGTGGCGTTCATTCCGAGCTGGCGCAGCTACTCGTCCGAACCCACAAAATGGCCGTTATCTGGGAAGGTTTTGCACGTGTTTCTCCTCTCAATTTTTCCAGGGTAATCTGATGGCAGCGGTTTCAGTGGCATCGACTTTCTTCCACTCCAACTGTACAGTACATACGGTAGGCATGAGTGTCCGTCCTCACCTTGACAGCGTTCCATTGAGCTGGCAGCAGCGTCCAGTTGTCTCGGCGAGCGGAGGCATCAACAACAGCCTCCTGACTCTCGACGCTGACGCCAACATGACTCTTCTTTCTCATCTTATCATGTCCCAGCGCCACACGGTCCTCTTCGTCCGCCTCCTCCTCGTCCAAAGAAGAACCAACTCCGCTGTCCAGATGATGGTGGCGAGTCCAGTCGACGTCTTTTACATCCACCTTTGTCAAGTTCCTTCCCTGAAGCTTTTCGTTCTTATTTGCGACGCGGTCTGTCTGGATGACCTATTTTGTTGGTTGTGGGAAGAAAGAGTGGAAGAAAACATCAGGTATGACAACCCTTCCGTTTTGTTCAGACGCAGAGAAGACATGTCATATGTTAACTGTGTCTGGGGTCCCATATGGGAGGTGGAGAATGCACTCAGTATACGAAAATTCATAGCAAAAAAGGAAACAGTAAATGTTTCTAATATGTATGACAGACTCTAAACTGTTAAGCACCTTCCTACCCGGAAAGAAGTTCATTTTCACTTCCAATGACTACCGCAAGGAGAATAGAGCAAGCGCAATTTTGTATTTGCGTTTACTATATCCAGGGCTCAGCGATTTTGTGACAGACTCCTTGTACAATCGCAGTTCAGCTCGGTGGTTCAAATTCAGGTCATTGGTATCAGCAGTCTGTGACAAAGTCACTTGAATGTCTGATTGAAATCGATGCACCAATCGGTACCTTCCTTGCCTTCGTAACTTTGAACTTCGTCATCCCAGGGAAAATGCAACTCTGTCTTAACGGATTCTAAAACTATCTGAAGATTCTCCTTGAAGAAATCCAACCCCCACATTTAATGATAAAATGAAGAGGAAAAACAAAGTTGCGCTTCTTTGATCTATCTTGCAACTGCTGCTTTCAGATTTGACTCGACTGTTAAACGAAGAACATTACAACAGTTTACACTAACCGACAACAGTTTGAAGTTTGTTTTGGTAGAAAAGTAGAAAGATGTACTGCTTCGTTATTCATTCAACTTTTCTTATACCAGGGGCGTTCTTTGCCTCCCATACATTACTTACGGTACGTGCCCATGCGTGTAACTTTCATTAGGTGGAGTACAGAAATGGGGAAAGCGTCTTGTTCTCAAAATAAGTACACCAGGACCAAGGTTGTTCACCTTCAACGTGTTGCTGAATGAAGCATCTGAGGGAAGTTCCTTCAGTGGGTTCCCCTGGAGCAACACCGTTTCCAGCTGGTCATTCCTCCTGCCCAGATTGCTGGGCGTCATCTCGATGCGGTTGTTGCGCATGTCGAGCCAACGAAGCCGCGGAAACGCCTCCAGGGCGGCCAGAGGCACCTCGCATATTCGGTTACGGTCCAAGAAGATAAACTCAACTCGACTTGAGGAGCCGCCGAAGTTTTTCAGCCTTTTTGCCACTTCTGAGTCCGTCAGACCCAGACCGGACAGGTCGATACTATCCTGTACGTCTGCCATTTCTCACCGCACTCCCTATGTAGTCTTCTGCCAAAACTGATTCTATCGTTCACTACCGACTGTAGTGATCTGCGCTTACTCATTGCAGTGCATTCGTGTATGCTTCTTATGCCGCGACTCCGCCGGTATCTGAAAAGCTTTTCCACGACTTCTTTCTCACTTCAGAGCGTTGAATCGGACAAAAGAATAACAGGTGAGTGGCAGATGAACCGTGCAAAGTTCCATTCGACGACGCCACAGCCAGTCAGGCAGTGAAGACATTTCGCCAGTATTCTCGTTCACCGCTTCGAGGACATGACATTTTTCTAGGGAAAGACTCAGGGTCGCAGAAAACGCTTAATTCCTGTATTATTATAAAACAAGCCCTCTTGAAACGTTCTCATGGCTCAGTTGTCCTCTCTCATTGATCACACGCACACATTACCTATGTACTCGTCTCCTTTCTGCCCCTACTCCGGACGTAGATAGGAAAGCCTCCAGACACACTTGAATAGATCTCGTTGAAGAGGGTGGGGGGGAGGAAGAGCATTCGCCATGTGAGTGTGGACGCGACATAGGTTGATGAAGAAGAGTGCGGTTACACCAGCCGAGTAAACTGTGCAGATTCATAGGAGTTATTCCATGCATAGAGGCTCAAGCCGGAGTGCCCAATCCTTTCACTCTTGCTCATTCGGGAGCAGTGACGGAGAGGGACGCTGTACGTGCACATCAGGTGCGCCAACTTAAGCCCCTATCAACGCTTCCCACTTTTACTGCGATGTCGTAGACGAAATGTGTACTTCGGCAGTAAGGTTAATCTCAGCACTAGAAAGAGCCTCTATACTAATTTCATGAAGTCTTGGTGGCAAAATGCTAAACTATATGCCTTTTTCCCCGCACATTAAAGAAACACACCACTCGAGGCTAAACTGGGACTTGAAATGGCACTCAGTTTTTAGCAAGTCCTAACAGCTAAAACCGTGACGAACAAATAAAGATGAAAGTGAAGATTGAAGACTTCATTGATATGGGCTTGTTATATTAGTTCACTTAAAAACATTTCTTTAAAAGTCATATAAAAATGTCGGCGTAAACAACGGCTTTACTGCTCAATCTTTCAAGTTATTCTCTGTACTTACAGCATGACACAAAATTATCGTCCTCTCGCAACAAGAGGAATAGTGTAAGCATCATAAAGAAAGCACTTAAATAGAGTGCAAAGACCAGGTCTGCTGGCTATGGGCAACGTGCGTCGTTCAGATGGGACGGCATCGGCCAGGACAATCTCCGGGGACACCTCTTCTGGAGTGAGCAGCACCTGGAGCGGGTGAACCTGGGGGATGGTTGTTCCATTACAGGAAAAAGGGCTATCAAAGACCTCTTCCACGGCAGCTGGACAGTGAGATGGAGGCACCTCACCGCCTGTCGGCAGACAAAATACTGGATGGATGTTCCTGGCAGCATAGGTGATGCTGCGGCTCGCCTGGACCGCCCTACACTAAGTTTTGTTTTACAGGCCCTCACCGGCCATAATTACTTGAACTATCCTCATTATATAGCAGGTAATCTCTCAGTGCAGCTCAGCAGATTCTGCAGAGAGGACAATGAGGAGTTCATTCACCTTGTGTGTGAGTGCCCTGCACTCATCATGGAGTGCGTTGCCTCTGTGCGGGGTCTCCAGCTCAGTAGACAACCTCCCGACCTCTACAGCCTTGTCGGACTCACACAAGTGAGTCAGTCGCATTGGCAAGGCCATGGAAAGGAGGGTAGAGAAGTTAAGCAAACTGGTGGACTTGCCAGGCAATACAGTCTACTAAGTGCTTAGATGTTTGCCACCTATAGGGGCAGGAAAAGACCCAAACCTGGGTTACTCCTTTTCTCCTACTTGGGTCTCAATCCTTCACAGGAAATCCCTACAACAAACAGACACGTATCATAAAGAATACCTAAACTTGCCAAAACATCCAGTTATGTTCGCCGTGCTCACACATTAGAGAACGAAAGAAGTGTAGAGGCAAGACCCTCCCCAAGAAACGATCACGGCAGACTTGGCCGAAAGGGCAGAGTTGCCAATATGTACAAGTACATATAATTGATCCTTATAAATCAAGTGATGGTTGGATGATCATTAATAGCCATAAATTATGCCAAAAGGGAACCTCGCACTGGTGTTTTGTTTACCATTTCTGTCCTGATGACAGAGTTGCTGCTGATCATGAAAACTTTAGCTTGGAGATCAAAATCCCCCCTCATGATTTTGAACCAGTCAAATTTCTTGATGCAGTTTTGTCACCCCCCTTGGCACACTTTGTGCACTGGTGCCCTGACCAGCAGGTGCGCCCGGCAGAGGGTCTTCCCTCTATACTATCTTTTGTTCACACGATGTGACCGATCACAGTTTCTCAGATCAGCGCATTATGGACTCTCAATTGTCTCTTCTCGTCTACAAGTGCTATCCTCATCTTCGCTTATGCCCGATCAGCCTGGATTAAACGTTCCTACCGTCAACACACGGAGCACGACATAGTTAGGCGTCGTACCGTATGGCCGCCTGTGTTCGAGTCCATGAATCTATTAATCGATTGTTAGTTGAAGTTTTCATTGGACGAACTTATCGAACGAATTTGTTTCAATCGAATGAATTGTGCCTTCAGTACAGTGTACAGATGAGGTGAAGTCATGCCCACTGCTAATCTTTTGACACCAAGGACATTTTAGTGGTAGCGAAATTTTTCTGGTCTTCTCGACTTGTTTTGTGCAAGTTGCATTGCAACTGAATCTCATTCTTGTCTTGCAACCTCTTCCACTGCATCACAGGCTTATTAGTGTTGCTTTCCTTCCTGCGACCCAAGAGGATTTTTTCAATCCATCTTAAGTCGCAGAGTTTGGTCGTGACGACAAGGATATCGATATCGCTAGAGATCATGACACTGCAAGCAAGTTTCCATATGACGTTGAGAATGACGCGCCCGGTTCATTGTTCACGTACCTGTGTGCATGTGGGTAGCATGTGCAGTACGTAGATAACGAGGCTCAGTTTTCGGTCATTTGGTTTGATCAATGAAGCATGTGAATTTCCGTACAGTCAAGTTTCCCACGAATGCAAAGATATGACGTACTAGACTGCTGTCTCCACGTCTACAGCATGTACGTAAAGTGAGTTATAGACAGGGACAAAAAACGAGCTTTACATCTTGTTACATAAAGCACGAGGGCCGTATGTACGTGTGTGGGTCTGTGTATCTGTCCGTCCGTCCGTCCAATTTTTGGCGTGAGAGCCAAAATGAGCGAGAATCAGTCTACAGGTCAGATACAATAGTTGAGGTCGAGGTCTGTATGCTCGAAATGTGAACGAAACGCGATATCTTTGGAATACATTTGTCTTTTTTTTTTTTACTGAGCGACGGCAAAAATTCTGCCATGATGTCCGGAAATCACAGTTCTTTGCGAGGAGTGGAACATGTAGACAGTGGGATATATCGCCTCATATCCGTCCGCCAACTCTGCCTTGTTTAGACTGCCCAAGCCACTCTTCGCACCACCTGCCAGTACCATGCGCAGCAAAAAGGGCCTGACACGAATGATGTTTCATGAAAGTTTGGGGCATCTGAACACGCATGATGTTTCGTGAAGTTTGGGGCATCTGAGCCAAAGTTATAAGCAAATTTTAAGTGTCTGACCGTTCTTGTTGCGCACTGTATTTCCCTCCCCCTGAAGCAGGCAAGCTGTTCTTCGTCCCAACGAAAGGAAATCAAGCGTAGCCCAAAGGTTTGGCGTTGAACTACAAATGGCATCTCTCTAATGAGCAGAGACGTAACTGTAACTCACTTTGATGATTGTCTATGACCCAGAGAGGGTCCTAATTTTTCAATTAGAAACCTTTAATAACCAGCCCTTTCAGCCAATATTGGGCTTGCCTGGCCGAGTGCAAAAGTACTCCTATCATATTGCAAAGTGAGAGGTCTCATAGCCAAAATGGATTGATATCAATTCAAAAATCTCTTCCCTATAGAAAAACCTGAATTGGGAAAGCACCTGGTTTTGCAGAAGTGGTGCCGCAATGCTGTAGACTTTGTGGATGTAGATCATCGAGAGAGATCTTCGCGAAGATGTACATGGCATGCCACTGCGAAGCTTCCTCCCAGAAGAATGAGAAGTCAAGTCTTAGCTCAAAAACCCTCTACAACGTAACCAACTTCATCAAGATCTTTAGTGCGCTGCGCATTGAAAGGCCATAGCTTTTTGAAGTTTTTATCATATTGTTGTTATGCATTATGTATGGTAGCCATATTTAAATACAGGTCAGGGGACCCATCAGCGGCGCCACACATGTCAGGATTTCATGACCGGAAAGCGTATGCACCGCAGTCGCTGCAGTCTTACGACTGCAGCGACGCTACTTTTGCCGAACCCGGTATAAGTCAGAATCCGGTGCATTTCCAAATGTTGTCAAAAAAGAAAAAGACCCACTGCTTGCACTGGGTCTTTCACAATTAGTCCAATCCTCGGTATGTTTTGAAAACTGGCTCTCATTTTTGATGTTCATCGAAATGATGTTCAACATTGATCTCGATGAAGTCGTACGTGTGTTAGTTGTTGTGGTGGTAAGGCGACAGTTGGTTTAGGGCAGAAACTTAAAGTTTTCCTACAGCGCAATCGCAAACTAAAGGATTCCACGAATTGCAAAAGACCAGAAACGTCCAGTCGAGCCAGGCAGGCCACAACGAGGCTGACCGTCACCTCCACAGGAGCGACGTGGATGAGGGAGCAAAGAGTAAGACCGCGAAGGTGAAAGAGGGACCACACCACGTTAACTTATAAGTAGCATGTTTATTTGTAGTAAACAACCCGTCATCTTGGAATTGGAAAAACCCGTGCTAGCAAGTACTTCTAAATGCCAGAACAGTTAACCCTAATATAGTCTACTTCTCTCGGTATAGTCAATTTTTCACTGACGACACATATTTTACTTAATATACCATAGTTCCACTGATATAAGCAAACCCAATTTGCACTCTTGCCTAAAGTGAAGATAGAAAGTTCAACTACCAATGCTTAAGCTTTCCAAGGATGTAAATAGCATGACTGTAGCTACAATATCAAGAGAGGTACGTTTTGTATGCTTTTTTAGTCATTTTCAGACTTTCTCATCGACTGCTCATCGTGGACCCATCTTGAAACACTTTAAAGCAGTCCTTCACGCAACTTTTAACCATCACATAGACTTCTGACCCCCGATTTCTGATGATTTGCAAGTGTATGCAAACTTTTGGCCGGAACTGTGCATGTAGGGACACACGATTCAGCGGTGAGGTAAGAATGGCAGTTTTTTCTAACATGATTTATGCTAATGTTACACTGTCTTACATGTAAAAACAATAAAAGTGATTCCGCTGAACATCAGACGTGCCTATATCGTTTGATGCTGTTCCGCCAACATAACTTTTACGTTTAACTTTTTGAAGACTGGGCAATTTCTCTATGCCAACGGGAAATCTTGCACTGTTTACATGATGGACATTGTGGATGACTACAATAGGTGTAGCGACATAACTTATACACTCAAATAGAGCTTCCCAGCCACTTTATTACTTGCCATTGCTTCTTTCTTTCTGTTCGAGCTCTAAGCTGATAACAATAGCTTCATTTCCCGCCCTTCCCAGTCTCAGTGGCTTGCAAAATGGAGTCGCAACAAGGTGTTTGAGTCAAAGTTGTTGCTCTCCTCCATGCTGGTCACACCCGTTCAAACATTGCGATGACCTTGGCGACCTCGAGGCCAACAGTCTATCTGGTCAAAAAGGGCCTATACAATGACAAGGACCTCGACAAAATGGCCAGGCCTCTTGAATAACCTCAAGTCTGCCTCAGCTGGAAGAGTCGTCATTTTCAGCGACCAGAAGATGTAGACAGTCGACACTGTCAGAAACCCGCCGTAATGACTGCTTTGTGGCTTTCAGGAACTCTGAGAGAGGCAACATAATCACAACTCCATCACGTCCCTTGGCTTTGTGGCTTTGAATGGGAAGGCTATGCCCATCATTTGGTTCCAGGTTGGCTGCAGGCTCGTGCAGACTGGCTGTGTCAACATCTTGACCACGAAGTTGATCCCCTGGGTGCAGAAAAATTTCCCTGATGGCGCTGTTGTATTACAACAAGACAGAGCCCCAGCCCGCACCAGTAACAAGACCCAGAACTTCCTCCACAATCACTGCCACATTCTGCAGTTCTGGACCAAGACAAGGTGGCCACCCTACAGCCAAGACGCCAACCCCTTGGATTATGCCTTCTCGCCGCATATTGAGGGGGAGGCATGTAGGAGGTGTCACTCCAACATTGCTACTCTCAAGGCAAGTAAAAATCACTTCATGACATTCATGGTGACCATCAGCATGCTAGTTGTTGTAGCCACTTTGGAGGCAGAAGCCATCCACTCTGCTGAGTGTAGTGTTTTGAAGAAGTTCTGTGTTGTGTGGCTGAAGGTTGGACTCGTTGCGTGTATAATGTCGACAACACCCAATATCTTATGATCTCATTTGCTCTCGTATTGAAACTCACAATGCCTCAGCAATGCAGGGACCAAGGGAGTACAGCAGCGACTGTGCCAGAGCCTGAACCACAGTCAATACCCGTGACTCATAAGGAAAGAGGCATGCCTACTGATGGTGGGCATGAATGTCATGGGTCTCCCTTTGATCACATTGCTGACGTCATTGAAGGTGCTGGGCACATCCATGGCGTGGGTCACAACCACGACTCAGGCATGATGAGTTTTGCCACTCTACTGTTTATGAAATGATTTTTGCTTCTTTTTTCATGATGGCATAGCAAGACATAGTGACGATGAGGGAGGTACAATTCGTCCGACATTCAGCTTTCACTAAAGCCATTGCTCAGTCATCGGCCAGGAGTAATGCGGGATCTTAATTTCTACACTGTGTGGCAAAGTGAAGCAGATGTGGGAGCTTTTTGATGTGCATGAACTTAACAGTCACATATAACTTAGAATCCAAGATATCCAGGTCCTTCAGGGGTAAAATGCGTCAAAAGGGAAGGTTAACTACAGTATGACATTACTTACGGTATCCCTCAGGCATCACCTTCACTAGTTAGTTTCATAGTCAACTGTAGGGACTGACTGAGAGAGTCGACTACAGGGTCGCCGAGCAAAGCGCTTACCTCTGCAATGGCGGGAAATTTGAACAAAAAATCTGGTAGCCTCAAGATTCCTAAATGACACAGCAGGGGTCTGTGAATG
>JAAUXU010043773.1_pt1 | contig 15183 bp, 24 predicted proteins | sample 7278151 | NCBI WGS metagenome assembly JAAUXU01 (sample SAMN14350113, study PRJNA611818) | marine sediment metagenome | isolation source: surface marine sediment (1.8m) | place: French Polynesia: Moorea | collected 2018-08 | reverse complement strand
TGCACCAATTTATGGGAGTGGCATTTGTGCAGTCAGTCCCTAATTCCAAGTGACGACAATGGACAAGTTGACATGAGACGTGCATTTGGCAAAGTAGCCTTTTGCCAACACTCGGTCGCTGCAGCCCTGACTTGGTTGCTACACGAGGTGAGCAAAGTGCTGCCCGCCTCGTGTCTCCCTCGGGCAGCAACACTTTCAGGCTGTAGAAACCTCGTGTGCAAGAAACGCTACTTTGTCAACTGTTCGTAAGGTGCTATTGCTGTAAGACAGCCCTTAACTGCGTGTAATATGATGTTTCTTCTGCACTCCTCTGGGAGACATTCATAGGCAATTGATTTCTTGGATGCTGGCAAAAAGTCTTCACTATGGAGATCTCTGTATGATGAAAATTTCCCAGCCAAATACGTTGTTACTGCTTGCGTTTAGCACTAGCACCTTAAGAGGCTTCGTAACACAGCAGAGTAGTCATCGCCGCACTTGTGGCCATTGCGGAAATTATTGTTATTTCCAGAAAAGTAATTTTTAGACTCCACTGACTTCGTTGCATCAGTAAATGTGAATAACGGGTCGCCTTACATTTTGCTGCTACTATCATTACACGCCTCATAGAGTTCTGTTTTCTAAGAAGAAGTTATTTCCAATCTTTTCTGCTGAGCTTATAAGCAGTCCTGTGAAGAGAAACGTTGTGTGGAATAGGAACAGTGGTTTGTCAACGCGATCTTGACGTTGGTTGTATCAAGTTACACTGTTGCCTATTTTTTATGCTTTATTTTACTTTCCTGACATATATTTTCTCATATTTTCAGGGCAAGCAAGATTCCGGTCAAGGAGAGGGACAAGAAGGGCAAGAAGAAAAAAGATGAAAACAAAAAGGACACAGACACAGAGAAGGATGAGACGGCCACACCAAAAGGAAAGGACGCAGCCGCCGCCAAGAAGAAGAGGCGCAAGATCAGGCTGGACATGCACATGGACCAGGTAGAGTGAATTTCGCCGTGTGAGTGGTCCAGAGCTTGAACAGCTCGACGAGCTGATGTGGTACTTCCTGGAGCGTAAGATCACAGCTAGAGCCAGGTCGACTGGTGTCTTGGCTCGGCTCAGTTCATCTTTCTCCCAGTATCACTACCATTAGCTTGACAAATTTGGCAGAGGGTCTAGTTTTGGGATATTCTCTTATGTAATTCCATTGTGCCATTGAATATTTGTAACTAGAAATATTATGCTGACAACAGAGCTTGAAAAAAATGGCTCTGTCTCGGACCAGCTTGTAGAAATTAACCCTAGCTCCAGCCAGCACAGGAAAATTAGGGTTTTGCTAGTCTGGCTCAGGCTCCAGCTCACTCCAGCGCGAGGATTTCACAGCTCAGACTACCCACAAGTCAGCTTGCTGACATCCGATGTCTCTCTGCAGGTGTTCCTGGATACGCAAGACGCCTACGTCTGGTTGTACGACCCGATTCCCTGGTACTACTGGGCCGGCGGCTCTGCCATCGTCCTGGGCATCGTGGCGGTGTGTCTCTTCCCGCTTTGGCCGCCGCAGATGAGGCAGGGAGTGCACTACTTGTCCGTGGCCGCTGCAGGATTCCTCGTACTCATCATCGCTCTAGGCATCATCAAGTAAGAGCAGACTGAGATTCGTGTGACCACCGTAAACCAATCCACTGCTGCATCCTGAGGGTTGCTTTTTCTCTTGCCCCACAAAGACTCAGTGGTCTTTCTGAGGACATTCAAGAATGAAAACTCCCTCAAACTCTCCCCCTCTCTTATTCAAGTTCACCTTTCAGTTCTTTTTGGTAACTTGCACACTTTCCCCTGATCGTTTAAGTCTTGACCTCTCCTCAGATATATCTTGTTCGCCCTGTTGTTCGCTCTGAGCGGCGGAAAGCTTCGCTTTTGGCTCTTCCCCAACCTGACCGAGGATGTAGGATTCATCGAAAGCTTCATGCCGGTCTACGACTACACCTACACCGGCAAGTCCAAGAAGAAGGCCAAGGACTCCGACGACGAGGAAGAAGACGACGAGGAAGAAGAAGAAGAGCAAGACGAGCAGAAAAAGTCCGAATCTGATTCCGACGAGTCCACGAGTCGAAAATCTTCGACGGGCAAGGACTTTGAAATCGTGGAAGGAGCAGAAGATGAGGAAACTCAGAATGAGTAGGATTGTACAATTCGTGCATTGAGTGTGTGTAGAGACTGAGTGCGCAAGCTTGGAATGAATTTGCGTGCAAATTTACACAGGAACAGAAACAAGGATTTTAAGAGTAAAATGAGACAAGTTCCTCTGGCCGATGAGTGAAAGAAGCTTGACTCCTGGTACTTACGAAGTTCTTATTTCCGTTGACTTCTTCGTGCAAATTTGCAGGCAGAGTTTTGCCAGAGTGAGTATACAGACTAAGCGAGTTAAGGGGGGCGTTTACACGTAGGACTTTTGCACTGACTTCTGCGAAATTTCCACTGGTGTAGACGTCCCTTTTATAGTTGTTAGAAGCTTCCACCAATCCCCCCTCCTGCTTCAGCTAACTCAAAAGAACTTCACTATTTTTATGTCCTAGAGAACTATTTAAAGACTTTTTTATTCTTCCCTAGAAGACACTAGTGCGAGTACGGAAAAAGTCGTGACAAAAACTTGATAATTGTTTCAACGATTTGTCCTGTCCAGAGGTAGAAATATAAGGAAAGAAAGTAGACCTTGGCTGAATTGCGATAAAGTAAGGAGTTGCTTACATCAGACGTTCCTTGTCTAATTGTTGGCTGCGTCCCGCATAAATGTACAGGATGCCACTTTGTGTGTAGCAATCGGAGATCGAACTTGTGTTCTGTTAAAATGTCGAATTTTTTTTTCCTCCATAAGTGAGGACTTCTTAATCCTCATATCCAAACTTTTTGTTCGCACTTTTTTCTTTGTCCGCAAATTTACCAAAAAGAAAAAGCAGAGAAAAGCCTGGAAAAACTTGGAAGCAACACTACCAGAAAATCTCATTAGCCGCTCCTTTTGAGCCTCCCTTCTTTTGTCGTCAGACCAAAGATGCAACACTTTATCGGCCTTCGCTTCTGCAGATAAAGAGTCGTCGGGGCTCGGACGAAACAGTCGCCTCAAAAGTGTTCTTTCTACTCTTGACGGACAGTCTTTTCTGGGATGAGACTTTGACCGAGTTTAAATGTAGGTTCTGGTGTCTGTCGTGCTGTTCTTGAGGCGTAAGGACACGTTGCTGCTGAGGTGGCTTAAATGGAGGAGAGCAGGGTCAAGCCAATGGAGATGCACCCTGTACATGCTACTAATCATTGCTCGCAGAGTTTTTACGTACTTAGGCCCACTGCTATCTGCTGTAAGATTTCACATCGGTCACTCCAGAGGAGGCGATAAGAAGGCATGAAGGGGAACTTTCTGTTGCTGCTGTCCATTTCATTTGTCTGCATTGGGGCTTTGGTGATTCCTGCACCGAAGAAGAAAGCTCTCGCTGGTCGCACAGTCCTCGTGGTCCTCGATGGCTTCCGCTGGGACTACGCAGAACGTGAACTCGCCGTGAATGAGGAGAGCCTACCTGCCTTTGCCAGGTTCAAGTCTGAGGGAGTTAGGGCAGAATATGTGCAACCCATCTTTCCATCAGTCAGCTTCCCCTCGTGGACGACGATTGCCACAGGTGCTTGTATAACGTGTTGTCAGCCTTTCTCATGTATATGTGTGGGAAGTTACAGGGCTTTACCCTGAAAGTCACGGAATAACTGGGAATTACATGTATGACCCCGAGACCCGCGAGGAATTTAGCCTGAACCAGGTGGGCCTACCTGATGATTCGACTGATGATCTACGCTGGTGGAATCAGCACATACCCATCTGGAGTGATGCCACCAAGCAAGGTTGTGACTTTTGAGTACTGCACATGGCACTGCCGCCTTATGATTTCTTATAGGACTAAGGACTTCTTCATACTACTTTTCTCGCTGTGACGTTCCATTTAACATAGACGGAGAGGATGTTTTGCCGGACAAGTGCGTACCTTACTCCAATGCCTTGACCATATTGGTAAGCATAACTTGCAAGTACAACTGCGTTCTTGTGGGCGATTCGTAAAACTTCAGGTGATTATCTCCTTATAACAGTTTCGCTATCTGGAAATTGCACTGCAAAATGCTTTTACCGACTTGCTCTTGGGATTTGACTTTGTCATCGTTTACAACTCCGTAATAGACGAGCTAGGACATCTCCAAGGCCCGGATTCAACCGAGATCAGGGACATGGTCGTAAATGTGGATGCTGCTATCAATGAGTTCCTGATCCTACTAGAGGATGCTGGACTGTTACAAGGTAATGACAAGTTCGCAATGGTTTTTGGACACAGCTGACGGCCAATTTTCCAGACACAAATGTAATGATCGTGTCAGATCATGGCATGTCAGATTCTGCCGGTTTGCGCCTGCAGAAGTTGGCTGAGTTTACGGACCCTGAAAACTTCGAGAAGGTTGTGGACTTTGGTCCCTTCACACACATTGCACTCACTGATGCAGCAAATGTTCAGCAGGTGAGCTCTTCTGGCTCCCCTCTGTCACGTAACAGATCGGTTGGGTAACCATTCCACCCGTGCGGGTACGTAGGTAGTCGCTGACTTGAAGGCGTGGGAGGATGTTGACGTGTATGCCAAGAGCGACATCCCTGATCACTTGCATTTTCGCGACAATGATCTCATCTTGGACGTCTTGGTGGTGACCAAAGGAGAAGCCCTCATTCTACAAGACGAAGAGTATCCACAGGACTACCTGCCCAGACCAACACCAGGCCTGTCGAGAGGCAAGTCCTCATGCTCCAGATTTGACGCCACTGGCTGACCTCAATTGACACCATTCATGCAGGTTTTCACGGGTTTGATGACACCAGTCCAAGTGCAAATGACTACGAATCCGGTCCTTTTGCTGATGTCAGAGGGATTTTCTATGCAATGGGACCCTCATTTGCCCCAGGTTACGTCAATCCTTGGATAAAGCAAGTGGATGCATACCAAGTTATTGCCACAATGTTGGGCATCGAGGCTCGGCCAAACAATGGGACATTTTCTCGAGTAGAAGGAATGTTCTCTGACATTGCCAAGAACAGATAAATAGCAGAGCAATGAACTACGCACAATTACGAAACCTCTGTGGTTCACAGGGAAAAAATCAGTCTCTTTTTTTTCCTCCTGAAAATCCGTTGGAGACCTAAAAAATGTATCCTCCACTTTCGTTGTTCGTTCTTGCGCGCTGTGTACGCACAACAAAGGTTGGATAGAAAAAAAAACAAGCTTGTTTTCATGACAACTTGTCCATCACTCATGTCAATGTGCCTGTTGCAAGGCTGCATGCGCAGGAGGTCGTCTTCGAGTCCGTCGAAGAGAGCGTCACAGACGCCGTCGTGGGCGACACTTACCGGTCACCACTAGACATGTTGTCGAGGTTGTGAAGCCATCGAGTGGCGATGCGTACGTAGCTGTTCAGCGGTGGTAGCGCTCTGTTTACCGACCTGTGCTTCACCTACACACATGCTATATACACTGAACATGCATACGTGAGCTTTCTTCTGCTTTACAGCCAGGTACGTTTTTTGATGTCGCAGCGCTCCAGAGCACAATAGCAAAACGAACCCCTCCTACAGCCCCTAGACTAGCCCACCCTGGTTGATGGATCAATGAAGATGACACATTCCTAACAGAGCAGGGTCCATGTGCGTGAGCCGTAGCAGCCAATACTGGACATAGGCGATCATTGCGGCTGCCAAAATGGGTCCCAAAAAGAAAGGGGTGAAGAAAAAAGTGGGTAAGAAGTCAGGCTCCGCCAAGACCCCCACTATCATCGATGGTGTGCCCGTGTCAGACATGAGCAAGGAGCAACTTGAGGGTCATGTCAGGAGATTGCAGGAGGAGGTCAGTCAGTAGATAAAGCGATGAGACTACACATTGTAAGAACTTATTTGGCTTATGTTTACGCTCATGACGTAAATACACATCTTGATACCCAGGGTGTAGGTACAGTGTTTTGTAGTCACTTGTGACTCTGGTTTAGCACTTCTTCAGAAATCCTCTATGCATAATCTCACTCAGCTTCGTCGTGAGCGGGAAGAGCGCAACTATTACCAGTTGGAGCGAGACCGTCTGACCACGTTCTGGGAGGTTGGGAAGCGGCAGTTGGAGGAGGTCAAGAGCGAGTCGAGGGTCAAGGACAGAGAGCTGGAAGAGGCCGAAGAGAGACATCAAGCTGAGCTTAAGGTCAGGAAGAAAAGTCTCAGTGTGGATATGGCCGCTGACGTCATATAGTACGCGTGTCACGTTTCTTTGTGCGTGCATACACACAAATGACCGTAGTAAAGTTCAATTGGACGAAGTAAAAGAATTGCAGTTTTCAGGTCTATAAGCAAAAAGTGAAGCATCTATTATATGAGCAAGAGCAAGGCTTAGCAGAGGCTCGGGCCGAGGGGATGGTGGGACTCAAGGTGGCCAGTGAGGAGCACAAAAAGGCCGAGGACTTGCACTTGGCAGATAAGAGGAGACTACAGGTATCTGGGAAACTACGCAGCGCACATCTTGACACACGGCACAGCCGTCTTTTTAATCTTTTTTCCCTAGGACCAACTGCTGGCCAAGGACCGCCAATACACGGCAGCCCTTCGCGATGCCTCATTGAAACATGCAGAGCAGCGAGAGCAGCTGAGGCAGTCGTTCGAGGAGAGAGTGCGACAGGTGATGATATTGCGACACATATTACAACTGCCTATCGATATATACATTGGGCTGTATCAAAAATGGGTAAGCCTCTGAATCTTATCTACGTACGGTCCAATATATGCCATGCGTTTTGACGTATGGAGGCATACCGAAACCGGTGCACCGAAATGGAGTAGTTTCACTCTTGTACCCACGTTTCACCCCTGGACCTTTGACCCCAAAGAAATTGACCCCTGCACAGGGTTACCGCTGATGTATTTTTCACCCCCAGACAGGTTGACTCTTACACAGATTGACTCCTTTCTCTCCCTGCATATGTTTCACCCCCAGACAAGAACAAGCAGAAAATCTTGACCTCGAAATGGAGTCTTCAACATATCTATACTTGTTTCTGGTCAGACCAGAGACAAGTATAGATACTTGAAATATAGATACATATAGTCAGGCTTGCGGTCCTGTACCAAGGTTACAGCTACATCGTCCACAAAGACTTAAGAATTCGATTACTTAAATTTTTGGTAGAAACCGTCTGTTTTGGTTGTTTTTTCGTATAGGTGGGTCTTAAACTTCGAGGAACGTTTAAAAATCGGGATATTTGTCTTGTACGCACACTTTGACTTCGCACACTGTATGTCAACCTCTGCTGGACTTATTTTTGATAGGTTGAACGGCGCTACGCTGCACGATTTCATACACTGCGTGAGGAGCTACAGCTCAGGCTAAAATCAGAGGTACCTGTGGAAAACAAAGCTGCGTACAGTACAGTTTGTTGGGACACAGGTGTATGCAAACAATAATTGTGCATGCTCATATTAGCACAGCGTGCTTACCGCATATATGTAAGTACATGTATATTCATATTCAGGTCAGTGAGACTGAGGAGCGTAAGAATGCCCAAGCTGAGACTGCTCGTCGTCGAGCTGACAAGGCTCTGTCAGACATGCGCAACTACTACAACGACATCACCCTGAACAACTTGGCTATGATCGGGACACTCAAGGAGGAACTGAAGGCCAAGGATGAGAAGCTGGAGCGAAGTGAGCAGCTTCTGGGATCAGTTCAGGCAGAGAATAAGTAGCTCACACTTCATACATAGCATATTTTAACAATGATCTAACTCAAAACATCACGTGCTCAGACGTTTGTCCGAACCTTTGAAGAAGGCTCGTGAGGATGCTGAATCTCTTCGCCGCCAGTTGGGTGCCAGAGACAAGGAGAAAAATGCCCTGGCAGCGGCAAGAGCAAAGCTCAAGAACAAGGAGGAGGAAGTCAAAACGATGTCGTGGGAGTTGGAGGTGCTTCAGCAGAAGTATGACAGGGTGATGGGTAAGTGTGAATACTTAGAATTATGATTACTTGACGACATGAAGATCATATTTTCTTTGTAGCTGAACGTGATGACCTCCATGAGAAGTTCAGCAAGTCTGTGTTGGACTTGCAACAAAAGTCGAGCTTGAAGTACCTGGTGCTGGAGAAGCGGCTGGCAGGACTTAAGGAGGAACTTGATGTCAGAGATGGTCAACTTCGTGCAGTTATCGACGGTGCAGAAGGAAAGAGCAAAGGTTAAAAATAGATACCTTACATAAACTTATGATGCTGGACGTCAAGTAACTGTCTATTGATCAGTCACAGAAAGCTCTTTAATTGCAGTTAAGCAACAGCGACTTCTTGAAACAACCCGTGACGTGGTAGAGGAGCAAGGAGAGCAGATCCGGGTGCTGGAGAGGCAGATCCTTATGATGAGGCAGCGCAGAGAGTGGGGAGATGATGCTAAGTCGGAAGATGCTTCCATGACTACCGCTTCTTCTTCATCTTCTTCTTCTTCGTCGTCGTCGTCGTCACCGTCGTCCTCAGTGACACCATCCGCAGCAGCCTCTTCTTCCTCCTTGGCGTCATCTGCTTTCAGGAAAGATGATCACAAGAAGAAAACCGTCAAATGAGGACCAAAACATAGTATTATTTCTCCTCAAACTATTGTAAGCATTTTACAGCAAATTTTACTCAAAGACCTACCTCCTATCAAATGTTCGCCTTACTCTGCTTTTGTTTTTCACCATATCGCATGTGTGCCTATGATCCCGATGTATGTACGGCATCATGTCTTTTCGAAAGAAGCTACTACGTCAATGGCTATCCAATACACCGGTGTAATGAACCAATCTACGGCTTGATTGTCAATATTGGTGTACAGGCAATCGAATAGAAAAATAAATCACTTTTGAGAACAGGGTTTCCCAACTCACTTTTGTTCTTCACCCTGTACACTTGAAAACAGACTCACCTTCACTTGGTGAGTCGTCGTTCCTATAGAGCAAAACTAAAAAGTCTCTTGCGAAATGAGCCCCTTGTTTGCAGTAGAATATTCTGTTTCTGGCGTGACTCCCAATGGTTAGGGCAATTGGACCATGGAAGGAGGAGGCTATTTTGGTGAACCCTGTGCTGCAACGAATGTGTAAGGAAGGATAATGTCCTAAGTCAACCTTAAGTCTGATTGTGCAAATACTCTGCAATTACTGCAAGGAGCATTTGCGTCAATTGTCAATTAGTCGACGAACAATATCTCGGAGGAACTGTAGAGCAGTTTCATTTTCAGCAGCCTAATTATGACAAAGGAATTCTTAATGAGGTAAAATGCATCAGGTCTGGCTATAGGTCTGATTAATACAAACATACATACATGAGGATCATCTTCTCAAGAACCAATACAAAATAAGAGTATTTGCTGTAGGTGGATACAGGGATCAAACGGTTGTGAGGATCAACTTCACTAGTTCCAAAGTGATCTTTCTAAACTGTACCTTGTCATAACTGTCAGCAGCAACATCTGTCAGTCTATGAGGAGCATCAATGATGCTAGCATCACTAGGGTTCCTCCTGGCATGCATTGCTGCCAAGTCTGAGGGATCTTCTCCCAGACTCCTAGCAGAAGCCCTCGTGAACGAACACTTTGTTGCCAAAAATGCAACTGCATTTTTCTTTGTCGTGGAAGGAAATGACGACGACGGAGCTGCTTCAGGTAAGTGTAAATGCAAATTTGAATAATCCTGCCATTCAGCGTTTCAAATTGCCTGGGAGTTGAAACACTTACATTCATCCTCACAGTTAGTTCGAATCTAGCCAGGGTAGCTGTTCCAAAGGCTAGGGATTGCTATCTAAGGCGACTGCACACAAGAATACTCAGTAGAAACAGTTATTGGCAGCCCAGCGTCGTAGCATCTGCTCCGAGTTCCACGCCGACAGAACCTGCTTTTTTCAAAGGAATTTTTTAAAGCCTTTGAGAGATTGGTCTTTATGTACTTTTTAAGTTACATCTTGCTTGAGATAGATGGTATTAAATTCTCTGTTCTGTTACAGGATCTTTCTCCATCCCAATGTTCTTGGCCAACAACTTTTCAGCTCTGCCCGAGGGCCGACCCTGCTGCCTATTTGTCATTCTCTCCGTAGCCTCGGTGTCTTCGCTGAGTCAAATACTAGCCCTTGAGTCCAGAATTGAAGACTTTCCGCTGGCACACACGGCCGTCATTATCAGGTGCGATAGGCTCAAACTGTCGTTCGACGAAAATGCGGCGAAGGTCAATGTGTCTACAGTCAAAAAGTAAGCACAAACTTGAACTAATAAAGCTCTCCAGGAATCCCCACTCATTGACTGAGGCCAACAAGCTCTTTTATGTGAGCTCCTTCCTCAAGAGGGCACCTCATATCACGTTGCTCTTGGCACTTGCTGACAGTCATGTGAGTGGTCTGAAAAAGTTCCAAGCTGTCAATCACCCGGTGCTGGCAAATCATAAACGCTTCACTACAATCGACCTCTGGAATGGATCGAGCTTTGTCCTAGGTGGTCTCAAGCTCTTCCAGCCAGTGGTGAGAGATCTGGAGGGGAAGAAATTCAAATCTGCCACCTTTCATCTACCACCATTCTCCACAGTGTCAGAAAACGGAGAGATCACGGGAATAGAGGTACAGTGGGCGCCAATTGTATCGAATGTGCCTGGCCCAGAGCAAACGTTTGTCATAAGCGGAGATTCGATACAGGCGGCTATGCCCTTCCCCTCTGCAAAGAAAGCCATCACTTTTTTAACTGTCCAAACGACTTTATAACAAAAATATTGACAGAAAGAAGGAATCTTAAGCGGATTGCTTGACATGCTCAAAGACGTATTTTTGACATGCGTTTGACCTGCACTTGCATGTGTCTCCCATGTTGGCAATGTTTAGCAAAGGCGGCAACTGTCGATGACAAAAACAGTACAATGCTTATTTTATTATGCTACAAAAATTCAGTTGTTTTTGTAAGTCATTCTTTTGCCCATTACATTCAGTGCAAGTGAGTACGAGATTCGGTACGAGAGGAGCTTCTTTTGAAGGGGATATTTTGTTCCCAGCCAGTCATTCGGTATATGCGGAAATTCGTTATATTCGAATTCGACATAAGCGGCGCACACTGTATTTTATGAATGTCCATGTCCAGACAGGAGACGGACGGCTCTGGGGAGAAAATACAATGAAACTAAACCAGTTCACTAAATCTGCTCTTTTCAGGTGCTTGTATTTGATGTGATTGCTCATGCCATGAATTTCCGCTACACTATTCACACTGTGGGAGGAGCCTGGAATGGTCTGGTCAGACATCTCCACGAAAAAAAGGCAGATTTTGGCTTTGCCCACTTCTTTCACACATTAGACAGGGGGAAGCTCATTGACTTCACTGTACCCTTTGACACTGACAACTACTGCTTTCTTGTAAGTTGGAGGGAAAAAATGACATGCACTCGTGCACGCACGTATGCATACGTTGATCAGGTGCATATCAAGTGATGACCACCCCGAGTTACCACTACCGGAGATGTAAGTACGCATCTAATTTTTCTTACAGGTCTCCAAGCCTAAAGAACTCCCTCGCTGGATGGCTCTCATCATGCCACTGTCAAAGGAGAGCTGGTTCTTTTTGCTCTGCACGTTCTTCTCGTGCATGGTCTTCATCGTCTCTTACGCAGCCCTCTATCCTTGGGCAGAATTCTCAGTGTCAGAGGGAGTAATTTTCCTGACTGGATCCTTCTTTGACGAGACCATGGACACCACTAAACACCTTAAGTTAGTTCGCTGTAGGGTTTGGATGGATAAAACAGTAGTGGTTGAATCGGAGTCGAGCTTGGGCAACTCCACTCACGATTCTGTACGGTGCAATAGAGAGTCGCTTCTAATCTAGCTTGTTCAGAAAATTAAGCATAAGTTTTTCATTTGACAAATATGTGCATATTGTGCATTCTACGGGGTCCAAATCAAATTGCACACTCAGGTCAGAAATCGGTGCAGAAATCAGACCAAGTCTACGCCAAACAGTTCTAACTACAGGGTCCTCCAGTAGAATTGTCGCCAAGTGGATTTGGTCAACTTAATGGAGATAAATTTGGGGAGCAAGGGAGGCGCAGGGCTGAAAATTTATACGTATTTTAACAGCACATCTAGGATTATATTTATTCAATGTGGCTGCCATTGGTCTCAATAACGGCCTCGAGACGGGGACAGAAGGCTTTGCAGGAGGTCACGATGAACTCCTCGGAAAAGTCATCGGAGGACGCCATGATGCAGAAATTGAGAGAGTCCAGGCTGTTGTGTGGAGTCGACCTTGCCTTGTCCATTTCGCCCCACACAGTATAGTCGAGGGGGTTAAGGTCGGGGAAGGAGGAAGGCCAGATCTCTTTGGGCCTAAACTCATGTTTTTGTCCATCCAGTTCTGAATGATGTTGGAGGCATGACCGGGTGCAGAGTCCTGCTGGAAGACAGTAAGGGTGTTGGGGAACTCAGCCTCGATCTACGGCTTGATTACAGTCTCCAGCACCTCCAGGTACTCCTTGACCCCAACCCCTTAATCCTATGGAAAAGAAGTGAAGGGGCATTTCTTTGCCATTGCTAGCAATGGCCCCCAGGATCATCAGGGAGGCAGGGTGCTTCGTGCGCATAATGGGGGATATGTTCTCATGCTTATTGGTGGGGTAGCGATCATTCAGGGAATTAAAGGCCTCGTCCACTGTAAAATTCTTCTTATCAGAGAACAATTTGACCATCGATGGATGATTCTTCAGCCAGGTCAAGAGCATCTTCGACCTCTCCAGTCTGACCTCTCTCTGCCTGGCTGTGCGGAGGTGGCGCTGCCCCCTGGCGAATGACTGCATCTCGAGGTCCGTGCGCGCAGTCCTGTGCACGGTTGTAGAGCTGGTACCCATCTCGTCTGCAATCTTCTGCATGGACTTGGTCAGGCCCTCATTGATCTTCTTCACAGCCTCCATGAAGCTGTTGGTCCGGATTTTGTGAAAAGGAGCACCCGGGGACTTGTGGGCCATGTCCTTGGCCTCTTCCAACGTGATATTATTGCGCTGTACCGTCCTGATAGAGGTCTTGACGATGGTGGCGATGGTCGCATTGACACACCTGCGCAAAACAAATCGACCATTTGATTTCTTGTGGCCTCCTGCATCTTGATCCGGTATCTGATTATTTTGATCAATGTGTTAAATCTATCAACTGAGTCTGCTGATTCGAAAGATGCCCAGTAACCTTGAAATTGGACAAGCATTACGCATGTTATGGCTTTCTAAATCTTGGCTACGTTTCTACTGGAGGACCAAGTAGTGATAGCTACAGGCTTTCGAAAGAAAATGGAGGAGACATTACTTTAAATTTCCGTACTTCCAGTGATGGCGGTAAAATTGAATCAGATCAGAGGCTCGGCTCTTGAAGGTCCAACTCTTTTAACGTGGATCGGGGTCAGGATCCTTCTCAGATCCGGCTCAAACCCGACTCATGTCCGGGGTCTCGTACTTCTCTTTTTCCGTCCATAGCCTTCTTCTGTGCCCAATGGAGCTATAGCGATTGATGACTGAGCTTTACAGGTCCACCGGTTTTAAGATGTTCTTCTTCCTGTACCTGTTGCCGGTATTTGTCCTCACCACCGGGTACCGAGGCAGCTTCGTCTCCATTCTCACGGCGCCATTTAACCCGCCGCCCATGGATTCAGTTGAGGAGGTGACAAGAACTTGACGTAAATTCACATCTACATAAGAGAAGTCGAGCAGGGGTAGATTGACATCAATTACAAAAATCATGGTGCTGTACAAAATTGTAGTGTGACAATGATGTCACGATAGTCATACGAAATATGTAGAGTATTCTTCTCAGGTTGTTTACGACACCCCCTTGCAAGTAGGCAGCACTGGCAACGTGATCAAAAAGGACCTGAACAAGGCTCCCGAGCAGGTCTATCAGGACTTCGACGCCAAGTACAGGCTCTATTGGCAGATGAACATCTCGAGGGCTCAGGCCTTCAAGCAGGTCGAGGAGAGGATGCTCATCATGTACGAGAGTCGGGCAGTGCTTGAATACGTTAAGCGACGAGACTTTACAAATAGGTAGGAGATTGATCCCAAAGCGATCCGGGGGCCTCCGCTTTGACGACGTTTAACTTGACTCACACTGTGCGTATATTTGATCAGATATGGCGAGAGTCCATTGCACATCAGCCGAGGATGCTCTAGGCCATTTAACATCTGTTTCGGCCTCCCGAAGAACAGCTTCGCCACAGCTCCCATGGGCGACGTTATTGCCAGCTTGCGTGAGTCCGGGATAATTCACAAGTACCTTGAAGACGAGATGGACGCCGCTGGTCAGGGAAGCCTCTCCAGCTCGGCGGCGGCGGATGAGATACAGCCTTTCAACGTGGTCCAGGTGCAAGGAGCCTTCATCCTGTGGGGTTTGATGACGATGGCATCCCTTGGAGTGCTCCTGCTCGAGATCGGAAGAGATGCGACCAAGTTCAAGTTGACGCAGTAGCAGGAGGACGAAAAAAAGTTACGAACCAGTTGCACAGGAGTGGGAATCACTAATGCTTCGACAAGTTGTACACATTGGGAGTCCGTTGACGTCTCTACATGAAGCATTTCAGCACATACGAGACTATCGACGCACGCACTGACTGTACCAAACTTGCCTCCTTGGCCGATCTAAGCATGGAACGCATCGACTTTAAAATATTAGTAGAATTATCAAGGCAGATAATGCTGACATGCCACGCTTCTACAAGGGAAAGTTCCTCGGCCTCATCGTCTCGAGTCCAATCAGGTCTGCCTTCTCTCACTATTGCTGACGATGATCTGCTCTGCCTTCTCCCCCATGATGAGATTCCGGCCGTTCTGATCGTCCTCAGGAGTAGTGAGAGAAGGCCGTCCAGAGCTTTGCAGACCAGACGGCTGTCATCAGAAGTATTGATCGGATGAGGCCGAGAATTGCCAACTGTTGGCGATGCATTTTGTTTACTTATTGAGTAGTCATCCTCTCGCACTCTGTCACGCTTTTTTCATCCCCTCACAGAACCTAGCAACCTTTGGCCCAGATGATAGGGTTTTGCACAATAGTGCATAGCGCCGGAGGACCTGGGGAGTGAAACCCAGTGGAAATGATGGGCCAAGGGGCTGGGATTGTTCTGTGAAAGTTTCAGTCC
>JAAUXU010086468.1_pt1 | contig 15191 bp, 17 predicted proteins | sample 7278151 | NCBI WGS metagenome assembly JAAUXU01 (sample SAMN14350113, study PRJNA611818) | marine sediment metagenome | isolation source: surface marine sediment (1.8m) | place: French Polynesia: Moorea | collected 2018-08 | reverse complement strand
TGGTCAGGTTCTTGCAATGAGAGAAGGCAGTCTAGATCTTGACAGTCCAGCAGTTGCGAGAGAAGGCAATCCAGATCTTGGTCATTCTAAAATAAGGAGTCCCTTGAGCCCATAATGTTTACAGTATTTGTCGATGACAGCATCAGCTGCAACTGGCGGGCAGGCTGAAATTAGAACTTGTTCTAATTTGGCCCGCCTGAAGGCCGGCAGGATTTTTCAACCACTGGTAGGCTGGAAATTTGGCCCGGCAGGCTGAAAAAATAGCCGGCCCTCCACTCTAGCCCGTACGTGTAATTCTGCCCTAACAGATTATTGATTTCAGAAGGTTTTCTCCACACTTAGGGTGCTGAAGGTGAGGTTACCCACCTAGAGCACCAGTTTACGAAATGCAGGACCTTCAAGACTGCCTCCCCCATAAGCTGCTTTCGCAATGTTTCTGTCATGGACCGACTTGTACGCCCTGTCTTCTCCCCATGCTTCATTCAGTGAATCAAAGAGATGATTTCTTGTCCCAAGTGGGAGATGTAACTCAGGTGGTGGAACCCTGTCCAGAACTGGTTCATCATCTGCACCTTCAAGTTGGGGCACGTGTATCACACTTTTAAAATACTTTGCATTCTTTTTGTCACCTCCAGCCCTTTGAGACTCTTGGGCAAATTGCCCATGGTTGCCAAAGGTTCGGACTTCTCCTGGCTTTTTATATGGAGCTGTGGCAGTGCACTGGGTGCATGAGGAACTGCTTGAGTGGCCTTAGAGTCCAAAAATGATATTTATCAGTTTGAGGTCAGAGGCTAAGGTGAGCATGATGCAATGAATTCCACGAGAACTCAAGACAATTTTGATGTTGCCATAGTTTTCAGGCAGGTCAGGTACAATGGCCAGAATAAAAGTTTGCTTCACTCCACTGTCCTTGTACTTCTCAGCTGGTGTTTTTTCTTGACTACTGGTAATTTAGTTGATGTTTGATGCGAATGGCCTTCATCTTCAGAGGCCTGAATGCTCAAAACAACCTTGATGAAGCCACCACCACCATCCACACCAACTTTTAGGGCTCCAAGTGAGACATATCTTTCATTGAAAATGAACTGACAGAATGCATCTTTTCACTGAACAACAGGACACTTAGATACTTTTTCTGCCTCACCAACATCATTTTGTTTTGAGAAAAAAAGAGTTTGGAAATGGAAGAATTGATCAATTGTGTGGCCTTTCTCAAAAAGCATCCGCTGAAATTTTGGCTCAACAGCCAACTTGGATTGACATTCTTCACATACAATCTTTGCAGCCTCCATGGTCTGCTGGCAACTCAAATCAATTTCCACTCTCATCCTCATCAAAGTTTTGTGGCTCATAGCTGTAAATGGAGAACCACCAGGGGAGAGCTGTTTTCTACCATCACTATATCCATCTAATTTGGTGACTTGAAGGGGACATCCTTGTTTTGACGCCAATGTGAGTTGGCCAGTTGAAGAAGCTGTTTCACATGCTTTCTCTTTGATGATTGATGAGCGTAGCTTTTACGTTGTGTGTGGACTCAACATCTACAATGCTTTCAAGCTTTGAAGCCCTGTTGTAGCTGTGTGGAATTCCTCAGCCAATCACAGTAAAGCATTTCTGACACAGCCTGGAGGGAGCAGCAGGCTCAGCTTTGGCACTTGAAGGATGGCCAACACCATTAGTAGTTCCAGTGGCAAACTCAGAAACTGTTATTTGTTTCCCTTTACTGATCATGACTGAACAAATGGAGCAGCAACACTGAATACTGTTGGAAAAACAAGTCTCCTGTGGCAGATTCCTCATGGCCTTTGCCAATTCTCTGTACCTTGGTTGAGGAGGAAGTGGGTGAGGGCTTGGGACTTTGAGTGAAGATAGTCTTCTTTTGCATCACCTGCAGAGAAAGCCTGGGAGAAATTACTCATTAGGACAGAAATCCAGGTATGCATGAATGCTGGTGAGGTGCTTCTCCTCCTCTGACAGGGACTTCCCTGTACCCTTTTCCAAGCAGATGGAGCGAGTCAACATCAGACTTTCATCATGACATTTCTTTTGAAAATGCATTTCCACCACAAGAGCGATGTGGGACTAGTTTGCAATTGCCTTTTTTGTTGGCTGCATCAGGTGCGAGGCTTAGCTGACTAGTCAAGAGGACACTTGCTTTTTGTTGTAGTCGACATTTGTTTCAGTAATATATTGCAAGAATTTGTGAGGAAATATAAATTCATTTAATAGTTACTAGTGCACATGCGCTACCCACACCATCGGGTAGGAAAAACATAAAGCACTGTGCGGGGGGGGGTCGTATGTGTCTGCCTGTGGCCAATTTCTAGCATTTCCAGTTTTCTGGGCCGATTTCCATGTGCACCAGTTTGTTTAACGGCACATTGAATTTGAAGTCAATGTGGTACCTTTCTTTGAGCCCGTATGTCTGTTAATCCTGCCATGACTTGATGAGCTTATTTGTAAAAAACATACGCTGTTACACGCAAAAGCTTGTCCCAATACCAGATCATGAACAGGGGAAAAGAAATGGTAGGAAGAAATCACACCAACTGCCCTGCCTTCTCGCCAAAGCCGTGGGGTAGACTGTGGGTTATCTGCCCGGCCAGCTGGGGCGCTCAGTAGTGGTGTTCCCGGCAGTGAAGTGACGCAAGAGGTGCAAACCGCCGTAGACAAAGTCGTAAAAGGTCATCTAAATGCTGAAATGGGCCCCTTTCGGCCTTCAGAAAGGACTGCGAGCTCGGTAGGACGGTCTCCATCTCGCGAGAAGGCACATACTTTGCCTCCAGCGAGCGCTAGACCGTAGTCAGGTAGACCACTGTGATAAATCATCCCTCAGTCAAGTCTTTGATCTTTGCACATCACTTACTGCGAGGCTGAAGGCCTCGAACATACTCTTTTTGGAACCTTTTGACATGATTGTCACCATGGTTGAACCTACACACGCACAGCACTTTATATTTTTTCCTACCCAACGAAATGGGGAGTGCGTAAGTGCTAGTGTAATGTAAAACACTAATAAGTTTTTATGCTATCCACCACGAAGGTCTTAAATGCCAAGGCTGGACCGAGAGCATTTCTCTTGTCATCAGTGGTGTGCAGCACCTACTTGACCCTGATCACAGTGATGGTGCAACTGTGTTCGATCTTTATGAAGAGGACCTCCATCTGCTGCAAGATAGTTGTCCTGAAAATGGTGATCCTGATGTAAATGTTGCCACTGATGATACTGGGGTCAATCAGGAGAGAAAGAATGAAACAAAAAAAGGAGTGGCTCTTTCTGCTATTAAGTGCAAGAAAACCTTCAGTGGTAAACATGAGATTCCAAGGCCAGCTGAAGGAGGTGGTGCCACCACACTAGGGTTAAATTTCCCGGTCTCAGGATACTCGAGTACTCTGGAAATGGAGGACTTTTGAGGTTTCCTCATACGAGTGGGAGACTGTAATATCAAATTCACAATGTTTGTCCAAGACATAAGTTAGACGGGAAAATCTGGGACTTCTTTACCAAGTGCAATGGAAAGGAGCAAGCTATGTGCAACAAATCCTCGTCTGTTCTCATATGTAAAAGGCCATGCACCTTCGGCCTTCACTGGCACCAGCTGAGCATCCAGAAACTAGAGCTGCACAAGAAAAGAGGAAAGGTTGAGGCTTCTAATCAGGACAGTCCTCCCAAGCGCCAACATATGGATCAACCATTGATCACAGAGAGACTGAACAATAGGCTACCACAGGAGGAAACTATGGCAAGACTGGCAGCAGAGGATGGGTTCTCCATCCACGTCATCATGAAAAGCTCATTCATTCACTCTGCACTCCGGTCAGAGGGCATGACCCTGCCCAAAAACACCTCTGATGTCTTGTCCCTGATCAAAAAGTGCTACATGATGGCCAAGAATGAGGTTGCTGCTGAGATTGAGGCTCTGAAGAAGCATGGAAAAAATTCAGCTACTGCACTGATGAGTACACCAGCATCAAGAATGTGCGCTATCTCAATGTCAATGCGATGAGCAGGGAGAACCAGAAGGAGTTCAACATTCATATGGAGAAGGACATAGTATCGTCCATCACTGATGGAGCATGACCATGCTGTGAAGTTTTGTGGTATCTCCCCATGCGCGCAGTAAGTTTGCACAGCTCGCAGAATCCATCTGGTCTGTACAGGAAGTGATGTCCTGTACAAGAAGCAAAGTACACAGGTATGACAAAGGTTTTGTTTTCCAGATTGAAGAGGGTGGAGAGGAAGAAAACTTCAACCTCCTTGTAGATGCGGAAAGAGGTCAGCCCCAAATGCAAGGCCAGGTCCCCGATGCCATCAAGAGTAAGGAATTCAGCCTTCCTCTGGATGTCCAAAGTCGATGGAACATTTCGGAGGCCATGCTGATCAAAGCTGCGAAGAAGCTCCTTTGCCGCCTTTACATCACTGGAATGTCAGACCCTGACTCAGTCAAGGACGAAGCTTCTGGTTCTGCAGATTGAGCTTTCACTCACTGAACAGCTTGACCGTGAGATTTCTGAAGCATGTGCATCCACAAAAGCCTCCCAAGACAAGAAATACAGGTCAATTCAGAAAGAGTTTGGCCTGTACAAGGCTACAAACAATCTGACATCAATTCTGCACAGGCTCTTTGACGCACTTCTGATGATCAGGCCAACACCAATTCAATATGAGCACTGCTTCTCTGTTGTGGGCCTGTTTGCTCCCAAGATTCACTCCCGATTGAGTCATTCCTCACTGAATGCCCTTACCTTCCTCAAGGGTTACTTCAAGAGGCAGAAAATGCAATAAAACAATCACTATACCTGTGGAGTATACTTTGTTTTGTGATTTCCCATTTTCCCAGGATTTCTTGTTTTCCCGGGATTTCCCACGAAATAAGTCCATCTCACTCCCGATTCCCGGAAACTCTCCAGACCTTCTTCCCGCTTAACCCTACGTCACGTTGACCTTCTCAGAGGAAAGCTCCTCAAAGCCTCTGGAGATATTTTCAGCACTTGTGCGGTTGGACACTTACGTGAGGACATTGTTGCTCCTCAATCAATACTGCACTGCCAACAGAAAGGGATTCCGTACCATGTAACAAGCGAAGAGTTGCAGGTCTGCATGGAGTCACTTTCATAATGTCATATCATGCCCTACCAGAGGTGTTGCAAAAGTCGTGAGACCTCAATGCACATACACAGTTACAAACCCATGGTTGACCAGGATGATGTACATGTTAAACTGTTTTTTGAAAAATGTTTTAATGATCACAAAGCAGTTTATTTATGAATTTGGCCACCCTCAGCCTCGACCACGTCCTTCAGGCGACCGTGGAATGACCAGCACATGTTGACCAGTTATTCCTTCTTCATGTTCTTCCAGTGCCTTGTGACAGAGGCCTTCAGGACATCGACATTGAGGTGGCAAGCTCTACAGGCCTTGGACTCCACATGCCAGCAGATACTGAAGTTCAGGGGGTTGAGGTCAGGGCTCTGTGGTGGTCAGAAGTCTTTAGGCCAGAACTTCATGTTCTCAGCCATCCACTGCTGGACAGAATTGGCCATATGAGCAGAAGCCCCATCCTGCTGGAAGACATAGAATGACTTTCCAGACTTCTTCATGGTCTTCAGCACCTATGGCAACACCTTGTCGCTCAAGACCTCCAAGTAGTCTGCTGCTGTAAGCCTGTACCACACAGGAAACCAAATTGGGGCCATTTTCTCCCCTGTAGAAGCCATGACACCCAACATCATTATGCTGGCCAGATGCTTGGTCTTGGACACATTGCGCAGGTCATGGTCTTCCTTGTCAAAGCAGATGATGCAGTCATTTTGCTTGTTGAACGTGGGGTCAACGGTGAAAGTCTTCTTGTCCGAGAAGATGACATGATCAGAATGGTGCTTCAAGTTGTTCAGAAGTTGGCAACAAAATTCCAGACAGAGGTCTTGATGTTTTGACCTGAGAGGTTTTGATGAGGGGGTGCTCCACATGCCTCAGGGATTTCCCCCCACGGCCCTGACTGCCGTGGACACAGTGGCCTTACTCACAGCCTTCTTCTTGACCAACATGGACATGGACATGGACATGGAGAGGTCACCTTTGAAGGTCTGTTTTGCGGCCTCTGGGGCCATCTTGGTTGGTTTGTCACTTCTGGGTTTGTCCTTGACGTCCTCACTGTCAGCCACCCATTTCCTGAGCCAGAAGATGGTGGCCTTGCTGAATTTGGCCATCTTCATGATGTCGCTGGTGGCGTGTCTGGCATGAATGAGAGCGACGACCTCAAACTTTTTGGCTTCCATCTCGGCTAAGAGTGAACCGATTTTCATAAAAAAGCCCGCGCTCAAATGCTTACAGACTTGTCGTCAGATCAAGCGGAGCAGGTTAAATCAAATAACTCTCTTAACCTCGTTATGAGCATTTAAAAAAGGTCTCAAGTCTTTTTGCAATGCTTGGTACTGGAGTGGTGTTGCAGACCTTGGTCTTCCAATCATTGCTGAACAGAAGATAAGAGACTGGTTCTGTGAGATTCAGAGAGCAAGGAACTTTGCAAACAACGAGTATGCTCCGGAACTGATACTATGCATTACAGGGCATAGAAGGTTTGTCCACTTATTGATCACTTCAATAAGGCATTTCAAAATGCTATGTCCCCAACAGGCGAACAAGCTACAGATGAATGGCGAAGTTCAAGGCCATGAAACAGTACATGAAGGACAAGCAGATTCAATCAATGAGGCTTGAAGCACTGGCGCCGCAACAACAGCAAGACAGGCTATCTTTGAGTTCGATATTTACACTGAACAAAAAATGGCTTCAGAGACAGGCTTGACGACAACAGTAGTTCTAAAACTCACAGAGTCACTTGTTGGGTCAAACATCCGTGTCTTTGTGGACAACTTTTATACATCTCCTAAGTTGCTCCTAAAGCTGAAAAACTGGAACATGTTCGCAGTGCCAACAGAAAGGGACTCCCAAAGACTTCACTGTGGACAAAGAGATGAAACAGGGTGACCATGTTTCTCATCACTATAATGGGATGTTTTGTGAAAAATGGTTGGACAGCAAGAGCATCTTCATGCTGTCAACAATTGATTCATGCTATGAGAAGACCACAGTGAAGAAGCGTGTGAAAGGCAGCATTGAGAAAGTTCAGGCATCCTGTCCAGTCATGATACATGCTATAATTGAGGAATGCTAGGAACTGACATAACGGACCAACTGACGAAGACGTACGACTTTGAGAGGAAGTTTCCAGCAAAGGATTACACAAAGCCCTTCTACAATTACCTTGAACTAGGTGTAGTCAATGCTGACATCAATGCTTGCATCATTTAGGAGAAGCTTGCACCAGTTTGCACCACCTTGCACAGATGGACATCACCCAATGACCCTCCCTGAATTCAAAAGAGCAGCAGCCCTAAAGCTGCTTGAGAAATGTCATATTCGTGCACCTACATCTAGGAGCAACAAGCGTAGACTTGGTGCGGCAGAGTCTATGGCAGAATTTCATGCGGTCGCAATGATGGAGAAGGCTGGACGCTGTCGTTTCTGCTGTATGATGGAGAAGGCAGATCAGAAGACAAGTGTAAAACTCACAATGTCTTCCTTTGCATTGAGTGAAACACTGAGAGTTTTTTGGACTGAAATTCGCGTAGTGAAAATGGCTCCATTTCTCGCAGGACCTGAAATTTGTTTTCATTTCCGCTTGCTCGTTGTGGTGAGAGTCAGCGTGCTTGCGCATGCTGGTGAGTCAGTCAGCTGCATAGTGCCATCATCATCAGCTGAAGAATGCAATTGTCCATGCGTAGAGAAAGACTCCGCTACATGGATTGATGCATGCTGTTAAATCATGAGAAAATAAATACACGCCGTTTTTACTACATAATTTCACTCCAGAAAACCGTCAGTGTTTCGCCAACACTTCTAACTCACTTTACCCATAATTGAGTCAATTTACCAGAAAAAATGACTTTTTTATCTTTCAGGGACAAAATGAAGGATGGAAACAAGCTGCCAAAGAGCTTCACTGATTGGTACAATAGATTTGCTGAAGAATATCTTGTAATAGAAGCACCAGATTGTAACTCATAAAGACGTGACAAATTCAGAGCATCTATTGGGACATAATTGGCAGGCCAGTATCGCAAGAGAAGCAAATAATTAAAAAGTGTTGGATTCTCACAAGACATTGTGAGCAAATATTTTGTGGGAATGCTACCTGTGAATGAAGTATGACTTTGTCGACCAAATTCATTTGTTCAACATGCCCTAATGTCGTCTGAATGGTAGATCATCCACATTCGTGGCATCTCAGTGGCATCCATCTTGGTTAGTTTTGCCTGCTGTATAAAGTATGCTGTGTAGTTAGAAAACCCAGAATTTATGTGAAGTTTTTATGCACTACAGAACATGGATATCTCTCCCTGTTGTGTAGTACATATGAACGCGGGTTGTTGGTCTCGGTCCGACATGAGTATTAGGGGGGTCAAGATGCCCTTCTTTCATTGGGGGGGTTACAACCTCCCCTGTCAACTGCACAAAGATGTGCATTGCCCAATTGCGTACTGATTTTTGACCTCCTTCAATGGTAAAGGCAGTCAAACTTTTATTATCACTAGTATTTAAAAAGTTTCATAACATAATTAAATATGTAGTTAATATTAAAAGACCCAATTTAGAGTTACTCCTCTCTCTTAGTTGGATTTCCGTTCCACATGAAGGGACCCACGGAAACAAACAAAAACATTATATTTATTGGGGTCTCAGACCTACACAAATCATCAGTACATCAAAGTTGCAGCACTTTAAGTGTTCAAAACAGGCATGTCTGTGGCTAGTGCTGTTGCTGCTGAGTGTAAGGGCTTGTCGTGTGACCAGATCATGCTCTTGCGCACCAACATGGCGTTTTAGGCGTGCCCCTTGTCTGAGGATGATCCAGAGGGTACCATCTTTGGCATGTGGCGTTGGGGGCAGGTGGGTGGGTAACACTCCCAGAAAGTTTCAGCCAAGTTCACAAAGAAAAACCCACTGAAAAAGGCGAAAAACAAAGCAGTTTGGCATGGCGTCCTCCAGGGGTAGCTGTACTTTGAGTAATCCAGCACCAAAATGGGCAGTCAGAAAGTGGCTCCAGATCTTCTCAAGCACTGTCTGGATGACCGGTTCCATGTGAAGCTTCCACCTAAAAAGCTGTTAGCGCAGCGTGCGGAGCCCATTTTACTCCACTGCAATTTCTGGCGACCAGCACTGTATATATCAATCAGGCAGGAAGTTCTGAGAGGTGCAGCCACCAGCAAGGTCTTGGCATATGAATTTGTCTTATTGACTAAACCCAAGGCTGCGAGTGCAGCTCCGAAAGCGGATTCCACCTGCCTTCTCTTGACCTCAACATATAGCAGTGCTCTTGCACCTGCGAGACTGCTTCTGGCAGCCTCGGAGGCAGCTGGGTTGGTGATGTGCATGTCACATTTTCGGGTGATGTGAGTCATCAAGCCTGTGGGTGCTTTTCCCACATTTTCCAAAAAGAGGAAAAATTGGCTTTCTGAGCTGAATGGGTGTGTGCGTGTCTGTTTGTGTGCATCTCCCACCTCTGAACTGATCGCCCCCACGCACGCATTTACTGCGGCCCTCGAAGTTGTCACTCGCCCTCGTCATTGCTATGATCGCCCTCGAAGTCGGTGCTACGATCTATGACTTGTGCAGCAAGCGCAAGTCCATGCACACGGACTCCGCGCAGTCCAAGCTTGCGCAATCCACTGCTGACCAAGGTTGGTGCAGCAGGTCAACCAACGCCCAGACAGATGTATAAACGGACTTCGCGGACTGACAGACAGACGTGCAGACAGAAAGACAGACGCACCCGCGCAGGCACTTCTCGAGCTTTATGCAATAGCTTGATTGAACATCAACTAGCGCCCTTCATCACTTGGGGCCGATATATACCAAATTCTCTAAGGCAATGCTGTCCTTCCCAAGCTGTCATTACATGTCACTTGGCTCTACTTTAGTCACGTAGTCACGCCACCTCTGCTTTCTACTGTAGCAGTGCTGCACACGCACGCACCGGCGAGTGGGAACTAGGGCTGAGAGGGGTATTCGAATGGGGTGTGGCGCAACCCTTTGCGGTTGTGAGCACGGCAGGTGAGGGTAAGCAAAAAAGGGGTTGGGGGGGTCCCAGGAAATGGGTGCAGATCTGGACTGTCAGGGTTATGATCCGGTCTTGGGTCCGGGTCCGGGTATCCGTGACATCCCTAGTAGATACGGTCCTGACAGGCGCAGAAGGGACTGAAGTCTCATAATTTCTGAGAAACAAATGAGCTTCTTAGCAAGTCATGTTCGTAGCAATTACGTCCACACACCTCTGTATGGACAGAGCGAGACAAAAATAAACGTGTGTGAATTGTACTCTTAGCAAAGAGACACGGGGGAATAAGTATTTAAATAGATTTATTTATTCTGTTTTCAACACGGACATTGTACAGAGACACGCAGCAGCTCGTAGAAGTAGTGGTTGTCCTTACATACTTACGTACTTGCATTTACTACAGTACGGACTGCACAGTGCACTACTTGCAGTTTAATCTCTTTTTTTGATTTGTAATACTGTAATCACTTTTAAAGCTAATCGGCATCCTTCCTGCGATGTTGTTCAATTTTTTAGGTGACTTTATAGGAGACAACACGCATTCACGCGTACCGGTGAAGCACAGTAGTTTGCAAACAGGAAAAGGGTTGAGGAGAAGCAGCAAAGTAACATTGTTCTTCTTTTTCCAGTCACTCGCACTAAACGTGAAATTTACATCATTAAACGTCACAACTAAATACTTGTCTACACACACTACATGGTACATATACAGTACTAACTCGCATACGTCTCACGTACAAATGCTATGAATGCTGAGGGCAACACCTGGGACCTGAGATTTGACGGACAATTAAACCCTGGATATATTTAGGAGAAGGAAAAAGTATACAAACACCCGCAGACATTAGAGGAATCTCTGCTCACCCAACGTTTAACGCCGCCCTTGAAAGTCTGGAGGAGGTGCTTAGGGTTGCTTGGTACTTCCTCATCATCTTTATCTCTTATCTAACCGGACAACCTAACTGAAACTAACCTAACAACCCAAGATGACAGCCAAAGCCAAGAGCCTAACCTAACCTCAACCTATGCAAAGTGGCAAGCCGGAGCACCTGCACCGATTTTTTTCAGAGATGGCGTTAAAAGTCTCACCCCCTTCCTGGTGCAATGGTCAAAGCAGACGTTCTGGCTGTTGTTCTTTGTCAACCTCTTGGTGCTGGTGTCCCCTGCATGTAGAGATTGGAGGTACTTACATAATAATACACCTGGGTCTGGATAATTAGACATCATTTTCCGTTCAGTGCACCCGGGGTTGATTTATGAGGGGGGACATTGTGTGGAAATCTCTGGCATGTTGTGAGGTTGGGGTTGGGGGCCAAGAAAGAGGAGATTTATAAGCAGATATTTTGAACGGACAACTTTTTTGATCACATTCTATGTTTGGCTAAAGCCAATATTTTTTGGAGGGTCATTGTTTTTTGTGTTTTTTTGTGTTTTTTGGTGGAAAAAAAGGAAAAAAGCTGGTTCACTAAGGCCATGCATGTTCTCGTAGCTGATGTGCACGTCTGAAGTAGCAGTTGAGGCCGCTCCTCTTGGAATTGGAGACAGTCTACATGAGCCTTTAGGGAAGGATGTTGGAGAGATTGTTGGGGTTGGAAAGAATTTCTACGATGTTCATCTCGGTTCACATACGATGATGATGACATGAAGCACAATCACTTCACTCATTTTATCCAAGGGTCATCATCATCAGTGGTCCTTGACTTTTGGGACGTCTACGAATGAATTCTGTCATTATTTGGGCCAACGGAAAATGGGGAATCTTGGTCGGTTGTAGTAGCAGTACACATTTAACGGTTGGGGAGAGAGGGGTAAAAGGAGTGTCTCACTAGTCCTTAAGACTCCATCAGGGAGTCGGCCAAGCCTTAGGAGGAAAGTCTGCGGCCCAAAATCCTCAAGTGTAGGCACAGCTTTCTGTAAAAAAAAAAAAGCCATGCTACTTTTCACACGGGGTGTTTTTTGGTTGTTTGCTTGTACTCGAGCATGACGTACAATTTTAGGAAATATGAAGAAGGAGACGTGTTTCTTTTCAAACACAGGATAAACATGTGCTACATATATCTGTATATATTCATATGTGTGTAATACAACTTGTCCCACCCTCAAGTTTTGTGACTGAGACTGCTCTTAACGTAAGGTTAGTAGTGCATGTACGGGTGTAGTATACATAGTATTTACAGGCAAGAGAATGCGTTACATACACATTATACATCTAAGCAATAACATTAGCCGGTCGGTTTGTTTGGTACAGTACTGTTTTTTTTCGTAAGTGTACAGGCGTTCCATGTAGTATAAGCGTTCCGTAATGGTAATGATGGCTAATAATGACATACAGTAGTACTCACACGTACGCAGCAGCGTCAAATTACACTGACCACAACGTTTGTACATAGAATATGTTAATGGTCTGTCATTTCTTATGTACATTCATTTTTAGCGCTCTCTCTCTCTCTCTCTCTCTCTCTGCAGTACATTTGTTTTCACCTATATTCTTAATGAAATATGTACCTACACTCTGAATAAAAACTTCTCCAGTGAGGTAAATGGAAGAGAAAGCAAGAAAAAAGGGGGACGTAGGCATGTGCGTATACTTGTGCAGGAGAGAGGCACAGGGACGGGGGAAGTGACAGGGGAGGCGGTGGGGTCGTTGGCGGGGGTCAAGAACAAAAGCGAGAGCTCATAGACAAGTTTTTACTCAGACAGAGACTTGGGTTCCTTCCTCTTCTCCTCCTTCTTCCTCTTCTTTCTTTGGGCAGCAAAGTCCTCACACTGTGTGGATCCACGGCTCCAAGGCGTCCTCCTCCGGGGACGCCGCTGGCGTCAGCAGGGAGTCGAAGGCCGTTGATGGCGGGGGCACCACACAGGGAGAAAGCAGCTGAGTCGGCGTGGTCACGAGGGGAGGCGCCACGACCGCGGCTGACATCTCGTTGGACGAGACCACCACCACCGGTGGAGGCGTCGAAGATTCTTCGGCCAGCAGAACCCCCTGCTCCGCTGCCACCATGTCCTCGTCGGTCAAGAAGGAGTGCGGCGAGGAGCCGGACGAGGAAGAGGACAAGATCAGGCTAGGCGGCGAAAGCGGTCGCGGCTGCGTCGGTAGCTGCAAGGATAGGGTCAGCGGCGGTGGTGGTGGTGGCGGCTGTGGCTGAACCACGGACAGCTTCTGCAGCTGTGGCTGGTGGCGCGGCCGGGTACCGGGAGGTGGAGGCCGCCTTCGAGTATTCGGCGGCGGTGGAAGATGTTGTATCGTCGTGGTCGCCGTTGTGGTCGTCGAGATCGTTGGCGACGTTGTCGCTGGCGCCGCCGCCGCCGCAGCAGCCACGGCTAACGACGGCGCCCCCGCTGCCGCCAGAGGCCTCTTTGTGGTATTCGTGTCTTTTTGTCGTTGTTGCTGTTGTTGTTGTTGTTGTTGCTGCTGCTGCTGCTGCTGCGGTCCCTGCCGACTGAGGTTGGAGGAGCTGAGTGTCGTGAACTCGTAGGGAAGCATCTCTCCTCTCATCTCGCCTTGGGAGGGGGATAAGATTTGTGTCATATAAGGATAAGGAGGTGTCATGTTACATATCTTTAATTTCAGGTAGGACCTTTTATATCAGGTAGGACCCTTTATTGCAAGTAGGACCTAAATTGCGGATAGTAGAGAAGCAAGCTCCTGCTTTGCATTCGGAATCAGAGATTCCCACTCCTCCATATGTAAGTTTCTTAATCTGCTCTAGTAGTTTTATTTCCTTTCCATTAAGACCTTGGCTATCACACGATCACCATACGCTCACTCAGCCATACTCACAATTCTAGTAGTAAGCAAGTGCGAATACAGGGTGGAGCAGAACTTGTCGTTCAGGGGTTCAACGGGGTCGAGGTCTGCGCGGCAAAGTTGCTTCAATAGAGGCTTCGGTTCCACCAGTTGCCGTCTGCTCAGATCTGGACGAAGTTGACTGTAGAAGCTTTGATGTTGGGGTACTTTTGGGGGAAGTGAATCAGCCGCCGGACTAGATCTCCTAGGTTTAGGTGTAGGTTTTGGCTGCGGTTTATGATAGGTCAACTATACGTTAGGATTAGGAAAAATTAAGGTTAGGTTCATGGCTAGGAGGATAAGTGACAGATAGCTTAGGTTTGCTTAGAGTCCGAGTAAATAAAGGTTAGTTTTAGAGTTGAAGGTTCGGTTTAGGTTGGGGTTAGATTTAGGATTGCTTGAGTTAGGTTGAATTTAGTGTTATGATTTAACTTTGGTAAGTCAAGAGTTATGAGTGAACTTTGGTTAGGTTTAGAGTTATCGCTTAGCTGAGGTTTAGAGTTAAACTTAAGGTTCGGCTGAGGTTTGGTTGTCTTAGGCTCGCTTTCCTTTAAATGAAGCACCATCAAAGCAAAGGTTTCTGCTCCACCCTGTAAATGGCACACTTACTGTGCCATGTAAGTACAGCATACATGAGCACACAGACATGCACGCACACGCAGAATGTGAGGGGACCGACGAGATGAGCTCGCTGGCTCAATCCTGTGGGCTATATTGAGAACTAACAGCATCAGTTAATTGATTCCGCGGTCTGACTGGCAGGTAATCCCACGGCGAAGAAAGATTACGTCGAAAGCGTCGCACAGGGGGCAGAACGTGGACCACTTGCTGACGTCGTCCTACGACCACGTCTCGGACAGCTGGTCCCTGTGGCTCATTCATGAAAAAAACGCTACCACGATCGTATATTTCGAGGAGGAAGTACAGACACAAGTTGCGGATTCATGGTGCAGGAGCCAATATCGAACGCTTCAAAAAATGCACTGCCGCACTGAGGGGGGCTTGAATATTTAATGACATTATATAAAAAAGAAAACTGCAAACAACCCTGTTCCATAAAATGCACAAAGCTTGGCTCAAGAAGTGTCCTTGTGCCATGCCAAAATGCATGTATAAAGCCGCGTCACCTGCTGAATGTGTTCAGCCTCTGGACTCCACCTTGTCTCACAAGCAAAGTGAGAACACTGGGAGCTGCAGCTTAGCACAGCTGACTTTGTCTCGATCACTATGGTCCAGAGAAGATAAATCTGGGCTGGAAGGAGTCCAAGACTCCGGTGCCTTCT
>JAAUXU010037740.1_pt1 | contig 15194 bp, 16 predicted proteins | sample 7278151 | NCBI WGS metagenome assembly JAAUXU01 (sample SAMN14350113, study PRJNA611818) | marine sediment metagenome | isolation source: surface marine sediment (1.8m) | place: French Polynesia: Moorea | collected 2018-08 | reverse complement strand
GTGAACAACGATGCCTTTGTCCACCTGAAGGAGGAAGTTCGCGTCGACAAACTTCTCCGGACCCTTATCCTGCTCCTCCCTCAAGGCTGGGGAACCGCCTTCCTCCCTTTTCATCCTGGCCCCCGCTGCCAGATCCTGTTCTTCCGACGCCAACGAGAGCCCCGGGAGTAGGAACAAGAAGGCCGCGGTGGCGGCCGCGTGGATGGACCGGGAGCGCATCTTCGTCCTCCCCTCGGTCATGTGAGCCTAAGGCTTGACAGCACGGGCAACAGCTGCTGTAGGAAGCTGCTGACGATCGATAAAATCAGCGTCTCTGCCAACGGGATGCACTTGACCGGCTTAGCAGAAGTAGCTCTCCATGATGCTCCAAGGTGAGAGCAGAGAGAAGGATAGCAAAAACAAAGCTGATACACTCGTTCACGCGCAGCACATGAGCATCTAGGTCGTGGATATGGAGATCTTGTAGCGTCTCGACGTCGCTGCTGTTGTCGACATCGCCGGGAAGGAGGAGGCGCGTGATCCTCCTATAGGGAGAGGAAGAAAGCGAACCAGTTTTGCTGTTGACTCTCTCAAGCAGTACTTGTACAACGTCCAGAATCACGCGCGTGATCTTGCAAAGGTCGTAAGTTGAAAGAATGCTGCCGAGCACTGTCTTCGTGAAAAACTTGTCCGCGGTTGCAGTGTCCCGAGCTTGGCCATGATCTCGTCCGTGGATACCGGGTGCCTCGAGTTAGACACCGCCGCTCGCTGCTGGCTGGAATGGAACGTGGCTGGTTCCGCCGACTCCAGAGCCGTCGAGAAGCTGCTCGAGGAGAAAAAGATCGGAGAATTGAAGAAGATCCTATGCAGCAGACTCAAGTTTGGAACAGCGGGAATCAGGGCCAAGATGGGGCCGGGGTGAGTGTGAACAAAATCTACATGATCTGCCTCCCTTTACTAATGACGACTACTTTTCAAAGGTTCGCACGAATGAACGATCTAGTCATCATACAAACGACCCAAGGCCTAGTTCAGTACGTCCTGAAATCATCTCTGTCGAAAGAAGATGTAAGTCGTCCCCCACAACTTCTCTGTACAGGCCAGGGTCAGCCTGGCTGAGCAGCATGTGACGTTGATGAGATTGAGGTGCTTCGGCAAGGACGTCGCAGATGGCATTCTGGCAGATCCTGATTCCTGTGATGCCCGAGCATGTCTTCTTTTAAGTTCGTCATCCCCATGACCCAAGAGTATCAATGTATGTACGTCTGTCACGTCTCCTCCTGCTGGCGATCCGGGGGGGGGCTACTCTGAGCATCTGAGCCTTGTCGGTGATGCACCTAGATCGGGTGGGGGTGGGCTTTCCCCTCTCTTGGCCGCGTAACGCATGTATTGCTTGCCCTTAGGCGCAGAGACGTGGAGCAGTGATCGGATTCGACGGACGCCACAATTCTTCGCGATGGGCCCGTTTGGCCGCGTGCGTGTTCCTACGCGCCGGTGTCAACGTGCGCCTCTTTAGTCGGATCACGCCAACGCCATGGGTTCCGTTCACTGTACAGAGGGAGAAGGCAGCGGTCGGGGTCATGGTCACCGCATCGCACAATCCCAAGGAAGACAACGGATATAAAGTCTACTGGAGCAATGGACCTCAGGTCTTGTGTGACTGTTGTGACTGTTTAGGCTTCCTGGCATCATAGCTGATTGTTCAACTGCAGATTACACCTCCTCACGACGTCAACATCCACGAGTCCATCCTTTGTCACCAAACACCATCGGCGGGGGATGACTCCTTTGACGAGTCTTACCTGACTCAGTTTGGTGCAAAGACTTCGCCCCAGCTGGTGGATCCTCTGGCCGTTCAAACTCAGGAGTACCTTAAAACTCTGGATTTGCGTCTCTTCGATCCTGCGATGAACCGCGCCTTTGACGAGAACATTGTGTACACAGCGATGCATGGCGTGGGCGCTGACTACCTCGACCAGGCGTTCGACAAGGCAGGCTTTCAACCTGTGCTCCACGTAAAGGAACAGCGAGGTTTGTAGCACGTTACCGTGGACCCATGTTTCCGCTGTATGTCGAAAGCCCACCTTCAGTGCGTCCAAGTTGCCCTACACAAGTAACAGGACGGTTTTCACATAGACCCGGACCCTGACTTTCCTACTGTCCGGTTTCCGAACCCCGAGGAAGGCAAGAGTGCCCTCGACCTTGCGATGCAGCTGGCCGAAAAGGCGGGATCCAACTTCATCATAGCAAACGACCCCGATGCTGACAGATTGGCCATCGCAGAACTAAATGACGGGTACGAAGTCGTCGAGCCTGTGAGATCAGGCGACCTTTTTTGTTCACGCTCCGTGCAGTCTGTCTGTAGTGTTTCGTTGAGAGCATTGTTTCATCAGAAAGTGGAAGGTCTTCACCGGGGACGAGATGGGTGCTCTCCTGGGATGGTGGCAACTTCAAGTCCATACAAAGCACCACCCCGGTGAAGACAAGTCCACTTTGTATTACGTTGCATCCACAGTCTCATCCAAGATGCTGAGATCTATTGCAAAGCAAGAAGGGATGTCCTTCGAGGTAAGGATCGTACCCTCATCAGTTCAGCATCAGTCACACCAACTTTTTCATGAAGGAGACGTTGACTGGCTTCAAGTGGATGGCGAATAAGGCGTATGATCTGGAGAGGGAGGGCAACAAAGTGCTGCTCGCGTACGAAGAATCCATTGGCTACATGTGCGATACCACTGTCCTCGACAAAGACGGGATCTCGGGTGCCGTCAGAGCGGCCGAACTGCGGGCTTACCTTCATAGAGAGGGCAAGACGCTGGCCGGAAAGCTGAAGGATCTTTACGAAACGTAATACGACAAAGAATTTTTGCCCTTGAAGCTTGAGGTCCGGACATCCACTCATAGGTATGGATATCACTACGGACAAGTGTCTTATCTGACCATCAGTGACCACTGTACCGCGGACCGGATGTTTGAGCGACTGCGAAATTTCGACGGCAAGCCAGGAACAGTAAGCCCGTGTGTGTCGCTTTCTCTTAGAGGCTGCCGCCAGATCAACATTTTGTCCATGCAGTATCCGAGACAACTGGGGTCTTACCCCATAGCCTCTGTGCGCGACCTCAACACTGGCTTAGACTCAAGTCAAATGGACGGCAAAGCGACGCTCCCCATGTCCAAGGACTCTCAGATGATTACCTTTCTGTTGGAGAATGGAGTTGTGCTCACCGTCAGGACGAGTGGCACCGAACCGAAGCTCAAGTACTACGCGGAGTACTGTGCGAAGCCGGAGCAGACGTGAGACATTGGCCGACATGAGTGCGCGCATGGTGTTCACAGTGCAATCCAATGCGTTTCCCTCTTACAGCAATTGGAAGAGTGTTGAGGAGGAGCTGGACAGCATCGTCGCTTTGCTCATCGAGAACTTCATTCAGCCCAAGATCTACGGCCTCATTCCCAGAAGTGCATGAACGTCGGACTGTAGAATGGGACAATTTTGCTACTAACCGACTTATAGTGCTTCCTCCTGCACCTGTCCAGGGACCTGCGACAGGTCGCTAACCCGTCTTCCCCGACAATACAAACTACGCAGTGAGAGTTGACTTTCCTTAAAAGTTGAGAAGTCGCCTGAAGAGCGTCACCGTTCTCGTGGCCGACGCACTCGCGATAGAGACAGCAACGTCCTCTGTGCGGAAGCGATCAGGGGGGGAATGTGGATCACAACGTAGTAGTGAACCTTTCGCTCCTGCCTGACGGCGACTTCAGTTGGCCGGGTCGATCAGTTCCGAGAGAGGACGCCTGGATCCAGGTCTCCGCAGGTCGCGGGTACCCTCGATACCCTCGAGTAGGAAGATCGCTGCCCAGCCCAACGTCCGCATACGACTTGGCCGAGCTCTATGGTCTTCTTGGCCGCGCTCCGAAAACGCTTTCCTGTGCCACCTCTGGATGGTCCAGCGAGGAAGTCACGCTTATCGCGATCCCGGCGTCAACAGATAGCAGATCAAGAGAAGGAAAGATCATTTGTTCGATGAAAAATAAGTCAAGTTATTCTCACGAGAGGATCAGCCCTGAATTTGCAAGTGAGAGTAACTGCTAGAGCTGTGGTCAGCAGGTATTGATCTCAAGTCCAAGATATAAGGAGAGGCTTTCCTGGCAGCGACGATGGCACAGATCAAGGAGTTCGGCACGATCCGGTGTCTCCTGATGTTCGTCTCCAGACGAGGTCAGAGGTCAGGCCGTGTCTGGCCAAGGCGAGTTCATTTCCATGATGGTGCCTGCGCCGTGTAAGAGCGGGAACCTGGCGTAGGTGATTTGCATTCGTCCCAGCGAGACTTACTAACAAGGAAAGTTAGTTTCTTAAAATTCTATATCTGTTTTTGATATGGTCAACATAATATTTAGCGTTGCTTAAAACATCACTGATATTCTAGTCTGCTTGGGTCAGTTAGCTGTTGGTACTGCTCCAACCATCTCATTTCAAGTCTGTGCTTCAGTACAGTGTACCTTGACAAGACATTGCATTAAGGTTGCAATCCCAACGACATGAAGAGGATGGAGTCAGTTGCTCTGCAACTCTGCTCTTGGGTTTTGGACGCGTTGGAGATGCCCACGAGTCGGATTTTTTATCGAGCTGAGTTATGAGGACCTTTGATCCCAGTCGGCACCGAATCAAGGCGTTCCGAGTCAACAACCGGCAATCCAAAACCGATTCCGGCCATTTTGAGCAATCAGAACAACACTTACTATGCACACTTTCTGCAAGCATAAGAACAAACATCGCAACGATGCATATTCGATAACGATTCCCCTCCAAAAAGTAGGACTTTTTTACTTGAGGCCAAAATCAAATAGGTTTTAGGAGTTATTTTTATTAAGATTTAAGAAATAGGCAGTCATTGGCCTTCAATCACCAAACGAATCGATTCTCGAGCCGAATCATAGTGTGAGCGAGTCGAATCGAGCCTTGACTCGGCTCGTTGGCATCACTAGTTATGTTGTCACTGAGACTGCTTGAAAACAAACAACAAACGGAGAAGACACTTGGACTTGGACTTCAAGTGAATCCGTCCTGAGAGTCTCCGGCCATGTTACGTCTCGGGATCTTGTCGCGGTTGTCCTTGCGGACTCCTCCTGTCCTGGCCGTGTTGCCTCCGCAAGTGCCGGAGAGAACGAGGGCGAATCGAGTTGCTAAGAGACGGGACAACGTGATGGAGAAATACCTCAGGTCGCAGGAGAAGAAGAACAAGATGAAGCGCATCGATGTCTGGCCGAGCATGAGCGTGACCGACCTGTCCAGAGTGCTGAAAGCGCCTCTCAACGACTTGTTCGACTTAATCCTGTGTCTGCCGGAAGCCGCCAAGCTCGAAGACGAGCGTCAGCCCATTCGGAACAGAGATCTCTTCCTCGCTATAGCACAGAAACTCTCGCTGAAGATCCACTTCGTAGCAGATCCGGCAGCCAGAACCGTCAAGCTGTTGCAGGAGAATACCGAGGAGGAAGAGAATCTGGATGTTGTGGTGACGCCGCCAAACCCGGCAAATTTGCGTCCCCGGCCTCCGGTAGTCGCAATCATGGGCCACGTCGACCATGGAAAGACCACTCTGTTGGACTATTTGCGTCACAGCCGTATCGTGGACAAAGAGTTCGGCGGCATCACTCAGCACATTGGAGCCTTTTCTGTGCAGCTCGAGGAAGAAAAGGGACGCGTGACCTTCATAGACACTCCTGGCCACGCTGCCTTCAAGGCCATGAGGTCGCGCGGAGCCCAATGCACCGATATAGTTGTGCTGGTGGTCGACGCCGCAGAAGGAGTCAAGGAGCAAACACGAGAGTCGCTTCGAATGATCCGAGAGGCAAAGACGCCCATGATAGTCGCGATCAACAAGATCGACCGACCTGGCGCAGACATCGACAAAACCAAGAAAGATTTGCAAGCGTCTGGCGTTGAACTCGAGGACTTTGGCGGTCAAGTACAGTGTGTAGCCATCTCGGCCTTAACTGGAACCAACGTCAACACCTTGGTCGAGGCCTTGTCGGCGCTGGCAGAAGTGCTGCAGGTCTCTGCCGACTATGAAGGGCCGGTAGAAGGGATAGTGATCGAGTCTACAGTGCATCACGGGCTAGGCAAGATGGCTACGGTCTTAGTGCAGAGAGGCAGACTCAAAGTCGGCGACATTCTCGTATGCGGGCACTGCTATGCCAAAGTTCGCCAAGTGCATGATGACCATGGACAGAGCGTGACTGAAGCGAAGCCGTCCGAAGCTGTGACTGTGGCCGGATGGAGGAAGCTCCCCTCGGCAGGAGATCAGATATACCAGGTGCCAAACGAGCGGCGAGCAAAGCAGGTTGTGGCCTGGCGAGAGAAAAAGGCCACCAAGCAGAGAAACGTCGAAGCTTCGCGAGTGATTGAGCATCAGAGGAAAGTCCACAAGGAGGACTACCATGACTACCGTATGAAAAAGCTGGAGGCGGGCGTGTTGAAGCCTCGCTTCGGATGGCACGACTTCCACGTGCGTCACCGAGAGACCAATGAATACACGGGCCCACCAAAGCTCTCCTTGGTCATCAAAGCAGACGTGGACGGCAGCCTTGAAGCGATTCTCAACTGTCTGGACACCTATCATGAGGAAGACGTCGTTTTCGACCTTGTCGACTTCGGTGTGGGTACAGTCACGGAGCATGACCTGACCTTGGCACAAGACTTTAACGCGATCATCTATGCTTTCAACTTGAGCGTGTCGACGCAGACTACTCGTGGTGCCAGTGATCTCTCCGTACCACTCAAGCAGTTCAACGTCATCTACCACATGGTTGAGGACCTCAAGCAGGAGATCAACCATCGCCTGCCTGTCAAGAGTGTGCAGCATGTGATCGGCCGAGCTGAAGTCTTGCGGGAGTTTGTGGTGAATGAGAAGCGACGCAAAGTGCCGGTGGCCGGATGCAAGGTTACGCAAGGCAGACTAGAACGTCAACGACTTGTCCAGGTGCTCAGAAAGAATGAGGTCCTCTATGACGGGGAGTTGGAGAGCCTCAAACATTTAAAGAATGAGGTAGGAGTCATCGAGCTGGGCAGGGAGTGCGGACTGACACTTGAAGACCCCGAGGTCAGATTCCAGGAAGGAGACGTCATCGTGTCCTACGAAAATAAGTTGGAGAAGCAGCAGACTGAGTGGTCTCCTGGATTTTGATCAGTCGTCTGTCCTTGAACTTGAACACCCAGCTTTCCAGGGTCCAGGCATTTCCGCCTCGAGCACGTTTATGCATCGTTGATCCAGAAATGCTCTGAGAAAGCTCCACGATTACATCATTTGCTCTTGCTGTAGTCACTTGGAATGGAAAAACCCGCGTGGAGTAAAGCAAACAGCTTGAAGCTGCGGAGACAGTGGAAGCCATTTTTCTATTTCGTATCTGTATGCTAATCTTTCCACTCCTGAAGAGGTCTGGAAAATTAAATTCCAAGAGATACATCTGATCCTCCTTTTGTTGTTTCCAAACACCTCCCAGCAAGACTTATTGGTTCATCAGCATGGGGTGGGTTCACCACCTTGCCCTCCGTGGCCAGCGAGGCTATTTGTTTTTAACCCCTTCTCCTTCCTCGGTCCTTTGGAGAACCCCGCGGAGACAGACAAACACCGCCAGCCAACAGATTGCTTTATCACCTGGTGCAAATCACCAAATGTTTGCTTCTTTAGAAAAACTTTGTCGCCTGGGAAACGGAAAAGATCCCTTTTGGATGCGAGATCCAGACAACGCCCGAGAAATGTTTACAATGCATTCTTCGAAGACACCCTCGACTGTTGTACCTCGCCTTTCATCTCCCCTCTGACACACGCACGCACCCTGCATCAACAATCACCGCCTCTTTGTCTACCCCGAGGACTCCTCCCTGCGCGGCCACGTCCTCTGCTGAATAAATACCCTCCTCGTTGTACTAAGCATAGATTGCAACATTCTCCGGATAAATGTGGAGACTTTTGGAGCAGAGTTCTCTTCTGCCAGACAAGACAACTGCCGTTCACTGTGGGGATGCCAGCGAGCCGGGCTCGACCAGCCTCGGCTTTTGACACTGTAATCATCTCAAGTCAGTTGGGCAAGAGTTGTTTGGGCCTCGGACAGGAAGACTGACGGGGAACCCTTTTGGGCATGTTCAATGTAGCTGGCAAAGGCAGGCAAGCCGGCCCGAGCTCGCAAGAGACCGGCCCGACGCACGCCCACTTCACCGGCTCTCTGAGCCTGCAGGAGTCGACCGACGGGCGGGAGAGCTCGAGCGCGCTCGTCTTTGAGCGGCGGGCAGAAGCGCAGATGCCGATGATAGAGTGGGGGAAATCAGTCGGACAAATCAGAGTGATCGAGACAGAGCTACGGAAAATGTTGCGTTTTTCTTTCGCCGTTCTAATACTCATCCTCCAAAGATCCTCGCACATTCAAGGCAGAGCTCCAACGCTGGGTGAGTCTTGCGTACATGCAGTTCTGTACTGTATTGGCTATATACGCATATAATATATATACATACATAGCTTTGTGTGTGCTTGGATATGAGGCATACTGACCGATTATGCCAACCATGACCAAGAATCGACTGAGAGGATTAGCAGCCTGGACTGTGAAGGAGGCCGCTAACCTTGTCTGACTGTGCTGATGCATGCTGCATGTGGCCTCTTGTACTTCTTCACCCTTGTCCTACGAACTCTCGCTAAGAGTCTTCATGTCGCTCCACTCTAGGCATTGAAGACGGTTACTTCTCGCTGACCGCCAGCTCGAGTCATGATCCGGTAAGCGTCGGCCCGGAGAGAGGAAGGCTGAACGCTGAATCCGGCGGTGGGGCCTGGTGTCCCTCCGGCCTCGTCAACAGCAATGCCACCGAGTTCCTGGAGGTCGACCTTGGTGCCACGTACAAAATCACGTCTGTTCTCACTCAAGGGCGGTTTGCCAACGGCGATGGCAGAGAGTTCGCCGAGCAGTTCATGGTGGAGTACTGGCGACCCGAGATTGAGGACTTTGTCCGCTACGTGGATGCCGTGGGCAAGTGGATATTTGAGGCTAATAGCAACACCTACAGCGTCTCTGAGGCTGCTCTCAAGCCTCCGCCTCTGGCGCAAAAGATCCGCGTGAGGCCGTTTGCAAGATACCCGAGGACTGTATGCATGAGGATCGAGCTCAAGGGATATCAGCACAAAGGTGAGCGAGCAGTGAGTGCACACGTCCCAGCTGATGCCGTGGAGATGCTCCCGGCGCAGTGCGCGTACGTACGTACAAGAAAGGCTTGAAAAGTGATGCATTCATGATTAGGCGACATCACATCCTACGCTGCCGATCCAGCTCCATATGATGAATTGGACACTAATGTGAAACTGGAAGACGATTCCTTTGACGGAACAAAGGTGGACTCCGTGCTGAAGGGTGGTCTCGGCCAGCTCACTGACGGCGTCGTGGTGCGTGGCACTGATGACTCGAGCGTTTTGGGAGGTACGACAGAGCTGTTCATTGTTACAAAAGGATGCGACCAAGTTCAATTATCACGCCCTCTGCAGGCTACGACTGGGTGGGCTGGAGACGCAATTCGCAGCGTCCGCTGCGTCTCTCCTTTCATTTCTCCGAGGCTCGTGATCTCACCTCCGTCTCCCTTTTTGTGCACCCTGAAAACGCCGATCTTGAAATCGGCGTCCCGAGACGAGTTGTGATTGAGTGCGGCGGCGACCAAGAGGAGCATCGACCCTTGCAGGAGTCGCTCAAGGCGGGCGCGGGGAGGCTGGACCTCCGCTTCCGGAGGTGGTGCCACGTGCAGGAGGTTCACATCAGCTTGGACTTCACGCGAAAGTGGCTCCTCGTGTCAGAAGTTGAATTCCATTCAAGTGAGTGCGCAGTCCTCGAAAAGGAAAGAAAGCTGAAAATGTTGACGATACTATAGATTCTCACTTCTTTGTAGCCGGAGACATTCCGCACGTGGCCTTGAACGTCACTGAGAAGAAGGTCAGTGATGGCGAGGGAGAAGCAGCGTTTCAGTCCACGTACCACTTGGCCCTGGCGTTGACCATCTTCTCCTCGTCGCTGTTGCTGCTCTCCGTCCTGCTGGCCTACGTGTGTGCGCGCGAGCAGAGGACGAGACACAAGCAGAGACAAGTGGAATCATACTTCGGCAACCTCTCATCTTCGTGTCACCTCATTCCTGAAGACCAGACATCTGGACGGCGGTCGGACACCCTGACCACGACGGTGGAGGTGCAGCCCATCTACAGCGAGCCCGTCTTCACCACCAAGACGTCCTGCCCGAGCTACGTCGACGACAAGCAACGTACGCACTGAGTTGCCAGACTCATTTCATCACACGCGCAATTTCCGCTCCAATTTTTGCAGGATATTCGCACCAGCAACTGCCGATCTACGCGTCGCCGTGGGCAGAGTCTTCATGTGAGCGTGAACAGGTGCGTCATCACTTTTTGGCCCTCACGCAAAAGCTCTCTCAAGCTTGATGCCTCATTTTGTTGCAGACCTCATTGGCTCGGCGAGACAGACAATGAGTGCAGGAAGTGCGCCGTCTACGTACCTTGAATCATCTGTATGGCTGTGGATTTTCAATCGTTCTCACTATATTATTGTGTGTCTATCAACCCATTGAGTGCAGTGCAATAAACACTGGTCAAATCCAGAACTGTAAGTTCTAACTCTAAGTTAAGAAAGAAGACCATATTCACACTAAGAGTTCTTCAATCTAGTGAAGCCTTTCAATCTTCCACCCAACTGTGCGTGAAAACTTGACTTTTTCTTCAAAGTTAACCATTGAGGCCCCAATGAAGGCCTCTGAATGGTCGACGACGTCCTTGGGATTGGAGCACGTAGACGAGAGTGTTGATTTAGCAGCTCGACTTAAACATTCATTTGTCGCTTGTAGTGAAGCATATTTAAGATTCCACGCTCAGAGCACGCACGCTGTGCACAGAGCACTTAAAAATAGTCCGCGTGGCTGGTGCGGCTGCTCCAGACGCCGCTTTAACGAGACCGAGCCGGAGGACGCGAGTCGGTCCGTGTGGGTGGCGGACGAGTACAAGAATTTATAGGCGTGACTGTCTTTTTCCGAGAGGAAGATGAGACACGCGATTAACGGAATTTATGCGAAAGCTGTTCTCTCTCTTCACCCCTCGAGCGACGCGGGAAGAATCTTGCTGCCCTCCCTCGTGCCAAGGTCGCCGATGATGCAGGTGCAGTCGGAGGACACGCTCGATTAGGCGTCCACACGTGTGTGCGCGCGCACAACATGCATGTAGCAAGAATTCTGCGAGAAAATTCCAGTTTAGACAAACAACACCCTTTGGTGCGCCAGATGTGCGACCTCTGGTATCAACTCCTTCTCTTCTCCTCCAACTCGGCTGACACCACCAAGATGACTGACTGACAGCAAAGGTGAGGAGGAAACACCCATGGACGCTGTCTGTGTCAACCGCCTCTCTCACACAGGCAGCGAGATGTTCTCGGGGAGCAAGAGGAGAGTCACAGCAAACACTTTTAGCACTCACATCGAGGAACTCAACTGACTGATTATTCGTTTTTTTTTAATGTCGAAGTGGGGGGATAAATTTTGGGGGAAAAAATGATAAAACTGAAAGAAATTTCAAGAGCCTTTTATTCTTTCTCAAGGACGTAGAGAGGCTGGTAGCACCATACGCATCCCGTCCTGGCTTTCTTGCGGTCCACCTCATTGTAGACCTGCTTCCAGTTGGCAAAGAGGTGTGAAAGCATGATGGGGCCGTAGACGCGGTGAGCGTTGAAGAACAATACGTCCTTAGGCCCAGATGGAACCCCGATCAGGGCCTGGCCACCCGGCTTGAGAAGGCAGTAATTCCGGGCCATGGAAATCAGGTCGCCCCACGGGTTCAGCGCGTCACCATACCTGAAAACATGACACTTCATCTCAAATGACTTGGTTTAACTTCAATGGGTTGTTAACATCAACATGCTAACTCCAGGGCAGCAAACTGATAAACATTGAGCACGATCATCTAAGCTTATGCCGAGGGCTTGGTCCATGATCAAAGATATACTTCTGCTGTTCCACTCTGGACCTCTCTGGTATATTCAGTCTATTACAGACGTCCCAATACACGTGCACACACACAGGAAAAGTAAGGAACAAGCTAAAGATGTACAGAAATTGCACCTCAGTTAATCGAAACTAAGTCAGTCATGCTCATAAGGTAGGATTTATGCTGCAAGAGAATAAAATGCTCACTGTCAGTCATCACCTTCCCAGCCCGCTGTGTTCCAGTGAGGAGAACGAGACCACGACATCGAAGGCCTCCTTGAACGTCCCGTCCAAGTATCCCTCCCTGATCTCGAGAGGGGTGACGATGTCGATCTGGGGATGCTCAGACTTCATTTGTGCGTAGTCCAAGGTAGTGATTTTGGCGGCTCCGACCTCCAGGATGATTGCCTCAAGCCAGGGCGACTGGGAGCCCACCACCAGCACATGCTTCCCAGTAATGTTCATGTGCTGGGTCAAGTGTCTGTGTTTCCGCCACTTTGATATTGTTAGAAGTGCTCAGGAATTCTTAGCTACCATACCGGTCCGTTTATGCTTGCCTGTGTATGTTTTTTACAGAGCTGATGCCATAGTTGCCCCTGAGTGTGCCGAGCCTGAACTTCTGCCGGAGCCCACTGATCTCCTCCTCGGACCATATCAGCCAGTGACCACCCTTTAAAATTGTTTGTTTTAACTGTGGTATATGTACCTCTTTTTTGCCATCTCACATGTGCATCATTGTAGTATCGATGCTTCAGTTCAACTCTGCCATTATAGATGAATTCTTGAATGAGGTAGCTGCAAAGGAAGGATAATAATAGAAGGAATAGCTACAAAATGGCATATCTAACTTTGGCAGTGTCCTTGGCGGAGGGTCGAATTTGGAGGGCTTGTCAATGTCCTCACTTTCAAAGAGCGCCTTGCAGTCCATGTCCTTCTTCATGACGTCGCAGAACATCCCCGGGCTGCCCTCCACATTATGGTCACAGATTTGGCCACACGATCTTTAAGCAGAAAAGTCTCAACTCTGTCTTGTGTCTCAATATCGTGACAGGAGTTGATTTTGTCATAGGCTTCGCTTTTCACCACATTTTGGCTGCTGACAGACAATGCTTTACAAACCAGAATGTAATCGATTATAGTTACTGTAATCTTCAGGGCTTTTTATACAGCTAAATTTACTCTTACTTTCTTATCCCCTCTAATGTCACATTTAACTCCTTGTAGATGAGCCACCGCTCATCTTCTTGTTCTTGATTCGTCTTGTCAATAGTCTTTGGATTGATGGAGTTATCCTGGGCATAGCTCTCATTGGTGGTGTTGTTGTGGTCGCCCTTGCTGTCCCCGGTGTTGTTGGTGTCCTCGCTCCTTAAAAGCAAGATTGAAACGAGCAAAGGTCAGGAAAAACGATGCCAATCTTGAAGACTTGTCCAAGTACTGTTTGTCTCATTTATTTGACCAAGTCGTGAACTGGCACTGATTTTTCGGACTTGGCCATTGTGGTAACTGCATGCAGAAGTCAGGACTGGGGACTTGGCGAGTTTGCAAGCAAAAAAGAATCCGAGGATTCTTTCTGCACTGGACGAAGATGACTTTCCAGACCGCATTCAGTGACCCCAATGGCCAAGTCCGAAAAATCAGGCCAGTGCCACGGACCCACGGGCTGAAAACGAAGATTCAAAGGATGTCCAAGCTAAAAATATATAAAGCACGAAGGCCCTATGTACGTGTGTCTCTCGGCGGTTCGATTTCAAAAGTTTTTTCTTTAACTCAACTATGTGAAATATTAGAATACTTATTGCCTACATGTGATTTCCCTTAGAGCGGATGAGCTTTATCATTCCACTGTCGCCCTCGTATCTGCTCCAGATGCAACACAGGAGGAACAGGATACTGATGACAATGAGGACCAACGCATAATTCTGGTGAAGCATGATTTGTCCAAGGTACTTCTGTCCGTTACTTCAAATGCCCAGTGCTTTGGACTGTCCAAGATCAACGGCATCAATGCTACACTTGCTTTTGCACTTACTCCGAGTCAAGAGCTTCACTCATTTACTAGAGCACATCTGGGCAAAAACAGATGTTTCTCATTTCATGGAAGATCACATTTGTCTGAGCGATTACCACACAAGGGCCCTAACCTATGGAAGAATTCTAGCTGTTCAGCATACTATAACTACTTTTTTACATGTACGTGTGGGTGGGTGTCTTTATATGTTCGTGACCGCATATCCCACGTCAGCAATGACATTTGTCCGACGGTTTGTAGGGAACATTCACCTTAAGGGATATCCCGAGGCTAGAGTGATTATAATGTCGCAGCTGTGATGGAAAACTTTTTGAAAAAAGGAGAGTAAGTCCCCTGAAGAACCCTCACCCCTTTGTGGGTTCTAAGGTCATCAACGGTGAGATTCTTGAGGCCCCGTTGCAGTAGTGGTTTTCTCGTCGGAAACTGTTCTGGTGCCGCAGTATTCCGTTCACTGTTGTAAAGACAGAAAGATGCCCTGTATGGGTATGGGGATCAATCCTCACCAGTTGGAACAGACTAGCAAGTATCGGTAACTTTACCCATTGTTGGCCCGGTGATAAGGAGGGAATCTTCCTCCCTGACCCAGAGTTCTTCAGAAGTGACACCTTTCTGGGTCACTGTAACATTTGCCGTAGGTGTCCATTACCTCTGCTACCCCAATAGAGATCAACCCTGCCCTCCTTGGGTCAGATCTGACAGGAGAACATTCCCTACATGTCAAGGTTGGGCTTAAGTCCCAATAGCACCAGCGCAATCATGACAACCTCTCGACGGGTTGCGTGGCCTCCACAGGGAAGTAGCATTCATTAGGAGAACCCTTTCCTGTGCCTGAGCAGATTACCCCAGCATATGACTAGGACCCACCTAAGGTATAGTGACGTCAGTCATCGTGGTACAGTGCTGTGCAAAAGTCATCGGACACTTGTCTGAGGGACGAAAAACGGGCTGATTTGGTGGCCTTTCACCCCCCAGTGGTGGCATCTCACCCCCCAGGTGGCTTCACCGCCAATCCCCCCCACGGCCGCCTTCGGCGGCCGTTTACCCCCCCGTGCAAAAGTCACCAGACACTGCATGTTGCTGACGTTTGCAGCCCTGCATCCGATGCAATGGGAACTGAATCAACACCCTGGGCCCATGAAACGGCACTGCTGGCACGGCAAGACCCTGCCGGCC
>JAAUXU010089675.1_pt1 | contig 15201 bp, 10 predicted proteins | sample 7278151 | NCBI WGS metagenome assembly JAAUXU01 (sample SAMN14350113, study PRJNA611818) | marine sediment metagenome | isolation source: surface marine sediment (1.8m) | place: French Polynesia: Moorea | collected 2018-08 | reverse complement strand
GGAAGAGGCGGCAGCAGCAACACTACTACCACCGCCACTGCCGCCGCCACCACCACCACTACTACTACCACCACCAGCGTTTGATTTGGATTCGATCTTGCGGTCTTCTCCGTCGCTGTCAGACTCGCTCTCCTCCCTCTTTTTGACAGCGGAGACGTCACCCTTCTTCTGCTTCTCCGCGGCGCTTTGCGACTTCATCATTTCGGTGACGTCAGGTCTACCAGTCAGCTCGGCCGGACGCTCCCACACGGACGTCTTGGTCGTGGGATTGTAAAAGAAGACTCGGTTGTCTCCGGTCCAGACCACGCACCAGGGGGTTCCCTTCACCGGAGTGCTAGACACAGGCCTGGATTTGTCTTGCGGCTTTGTCTTTTCGGCGGCAGTTTTGGACGCTGCAGCTGCGGCGGCGGCCGTCAGTTTGGCCTGGATGTCCTCCACCTTAGGCACGGGTTTGGGTTCATTCTTGGACAGGGTCGCGGTAATGGTACTGGCGGGAGCAGCAACACTTGTCGTGACGGACTCCACCTTAGCAGTCGAGACGTCGGTTGCTCCGGCACTGGTGGATGGAGGCAAGTTGCGTCTCTCAAAGTCTGTCAAATCCTTCGGTTTATCCCACACTGACTCCCCTGTCTTGGAGTTGTAGTAGTACTTCTTGCCGTCCGGAGAGACGTGTTCGGACCAGTCGCAGGTTTCCAACATGGCCGGGTTGGTCGCCCCTCCGCCTCCAGCGGGTGGCATCCCCCAAGGCGGGAACCCAGGAGGACCATTACCCCCCGGAGGCATTCCCCAGGGTGGAGGGAACCCTGGCGGCATGCCGAAAGGCGGAGGACCTCCCGGTGGAGGCATAAACTGGCCGCCAGGAGGAGGCATGAATCCAGGCGGCGGCATGCCAAAGTGCGGCTCTTGTGGTGGTGCCTGCTGCTCCTTAGCCTGAGCCCCAGGTCCTCCTCCTGCTCCTGCTCCTGCCCCTGCCCCTGTTCCTGTTCCTGCTCCTGCCCCTGCTGCTGCCCCTGCCCCTGCTCCCGCCCCTCCTGCCCCTGCCCCTGCCCCTCCTCCTGCCCCTGCTCCTGTTCCTGTTCCTGCTCCTGGTCCTCCATCACCTCCAGCACCCATCTGCTTCGTTAGTTCTTCAACCTCGCTCTGAGAGAGGATCTTCACATTGTCTCCCTCCGGTTTCGTCCACGTGGTCTCTCGCGTTCGCGCGTTGTAAAAGTATGACTTCTTGTCGTCATTCTTGGTCTCCACCCAAACTTCACCACTTAAGTCAATGCCGAGCGAATCCTTATCACCTGGTCGGCTTCCTGGCGGTCCTCCAGACGTGCCAGGACCACTACTGGGAGGTCCACTTCCAGGAGGACCTCCGTGCGGAGGAGGCATGCCAGGCGGAGGTCCGTCTCCCCAGCCTGGCGGAGGTCCATTGGTCGGCGGTGGACCCATGCCCCATGGGGGCATCATTCCCGGCGGCGGCGGCCCCATCCCAGGTCCAGGAGGCCCAAAGTTAGGATCTCCCCATCCAGGAGGAGGTGGTCCTCGAGGTCCGAATCCTCCTCGGCCTCCTCGCGGTGGCGGCCCGAACCCATTAGGAGGCGGCCCTCCTCTTGGTGGAGGGAATCGACCTCGGGGCGGTCCGCTGGGCGGAGGCGGTGCTCCGAAGCCTCTGCCGCGCATAAATCGACCCCTCCCTGACGAGCCTCCGCGGCCACCACGCCAGGGCGGCGCATCCCCAGACCAGTACTCCTGCTGCGAATCGTACTCTTCATCGTCATACTGATGGGACGGCGGGGGTCCGTTGTCGTCATAGCTCTCATCGCCTTCTGGATGGTCTCCTCTGATTCCTTCTTCACCCACGGCACCGTCACCACCTCCTATAGATGTATCTCCTTCACCATGACGTCGCATGTCACCGTAGCCGTCGTCTTCGCCGCCGTAGCCGGCGCCTTGGCTGCCGCCACTGTGAGGTCCTGGCTCGTCTCCATAGGGAGCGCCGTCACAGGGATCTTTGTAGCCGCCTTGCCCGCCGTATTCTGCTTGCTCGTCGTCAGCCATAAAAGCGCCTAGAAAGGAGAAGAGCGACTCAGACACCAAGTAGAAGATCTTGGACTTATTCGACATAGTTTTCATAAGCAGCTTGAGAGCAAGAAAAAAACCATGGTGTCTAAGCGTAGCTTTCAATCAACTCATTGTTTTACTATTTTCTTTAGCCAAATCATGACTGCAGTGATCATGGTTGAAAGCTTGATCTGAAAAGGAACAGTTAAGGGACACGAATCCAGCACGAGACAGCAATCATATGTAATAGAGATCCGATCAAGTTGTCAGCATATGGATCCATCAGCGTTCGCAAAGTCTTTAAACTGCGATAACTTCACCAAGTTCAATACAGGGTGTGTGAATGGCAGCAAAATTGTACGTACGTACATACGGTAACGGACAAGAACCGAGTTGTGAGCTATCGACGTGCTTAATATCTCATTTACCAGCTCTTGGTCTTGGTTTGGCAGGGGAAAACTGACTGAATCTCATTGGCTGAACCCATCCAGCGTCGTATCAGTCTTCTCCGTCGGCCTTGCGCCGCCTGTCGTTGAGTCCGTGGCTGCCGGCGTAGACGACGAAGACGACGACGACGACGACGAAGACGCAGGAGCTGGAGAAGGAGCTGGGGAGACGCAAAAACCAGAGACGCAACAAAGGGGAGGGAGGAGGAGGAAGAAACGTCGAATTCCGCCGTGTCCAAGGGGGTCAAGGGCGAGTCCGATGAAGGAAGGAGAGAGAGCTTAGATCTAATACTTACCCGACGCCCTTGACCCCGACAAAGACCTGCTGCTAAGGTGGATTAGGGACTATTTTGCTTTTTTGCGTTTTGTTACACAATAATGTTGTTGTTCTCATTCACATACACAGCCTAAGAATCATGCCAAACTTTGTTCTTTACGCCAACTTCGGGCAGACTCAACCTAGCACTTGTTCATCACAGAAATCGCTTAAGACCGGAGCAAAAGCAAAACTTCACCGCTCACCAATCACAATAAACTTAACAAAAACAAACGTGCTTACTTTCTCTTTTCGCAATAGTGTTTTACAGTTAGATCCTGAAAAAAAAGTCTCTTGAGATTCCTACAAAGGAGGAAGATTAGAGCTGGAAGAGAAACGGCACTGAGAACATTGCTTCAGCGGAGAGATTGACAAGATCACGCAACTGCCTGCCAAGATTAAGAGCTAGAACGACGGAGCCGCAGTGGGGAAACAACGAAGACATTGCTGTGCACGGACTGGCAAACGGTGCCGCTCGCAAGCAAGTACGTACATTGGATCGGATGGAATCGATCGATCTGGATGGACTCACCTCAGGTTGTTTGGTTCCACCTCCTCCTCGGCCGCCAACAAGTCCTCCTCCTGCTCCCGCTCCTCCGGGTTCCCTCTCTGGATCTCTGTCGTTTGCTCGATCGGGGACTTCCTTTTGCTGGCCCTTGAATGGACGTCCCCGGAGGCCCCGGGACCGCTCGACGATGGCGTCTGCCCCGATCGATCCGACTTTTACCCGTTCCACACCCTTGGACTTCGACGTTTCCCCACCTTCCCCTGGAGCCCCGACTATTTACTCTCGGGCTGAAGTCTCCGATTGTTCCCGGCGAGCAGTTTCAGCCTCGATGACGCCTACGTCAATCTCGTTGCCGCTGCCGGGGAACTGGACGAAGAGGGAGCCGAAGTTTTTGTCTTTAGTTCCAGAAAAACGAATCCCTGAACCGACGAACGCTGACACTGGAATGCTGTGCGTGCCGTGCGCAGGCCCCGGGCTGCTGCAGCAGCGCTGACTAGTCGGCAGTCACCGGCCACAGCCCCCTTGCCTTCTCTGCCGCCACCCTGCAGTCCATGCTCAACCCCTCCCCTATCTCCCACTAGCACCAGCAACAGCACTCGTCGAAGTCCTCTGCCCTAGCACAGACAGACAGACAGACGGACGGACAGACGGACGGACAGACAAACAGACAGGCGACTTCTTCTCACTGCTCCGTCTCAAGCACTTCCCAGATTTACCCACTAGTGATGAAAACTAGTGATGAGTCGAGCCTCCAATTTTCGGTCTCGAGTCGAGTCCACCTAACCTAACGTTAGCTAACGAAACCCAGCCAGAGGCTGGTAAAAGGATCACTTCGTGTCGTGATTTGTCTGGTCAATTTTTTTCCCGCAGAATCTTTCAAATCTTAGCCGGATCAAAGGGTTTTTTGGCACGTGTCTGATGAGGTCATGCTCGATTGGCCTTCTTCTTCGTGAAGAAGATCTCCGGCATGAGGCCCAACTTGGTCAAAGAGTCTTTTTCCCCTGCAAGAACGGAAAAAATGAATTTTGGATCCATTTCAGCGACCATTTCAAAAAAATCCACTTTGTACACACACACACCTCCTTGCAATGAAACAAAGAAATTTGCTCTTGATGCAAAAAGACTTTAAGACACTTTCACCCACCCAAGAAGAGAGGGTCTTTTTTAAGAGGAATCTCAATTCCCCCCTCCTCTCGGGAGTGACTCAAACTTTCTGATCTGTGATTAGTATGGAAATTACGTGCAAAAACCTGCCCAAATCTTTTCTGCTCCCTGAGAAAGTTGCAAACTGCTTCCTTCTGAAAGTCCACATGAAAGATCTTTTTCTGGGAAACCTCGGTCAGTGTTGATCGCAACGCTTCTGACGTTACCTCTAATTCTCCTCTGCTGTTGGCGTCATTTTTCCCCTCGCTTGGAACAACCGCTTGAAAACAGTCCAAAAGTCTCTTTCCTACTATGGGAGGATCACGAAATCATTGCCTGCGTCGTCACAATCCTGGTCTTTATCGCAGAGGTTGCGTGACTTCCTCAAAAAACCTTTCCGTCCACCTCGGGACGAAAGTTTTTCTCCTCATCTCGGACAGCTGGCCAGAGTGGCCAAACGACGTCGCCCTCGCGCAGCCACCATAGAGAACTGACGCAGTCTCTGTCGGGGACTTGGGGCGCCGCAACTGCCCGTGCACCACCGCTTCTGGCGACCCTGACACTCATTTGGACTCTCCATCTTTCTGGATTGCTTCTACTGTTCCCTCCTGCCTTGTTGCTCCCGACCACCATGGCCCTGCTGAGCAGTAGACTGCTGACCCTTGCAAGTCGTCGGGGCTTCGCCTCCACGGTCGCCCGGAGGTCGGGACACGGTCCGGAGCCGCCTGGCTCGGTTGGTTGAACTCAACGAACTTCTTTCGTTATGTCTCTCTTTCAACTGCTTTACCTCTTTTTCAGAACCTGCCCTTCCAGCTGGAGAACCGCTTCCGCCTCACGGCCGTGACCATCATGTTCGTGGGATCCGGGTTTGCAGTGCCGTTCTTCTTGCTAAGGCACCAACTCCTCAAGAAGTAAAGCAAGTGATGTCAAGTCGTAGTCGGTGAGTTGCACTTGTCAGGCTACTGTCGAGGCTGCATCAATGTACAGGGTGGCCCATCGAAGCTTGTCCACTTTTGGAGGGCTTGACCTTAGGAGCTGCGGTGCCCACAGATATGGTGGCGAACGAAAGCAAGGAAATATGCTACATTTTTGTTTCTAATGTTGAAACTGTGGCGATCTTTTAGGTATCAGACACTGCACAGTTTGAAGAAAGATACTGACTTCCATGTTGCAGATGGAGGAGTTCAAGGTCTGGAACAATGATCAGACCTTGTGCAGGAGGATTTGCCGTTGGTTGCTGGAATGGTGCCAGCTCTTTTTGCAGTAAAATGGCACCACATTCAGGAAAACTGGCACTGATCTCAACCAAGCTGGAAACCTCTATTGCAGAAGCTCGAGCTCATCCAGAATTGTCTCAAATGTACACAAGAAACTTTATGTCGCTTCCTTTCATTGGCCACCCTGTCCATGTCAGTAGCTCCCCAGAGCTTTGGCCCCACACAAGTGGGCACTTTTTTCAGGGCCAACCTGTAGGTTGAAGAGCATAAGTAACCAAGAAAAGTAGGATGACACTTTAGTATAGGACCTGAGGAAAGGGTTATGTTGGGCCTGAGAAGTGGATTTTCAGCTAACGTGTCAATTCAATTATGTTTAATGTACTGACATCAGTTGCCAGCACGAAGCAAGCAGTTAGAAGCAGAAACCAAATTCAACAACATATAATGTAGTCACCTAACTGTTATTGCTGTGATATCACTTATATTCGTAATAGTCCCCAGTATGAAGCTTGGCTTTGATTCCTTGAAATTCTGACTTCCTGACAGCTCTGACCTTCAAAATCTCTCTGCATCATTCTCTCTCTCTCTCTCTCTGTTGCAGGTTACTAAGAAGAAAAAACAAAGTCATCAAGCCTTGCTTAGTATTTGATGAACCCATTGTGAAGGAAACAAATAAATATAACAGTGAGGCTGACCTAATGTTTTAGTGGATTATTTTTTGCATGCCGTGCATTTGGTGTGTTCATCTTTCCATGCTGACCTTGGTGGCTTACGGGGTGTGCCACAAGTGGTTTGGCACTTGTGTAGGCAGTGGACAAACAATTTGAGAACAGAGACAGTATCATTCCTGCTGTGTGTTGGTAAGTGTCAATAAATTTAGATTCTTCATCATTCAACCTTTTTATTGAAGAAATTGCATAGGTTCACATGGACGACAATTTGTTACCTCAATTGAAAGCTCCACTTTTCACTGAACCTTGTGATGCCTTTTTGGATTCATCCTACTTGTGATTCACTCTTTATGTAGAAAGTTTATTTCAATGAAAACTACCTAAAAACTTGGAAGGCTTGCTTATATCACTGGGTAGCGGCTGGGACTTTAGTACCCTGAAGTTTTGATCAAGTGTTAAGCATCCCTGAGCAAGTCAGCTCAAAGCTTACGAGGTATACTGGAAATTTCACGCAGGGGATCTTCAGTTCTTCCAGAAGGCGGCCTTTGGCCCAAACTTGTAGAAGAGCTTCTTCTTCATGGGCTCCAGCTCACCCCTGTTACAGAAGTACCTCATGGCGTGACTGGAAAGAGGGGAGCTTTCAACAACACTTGATTGGAAAGTCTGCAGTGATCTTGCCAAGAATGAGAAGTGACGCACAAATAGATCCTGTGAGAAAAGTAGGTATATGACGGTGGATATTTGCCAGAATGAATAATCCAAAAGGCAAAGAGGGTTATTTCTTGACTGTGATTTAATGAGTCTAGATATCTAATGGAAATCATCTTCCAATTGGTTACAAGTATCTTGAAAACAGTTACACCATCATCAAAATGACTTCTTACCTATAAAAAATTAGAAGCATCTTAGAAATACTGGACACACCTAAATTATCTCCATTTCCTCTTTAAAAATATATTCCGTCTGAAGAGGTCATTCCTTTATCTTCAACTGGCAACACGAAGGCTCAGTCTAACCCATCCTTCCTAAAAACTGTCGAGGAGTATTTCATCAAGTCATCTGACTGCACTTTGCGTGGTTCCCTTAAAACAATTGTCAAGAAGTACAGGTCACTTCTTGCCAAGGGGAATTGCAGATCATTGTCTGATGATGAACAGTGCGTGATGTCAGTTTGCAAAATCAGCAACCACAGTCCCGACACAGTTGCATCTGCAGCATGCACCTGTCAAGACTATCTAAAAAGGCATGTGTGAACACACATATGGTCTTGCTGTTCTTCTGGGCTGTCTTGATGTGCCCCCAGCAGCTAAAGCAATTCCTTGGGGGATGAAAGCAAAACGTGGCAGACCCGCAAAAGCCAAGTTGCATTAATTTTGCAGTAGAGTCATTTTGTATGGAGTTGTACGCATGCATCGGGCGCAATTATGCAAAAGATTATAAATGGAGCCATTTATGCAAAAGATAACTCCTTTTAGACAAAAGTGGTCAATTTGGGGACAAAAAAGTTTGCCTCCTTATTTCTTTCACAGACTTTAAGGGACTTCTGGAAGTGGAGAGCAAAGCATCTTTCCAGACAGTCGGCCTGTGGCATAGTAAACTACACTCTTGCCTACACTATATTTGTCCGTATGCGCACTATACATCCGCCGCAGACTATATTCAATACTAGCAAAGGGACCCGACGTTGCACGGGAAATAAAGTTATCAAGAACAGCTGAAGCATCGGCATTGCCCAAAAAGATCGATGGTGTTCACAGGATTGTCCAAGGAAAATTTCAGTCAATTTCATCAATGCTTTTCCCTTGAAAAAGCCTCAAGCCTCTTCGGCTTGCTGCCCTCTCCAGTTGGTCTCGTTTTGAGCACAGCAGTACCAAAATGGGCAGCCCACAACGGTCCCAGATGGTGCAATTGATACTTGAGGAGCTGCCCGATACTTGGTCCCTGGTGAGCTATTTCTGTCTATGATGAATTGGATGTCTTTTGGAGGGAACGATGCATCCTTATTGTTATTCTTCTGCCATGTATCCAAAAGCCAATGAGGATGACCTGACTAATTTTGTCCGATATTGATATGGCCCATAAATGTATTGTAGGTGTCGATGTATCTTTAGATGTTGCAGTACACAAAGCTTTTGTGGGTGTAGACGAAACTTATGTAGGTGTAGGTGAAGCTATTGTAGCTGTAGGTCCTGGCGGACGATTTCTAGCTGTAGACGATGTCGGATGATGACTTGGTTAATATTTCTTCCTGTTGATAAGGTATATGATCTTGAGGCATCATAGTCAAGACACTTGCTTGAGACTGAAGCACTTTCCTTCGTCAATGAGTGTCAAACAATGCCATCCCCACATCATAGATGCGGGGTATAGAGCATCATAGATGCACTAGGTTTCAATCATCAATTGCACTATAATCAGTATTTGGGGACCATTGTGCAGTCTTGACATTGAAGCTCTGCACTCAACACTGGCCCCCAGTATCACATCCACGCGCTCCACGTCAACATTCCACCTCAACTCGCTTCGGAACAGCGCATGGGGTGAAGTCTTGCCCGCGGCTAAACTCTACGCCAAGGACGGCTTAGACAGAACGTAAGAAGCATCAATCATGCAGTGCACTTGTAACCCACCTGCCCGTTGTAGTTTCCTGATTCAGATTTGGAGGAGCCGCATTAGTACGTATTCCTCTTAGGAAACCACTCGGTACTAGAGTTCAGGGAAATCATGAAGAATACAGGTGAAATCTAGTACATGGAAGGCTCACTCTCCTAGAAATGGCGCCACCTACTCACTCACAGCAGCGCCCTGGGCCCATAGCATAGGGTTATTATTCTGTTTTAGGCCTTCTCCTACTGGTTGTGCCGACTAGGGATGGCTGCGGGTTGGGCCCGAGCCCTCAGGTTCGCATCCTTTTTGCCAGCCCGCTCCAACCCACAGTCTGCAACCCGGCACGTCCTAAAAGTCTAGTTCCACGTGTGAGGTGCGATTGGTCAACCGATCCCTCCTCCCCGGTCACAGACGCGCCTGGTGCGTGACGCCAGCCTGAGCCCGACCCGCAGGACCTTAGCCCGCAGCCATCCCTAGTGCCGACAGCATCAGCTGACGATGATGAGCCCAAAGAAACAAAACAAACTTGGTCGGCGTCTGCAACACCTTGAACTCCTCCGTGTGCTTGACGGCCTTCTGAAGTCGGGAGTTCGTCACAATGTCACATGGACACTCCCACCAAGGTAACGAAGGTGCGGCCGTAGCAGTTGCAGTACTGAATTATCTATTCAGGCGGCTGCGATCACACGGACGAGGCAAAGCCTGAGGAAGACTTCGGCGTGCAGTTCAACCTCTACCAGAAGATCAACTTGGAGGAGGTCGAGTGTCTGAACGAAGCTACCGAAGGATCAGGAAAGAAGGTTTTCAAACCGTACGAAAAGAGGCACCAAAGGGACGAGGTGAGGGAGGACATTCGTCTTCGGACGTGCCAAACCTTCTGATTGGACGTGGAACCTGTGGAAAATCTGCCTGCTTGTCTTTGATTCTTCCTTCAGTTCGTCATCTCCGACGCAGACGAGGAGCTCTTGTTCAACGTCCCGTTCACGGGATACGTCAAGCTCAAGGGCGTCATCGTCATCGGCGGCGAAGATGGGAAGGGACCGAACAAGATGCGACTGTAAAACAGTGCCGGCAGACAACCAGTCTTGCAAAAACTGAACTGTCACTTCTATTTTTCAGTTTCAAAAATCGTCCTCACCTGACATTCGATGACGTGAGTGGGCTCAAGGCTGACCAGGAGTTCGATCTGGTGCAGGACAACGAGGGGAGGATCCAGTATCCCACAAAGTCAGTAAGAGACCCCTGCCTTCTTCTTGTCTTGGTCGGTGTGTCACTTGCACGCGTACTTGGTGCTCCAACGTCACCTACTAAGTAGGTGTGGGTCCAGGCTGGGACCGTCATTGCCTCAGATTGACATCACCACCAACACCCTGTTATGTACTGTACAACTAATGCTGTCAACCATCTTCAATAGAAGTGAACTCTCAACCGACTGGGGTGTCAACTGCTATATTTCACTGCTTCAGGTTGACCTGCGACTTCGTTCTCTTTCAGGGTGGTCCAGTTCAACTCGGTGCACCACCTGACCATTCATTTTCCCTCCAACTACGCTGGCGATGACGAAACAAAGGTGAGTTACGTCTTGAAGGCAGCATCGGCACTGTCGTGGCAGCCTTTGCCAAATTGTTTTCCTAGATATTCTACATTGGCTTGAGAGGGGACTTCTTCCAAGCACAAAGGACTGGGGTCGTCAACGCTGTGTACGAGGCCAGGCCCATGCTCGGTGATCACAAGCAGGACGTCAAAGACTTGAGTCTGAATGCTAACAATCCCCAGTTCTGAACAGCGATTTGCCACAGGAGATACACGAGTCTTTGTTGTGCCCAGCACTGCATTGTGAATACATAGACGTGTGAGTCTGTTTCATGACTGATTCTTGGTGCCTCAACTAGAGTTTTAGTGCGACCAGAAGCTTTTTCACCGATGAAGTGAAGCCTTCAGTGCTGACCTGTGTAACTTAAATACTTGAAGCATCAGACTGTTTGGTACAGCGGCCCGCTCTGACTAACATTGACCACGAAACCACTCATAATCGTCATTCGTAACTCGTCATGACGCAGCACAAAGAGGAAAGAGAAGGGTTGCCAAAGAACAGAGTGAAAAAGTTTTTGAATTTTTGTCTCACTACAACTTCTTTGGAAAGGTCACGAGGACCTTGGGTCAAGTCGGTGCCGAGCCCGGCCATTCCGAGTCAACACGTGGCAATCCGAGCCCACAACGAGCCGGGGCATTCCTAGCTGATACTGAGTCACAACTGAGTCAACACCTGCTCAACCTAGCCCACCAAGATCGATTACTCCGCAAACTTGATGCAAGCACCGAGTCATGGTGTAAGCGAATCGAGCCGACTCCTTGACAACACTATCTCCGCATAACAACGTCAACAAATCGGACCACGTCCGTCAGTGTCCGCTTCGTCCACGGAGACCACGGTTTCTATTCTTCATGAACTGATTCACTTCGGGGTGCACAGACCGAGTGCTTGAGAGTGGCGTCCACGGAGAGGAAGACGATGGCGGCGTCGAGCAAGGGAGTCTCTGTGGAGAAAGCTAGTTGGGAACTTTATAAATTCATGACCGACCTCGCCCCGGGCCCCAACAACTCGTTCGTGGTGAAGGAGCTAGACCTTGTACTCTTTAACGCCGAGGTCATCTTCCCGATGTTCCGACAAAAGACGAAGCTGTCCGCCACCAAAACCAAGCAACTGCGTTACTTCGTGAAACGCGACTTGGCCAAGTACGTTTGTCATGACAAAGGCTCTCGCTCTGGGATCATCACCGCGATCCAGGCATACAATTTCGGCCCCGAATCCCGAGCCGTCGACACAGTCCTGAAAGTATTCGAACAGAAAGGCGCCAAGACTCTCAAGATTCCACAAGTGTTCAAGGCCTTGAGCGGCTCGACGACGAGGATGAGCCGGATCAAGACTGAGAAGGCAATGTCGTGCTTCGTCGCCATTCACCCGACAACCTTCACCAGACGAGGCGACGACATAACCGTAGTTTCCTTCAGGCGTGGAGATGATGGAGCTCCAAAGGTCCCGGAGACCCCTCCGCGGGCTCATCCAGTGGACGAGGGCAAGCCAGTGGCCAATTGTGTCAAAAGTCTTCTGACAAGTTGTATTCCCACTGCTGAAAACAGTGTCTTCTGGGTGGGAGGCCCTCATGCTGGAAAGGTCTTCTTTAAGATCACTTGGATCAGAGAAAAGCTCCCACGCGACCTGAGATCGGCTCATTGTGCTAGTACCAACGCCTTGTCCAGATTTCTCCAGAGCAATCCCAGCTTCGTAGTCCAATACAGGGTTGTTCACTGCGCCGACATCCTACAGAAAATGGCCACCGCTACTGACGTGTTCAATTCATTGTCAGTGAGGATGGGGACGACCAAGGAGTTGAAATTCAGCGAGGCTTTCGACGCTCTTCCAGATGGAGCCAGACATCTGGTGCGCAATCATGCGGGCCTGCAAAGATTGATGAATGCATTTCCACAGCAGCCTTTTAAAATGACCTCCCCTGGCGTGATTTCCCTCTCATCTGACGTGGCCATGCCCGTCTCGCCCGAGAAGCCACGGGTGGTCGACGACAACAAGACCTCCATCGCTCTTCCAGCGGGGTTGGCGGAGCCACCGGCAAGTAACGCTGGTGCGATCACCGTGAGTGAGAAAGGTCCTGCCAAAGGGCAGCCTCGCTCCATCCTGACGACTGGCAAAGTGGTCCAGATCGTCTCTGAGGCCTTTGCCTTAATCTACAGCTTCCGCCTGCATAAGAAAGTCTTGTTTCATTATTCCTCCAATGGCATGAGCCTGAGCGATGACCAGTTGAAGCGGGTGTTCCACCCGTCCGGTGAGATGCTGACAGTGTCTTGCGTCGACATGTCCCAAGAGGTGGCCGAGGTTTCCGTGGTTGCCACGGACGTGGTCTTTCAGACGTCAAAGGAGCAGTTACCCAAGGCTGTGTGCCTTCATGCCGAGGACGTGTTCCTGCAATGGCAGTCCTTCGTTGAGAGCAGAGGCTTCGCACTTATGCGCATCGAATACAGCCCCCACTTCAGCATCGCTGGGGCGAGACGACGTAAGCTGGCCAACCTCGTGACGAGCTACGGGACGACCCAAAGGGAAGACTTGGAAAGCGCTATGACCTGGCTCGACGACTTGCCCGAGAGCTTGGAGACCACCTTGAAGCTCTTGCTACCACCCTATCCTGACGTGGGCAAGGATGAAAGTTTCCACTCCATCTTTTTCCCGCCAATAGGTTCGGCCAAGGTTCGACTGGAGAGATCCCTCAACCCCTACGTTCTTAAGATCTCCGGTTTGGACGCCATTATCGTCAACGTGAAGCTGTCCGTAATGGACGTCCTCATCTGGCTCAACGTTGAGACCCACTTCATCGTGCGGTGCTCGCCACCCTCTGACTTCAACGTCGACGTCTGGGACGGCGTCGAGTTGAGCATCAGCGTCATGATGTATGCAGACGACGTCGTCATCATCGAAGAGGTTGAACTCAGCCCCAGACGGAAGACCAGCGGAGAGGAAAAGGCTGTGTCTCAATATGGAACACTGCTGCTTGACGTGTTCAGCCCTGGAGCAACGACTACTGACCTGTGTGATGATTTTTAGTCGAGCTCTCCTGTCCTGATCCCCACTACTGACAAAGAGGCTGTGAACAATGCACTTGGTAGACAGAGATCAACGTACAACGAATTCAGTATCGTACTTCAGCTTTTCTATTCACAAACGAAGATATTTATCACGGACTTGAGGAGGTTCCATCAGAGCCCCACCAACCTAGTTGTCGGCATCCGAGTGGAGAAACGAACTATGTTATGTACCTGGTGGACAACAAGTGACCTGACGGAAATAAAGGCTTCTTGGACAACCTCAAGCTGAAAAATGAGGATTTGCAAGGTTTTATTGCCAAGAGTTTTGCAAATTGAACCGCGAAAACAACGAACGTGACATACTACGCCATTAGTTGAAGCAGTTACAAAAAAGTCACAAGTTGGAAAAGGGTTGCCATTTCTCAAAAACCTTGTGCACTCAAGCATGCGTGGCAGCTCTGCCTTCAAGTGGGCGAGGACCGCCTTCCCTGTGGTCAGCAGGGGTTTAGGCATATTTTTTGTAACCCATGACGTTACTCGTCAAGTCCTAGAACAAGGTCATCATTACTTTTCAAAAGGATAAGGAATGGCCTTACATTACTCACTGCTTTTGCAAATTTCATTTCCAGGCATTTTTTACATGCATGAGAAGCTGCATTTCAGTCAGTGACCTTTTCCTGACAAGGTGATGTGAGAGGCACTCAGAAAAAGCAGTTGCAGGTGAAGCACGAAAGCATGAAGCCAGGTTTGCCAGACATTTGCTAATCTCTGCCGCCAACGTTATTTGAAGCAATAATAATGAGAAATGTTTTGAAAAGTCATGTCCATTACCATTCCTGAAAATGTAATGGAATTACATTAAAATTACATAAAATGTTATTCATTGGTGGTCAGGCATGGCCACCTAACCTAAATGGGGTTACAAAAGAGGAAAACGAGCAGTGCACTACAGATGGAAGCGTCGAATTGGCCATCCAAAGGATGCAAGGATGAAAATTCAGCAAAGGACCTCTTTTATCTGCATTTTTTGTCTCTTTTCTGTGACTTGGTGATTTTTCCACATTTGCAACGAGGAAATGGAGCAATTCCATGGCTGCGAGCAATGAGCTAGCATCAGGTTTGTGCAACTGACTGATTTGGCCACCTTGCAACTTTAGTCAGCAAAGCTTCCCACTCAGTTTGAGGCCGCGGTGAAGAGCAGCCTCAGCCAGAGCAGCCTCAGCCAGAGCAGCCTCATGTCAAGTTCGATTTGATTGCTACCTTCGTTCAAGAGGTTTCAAAGACCGCAAACAGGATATTAGAATGTGGTTTCCTGCTCAGATTTACAGAGATGAAGGTGGTTTGAGAAGTAAGGGACATAAAGGCTCCCCCAAAGTCATTCGGATGCCTGTTAATATTGCTTTCAAATCATATGTTGTCTTCGCTCTTGCTCTGCTCCTGACTTTGGTTGCCCTGACATGCATAAGTGCATACATCACTCAGGTGGTTCTGACCCATCTCCACGACGGTGAATCACTGGCACTGCGAGAGAAAAGTGTTGCCATTGGGCCTTGAGACACTTGTTATGACAATACACGACTGTTAAGACAATAGCGTCGATTCACTTTTTATTTACGCCGAAGATATGCACTGTGCGATGCATATTTGC
>JAAUXU010093216.1_pt1 | contig 15204 bp, 19 predicted proteins | sample 7278151 | NCBI WGS metagenome assembly JAAUXU01 (sample SAMN14350113, study PRJNA611818) | marine sediment metagenome | isolation source: surface marine sediment (1.8m) | place: French Polynesia: Moorea | collected 2018-08 | reverse complement strand
TGTTGAAGTAGTTGTTGTTGAAGTAGTTGTTGTTGAAGTAGTTGTTGTTGAAGTAGTTGTTGTTGAAGTAGTTGTTGTTGAAGTAGTTGTTGTTGAAGTACTTGTTGGAGGGTTCTCCCCATTTTCACAACATCCATGAACACACTTTCCTCCATTTTTGCAGTCACAGTCTTCTACACAGTCAACCTAAATGGGAAAGTCACATTTGGTTCGTTGTCCCACACATTGTTAAGCTGAAATGCTTTTTGGATTCTTTCCTGAATGCATTGATTGAGTGCGCACAACCAGTGTGCATTTGAACCCTGATTGAGGTCAGCACAATCCTTGTTACTGCTGCATTCACCCTGGTGGAAGAAATGTGTGAATCATCTTACGGTTATTTTTTATCTTAAATGACTGAGAAGTGGACATTAATGGTAGTTTGCTCACCAACACGCAAGCATTTTTGTCCTGACAGAGTGCACCAGCTTGACAGTCATCATTGGTAGTGCAGCGTACCTTTAGGGAGGTAGAGAAAATTCTTCCATTATACATCGTCCTATCTTTAAGGAAGACAAATATCTCATTGTAGATGGGCATGTGTGTACATATGTAAAACTGATGACGTGAATGAACCCTTTTACAGAAAAGTCAACAAAATGTGGGAGTCTGTGTAATGTAGGTGACAGAAGGTAACGTGGGTGTAGGGATCCTCTATAATTGTACACCAATCACTATCTATCATTGAGTTCATTACGTCACTCCGTATTTGTCAGTCTCACTAGAGTTCAACCCAAATCCCTACTTGATTTTACTCCAACACTAATGGTGGGACTGCAACTGGCCTTCCCCACCTCCTGCATGGCAGAAAATGTCCTGGACACAATCTTCTAGTGGTGTCTGAGCAGAGTCCTTCAGACTTCTCACAAGCTCCTTCTCCATGATCAGTACAGGGCCAAGGGAGAAGCCATCAGTGTCCCTTTATTAGCCTTGATGTCACTTACCCAACCCAACTACTGGGGCAGTGCCAGTGGACTATGAGACCCAAAGTGATCATTCATCAGACTGGGGTTTGTTCCAAGCCATTTCATCACTCTGCTATTGATGTTTGGATCTCTGGGGAATCTGCCTGTCTGCCCTTGAGAACAACTGTTTACACGCAACTATTGTCAAGCCAAAGTAATTTCCATGTTATGCAAATCTACTTACTACAAGTTCTTGACCACCAGGCTGGTCTGGTCTGGTTGTTTATTCCGTGTAAGACACGTAAAGTTAGGGAACAGGGGTGAGGGTTAGGTCACCTGTACAACACCTCAGCCTATGATCTTCATTGTCCATGTATAGAAACAATCACAGGAGATCAAGATTTATGTGCAGGTCAGATCCAAGTTTGAATCCCAAATAAACAATCTGCTGTGTCAATGGGGGGTCAGCACTTTTATAGGTGGAAGGGGGGTCATGAGGGGGACCAATCACTGAAGTGCATCATCAAGCATGGGGAAGATGCTAGCAGTGATGAATATGTGGCCAATCAGCAGGTAAGGGTGAATTGTTGCTGGGCACTTGTTCACAAAGAGGTAAAGTTGATCTTTACGAAGGCTGTTTGAGGGCACAGTACAAAGGAATTAATTGACATGGTTGCCATCTGGCAGTAAGTTACAGAAACATACAAAAAATAACTGGGGGTACACAAAACTCATTAAATAAGGAAGCACAGGGACATAGTATAAATCTGAAGAGTGGGAGCAACCGTTTGGGTACCATAGTCTGTCAACCTATTAAAAGATTCATACACAGTGCACAAGACACACAGTACTTTGTGGTTCTGTGATTTCTTCTACCCAACAAAGTGAGCGGATCGAAAGCAGTTGTGGTATACAATAACATGAGTAAGCTTCAATTAGCTTCCAAGATATGTATGTTTGCTGCATTTTACTGTCAGTGAGTCCGAGTGGGTTTTTACACCGTAATTGTTTGCATAATTCACTCGTCTTGCTCCCAAACCAAGTCAGTAAAGCAAAGATACAAGGTAAAATTTGTAACCTGAACTAAAATTGATTGGGAGGCCTCCATTTGTTTTGCTTGTACCCCCTTTACCTTCTTTTGCAAAATAGGTTGAAAATCCTTTCGTCCTAAAGCACCCTGTTATGCTCCTGTATGCCCAGCACAGTGGCACATCATATTCCAGATAATAAAATAGGATTCCTGTCGAATGTAGAGGTCAATGTAACCTTCTCAAGGTTAAAAAATGGTGAAAATTACCAAGTCGTACCATCTGCTTTCTCAGCTTGAGTCATGAACATCTACATACCCTGGGGTACTTCTACTACATCTACATTTGTCAAACTGTATTAGCAGCCTTTTTCTTTACTGAATTGTACGTCATTCAACAGAATGCTCATTAAAAACTTTTTTGTGAATCAGACATCAGTGATAAGCAAGCATTAGAATTGAGCGCTTGTTACCCTAATATGTTTTTTTTTTACCTCAACACACAAAAAGTCACGGCAGATCACATGTTGATTGGAGGGACATGATGGGTGCGATGTTGGGCTGTCAGTTGAAATTACAAGATTACTTCCCTCAGTAGCAGGAGAAGGGCTTCTGCAGTGTTCATCAGTCACACATTGCTAAAGAAAAGGATCCAAAAGCAATTAATTCTTTTGCAAAATGTGGCAGGTTCTTTGTGATGAAGCTTACAGGCGTAATGCAATATTTGTTCCAGCAGATCTGAGATGGTCCACAGTCCTGACGACTTCGACAGGCGACCTAGACATGGGGAGAGGGATCACACAAGTTCATATCTGTTATAAAAGGAAAGACATGTATCTACAGGGTTGCAATTGTTATAGCTGTTGTTCATGAGATTCAAGTGCCAGTGCGAATGTGCAAGGTGTAGGTAATTTTAGCTGTATAATTCAAAGCACAGTAAGTTGGTCCTTATGTATGGCTTTCCTTGGGTTTGGTTAACCGGCCTCCTACTACGTACAGGCGGCAGCCTAAGATGGACTATGTAGTTGAATTTATGACATGGTTGTACAGTGGTTACATGACTTTTGGTGCAATGTATCGCCTGTACAATGACATTCAAGATCTGAAACTCCGACTTTTGAATCATTTTGCCACGATGCTATGCATCAGCACAGTAACAGTTGCAATACCGCAATAGCTAGAGAGTAGTAGGTTCAGCCCTGTAGTAGTGTTGCAGCCTGCTGAGGTTTGATGAGAGCAGTGAGGGTAGCGAAAACAGTAACGGTAGTGCGATGATGAAGCCTTCCAGTCTGGAATCCGACTGAGGATCGTGTATTGTTGAAAAGTGCACTGACAGGGTCTAATATAAGTTCTTGTCCAAGTATTTTAGGCCATACTAGCCGACTCTAACTGCTTTGCTGAGTGTCTTCCCAATTCTGAACTGCTTCACGCAGGCCTCGTGCTCAATACACACTTCGTGCTCAACCAGAGGGGTCTGCTACTGACCCTGAGCCGCTCAGCCTCCAGTAATCACCCATTGCAAAGAGAAGACTCGGTGAAATAAATGCTTTGGTCCCTGGTACCTGGTAGTTAAGGGCTTCCTGATTATTCCCTTGGCAGCTGCGACGTACCTGAGAGTCGTGGTCCCAGCATTAAAGGGGCGGGGTAACTTGCATCTAGCGCCTCAGTCTCATGATCCTGCTTAAGCAGATGCCAGGTTTGACCAGAGTTTCTACTTTCTACGATTACCTAACCCAACGAGGCCTATAAACGCCTTTCCTTTGAATAGGGGTCATCCCATGCAAGAAGGCGGAGATCCCCTACACGATGCACCTGGAAAGTGTCGAGGAGTCTATGCTGTGGTTGGGGGGCATCAACCATCCTCGGAGCACACTACTCTTTAGTGATTGCTCCCTGAGGTCTCCAAAGGTGTCTGATGTCAATCATCGCTATCGCTCAAGCACGCCGGGGTGACCGACCCGTCCCATTTTTACGCTATCCGGATAGCAGAGCATATGCAGAACACTCTCCGAATGTAGCACTGGGGTGGGGACCTCTGGGCTAATGTCATCCCTCTAGGTTCCCTCTTGAAGTGCCCTTTGGCGGAGTTACTTGTCCACGGGTGAACAACACACTGGACAACGCACCCTTTGCGGGGTGAACAGGAGCATCAAAGACATGTTCCACCACTACTGATCTTTAGTGCTGCTGAGCTCATATTCATATGGCCCTTACCGGGCCAGGGCCAGATGACCTCGGTGTGGGCCCTGAGTAGGAGTGCTGGGGCCACACCCATCCATGGAGTCACTAGGGGAAAAAGGTAGAGTACTTAGTGACTCACACTCTCCGATACATTCCATACTTCACATACAATCTCACAATCTGTCTTCGCAGTTGGATCTTCTTTGGGATTCCCACACCGGAAAAGGGGTCTGTCGCCACCTCAGAGGGGACCTTCTGCAGGGGGTGGGTCGAGGGGCAAGACCCCTATCTGGGCTGGTCCCTCTGTGGATCTTCTCTTCTCCAGAAGTCAGCCGTGTGACCTCCCGACGGGAAGTGACTCATCTGTCCGTAGCAAACCCCTTTCACAGGATTATCTAGAGTTCATACGATCGCCTCTGCATAGGTGGCTATGGGGTAGTGCATGCTTGTTGTCTCAATCGCTTTGTCGGGGAGTCTTTGGTCAAAATGCGGGTCACGGTATTGGCAGGTATTTTTGACTCGGTGACTTTTCTCTAGCTGCGAGTGATTCCACTACCTGGCATTTCTCTAATCTGGGATAAATCAGCCTAGGTGAAGCCTTCGTGTATAGAGTAGTCCTTGTTCCATTGACTGAAGTGTTTGTTCAAACAACCTGCTTTGAAGCTTGGCCAGCGGATGCTACAGACGAGAAGCTTGAAAGCAATCAATCACATGGCACTTTAGGTCTGAGGCTGTTTTGAGGCCAAAATAGAGGTCCGACATTACATTTACCGCATGCAGTATCAGAAGCTATCTCTGGCAAGACATTGAGGCAGGAAAACCAGGCAAGAAAAACTGTGGCTTGATCTGCAGACTGATGACGAAGCTGGGGAGAAAGGGAAGGAAGAGAGGAATTGAATAGTGCCCAGATCAGCCATTTAAAAAAGGAAACACAAAATGGATTTATCCAGGTGCAGATGGATGACACAGAGTGTATGATGGGTGTGAGGTGCGAGATCAGCTTCGTGTTGAGTCTTGAGCACGAAGCACGTGTTGAGCCTTACGGAGAATCAGAATACCCTTCCTCACAAGCGGTGGGAGTGCCCTTGGCCTGACGTACAGATACACATACGTACATAGAGAACATAAAGTCCTAGCGCTTTTTATATATCGATCTCAATGCGGAATTCACCAAACCAGCTGTCCTTTTGCAACAATGTATCAAAATAGAAAGCAAAAGGGTTCCCTCATGGAATGTAAATACGTGCTACTGCAGACAACTTGGGCAAGACACTTGGGTACAGTATCAACGGCGGCACAAGTACTAAAATTTATACTTCCGGAAAGTCATCATTCCAAGCAGTCACTAGGGAGCACTTTAGGACTTCATCACTTTTATAGATCTTCTCGCGTACTTTGTCCTCCAAAAGAGACCACAGCCCAAAATTCAAAGGATTGATGTCTGGGCTGGAAGGAGCCCGAACACATTTACTGAGAAAATGAATATTTTGGTTTTTGAGCCACCTGTGAGTGAAACGTGATGTAGCCAAGGGCACACTGTCCTGAGTGAAAACGTACAGGTCGTTTGCGAATATTTTCTTGGCCCAGGGAAGCAAGGCCTTGGACAAATAAGGGTGTTTCTATAGACTTGGCTGTTAATTTTGATTTCTTTTTCACAAAAATGATGGGTGATGTTTGTTCCATGCTGACGGCAGCCTGAAGCATCAGCCTGGCACTTGAAGGTGGACTTGCCTTCTGCGGGCAGCAAATCCAGGTCTGATGGGATTACCCAATCATTTTGTTGGTTGACGTGAAGCACAACTTCGACCATTAACGACGTCCCATCAGGATCAGTGAAATTGGGTAGCAACTCAGCATGTAGAGAATGAAGAAAGACCTTGCACAAGACCTTCTCTTAACCTTGGAGGCTTTGGAAAGGAATTGAACACGTCAGAGGCGATAGGGATTCATCTCAAGATCACTTTTTATGATTCGATTCACCATCATCCTCAGGGACATGTACCTTTGAGCAAGGTTCGACTGGCGATAGGATAAATTGCAGCAGATCATCTCTCATGGGCCCTTAATGACTTCAGGGGTGCACTTGGTCTGAGAACCGGAATGAGGTGTGTCCTTCATTGTCCTGACCTCCTTGTGCCTCTTCATTGTTTTACAGTGTAGCTAGTGTCTGGGCTTTGGAGTTGCTCCCTAAGTTAATCTCAATGGTCACATCTTTCGGGGACATGGTAACAGTAGGATGGCCCTCAGTTCTTATCCATGATGCTTGGGGGGGTGCGTCAGAGATGTTACTCAGATGAGAGTGGCATAGTTACAGCTCTCCATTTCCTCTAGGAGGGGGGCGAGGAAGCTTGCACTCCTGTTCCTTAGGCATGGCTGGCTTCCCACAGGAGTAGTTAGCTAGCACCTAGAGTGCACAAGTTACTCTCCCCTGCATCTGAATATTCACAATCTATGACATGCAACCTATTGCTGGGTGATCCTGTTCAAGCATATACTTGTTGAGCAAGCTCTCCACGGCACCATACGGTGTCGTGGGTTCTGGCACTGTGCCCGCATTTCTGTCATTGTTGTTCTTGTATTGTCTTCCTCTTCCTGTGGTGTCGTGATGAATTGCAAACTCTTGGGTTGTCGTTTGTATTTTGCCCATGGCGTTGATCCTGATGACCGTTGTCCATTTATTCTGATGTGCTTGGCTTCATGATGGGTCTGGCGCTATGCATACCAGGGTCTCGCCCTGGTGTGCACAGACCCTTCAAGGCCCAGTCCACGTGCACCCTAACTTCTAGCTCATTCCCATTTTCACAGTAGGTGAAAGGAGCGATACTTTGGTGCCCGTGAAGAAGCGGCCAAATTTTCCTCACGGTGGTGCTGTAGACATTGTCGCATCACTGCCATGGAGAGATACTTCAAGGTATTTTGGAGAGTGTCTGTGATCTTCCTCAGCTGTTTTAGATATTCCGTTATGGCAACCGGTCCGTGTTCGTCGCACAGACCTCTGACAATGCTCTCCATGGGCGATGAGCATTCTTCGCTGAATAATGTTTGGTATGTGGAGTGGCTTTTGGAATGGCAGATTGCAGTTCACAAGGCAAACGAGGATTGGAAGGAGGTCCTCCCAGTTCTATGGGACTATGGTTTTTCACTATCAGTGCTTCTGGGATGCTATGCAGGTCTCTGGGCAGTCATTCTACCTGTCAGTTGCTTTCGGGGTTGTAGCCCATGGTGTCGGTTGTCTAGATGCCCAGCCCCTTCTCCAATTCACAGAACAGTTGTGATGTGACTTGCAATCCCTTGGTCAAGAAGTAGAAGAGCCTTATCAGTCATGTGCACAAATGCATGCGTACACGTACACACACACACGCATGCAAGCATGCACCTTGCAAAAAGATCGCTCCACCGCATTCACAGCATGGAGAGCCTGGGAGAAAGATTCACCTCGGGTATAGGAGCATCCACACAACGAGAATTCTACATGGGCTGAGCGAGCACCCCCCACAGGCAATGGTCAGGTAGGAGAAGACCAGTTTTTGCCTGCATCATGCCACTCAAGAAAGAAGCAAGGGCAAAGGCCATCAAGGTCACAAGTAAGACTACAGGAGAGAGAATTGCAACAGTTACAGCATCCCCAAGATCATACAGTGTGCGCCTTTAAAATCTGAACAACTTTCAAACAGCCGCAACTGCATCAAGATCAATCCAATGGTGGCCATTCCAGGCATTTTTTGGTGTCAATGCCATAGTTTTGGTGTCCGATTCCATGTTTATTCTAAAAAAAACTGACAACATCATCCACGCCATGGAGGAGTGCAATAGACAGAGGATTGCTGATCTGCTCCACGCAGGCCTGGCTCCTGGGGAGATTGCCAACATTGTGGGGACTCCCACACCAATGTGTACACCATCAAGAAGCGGTGGAATGAGGAGGGCACTGTCACCAGGGCCCCAGGCAGTGGTACAAGTCACTCTGTTTGCCATGATAACTTCCTGGAGGCTCTCCATGGAGGCTGAGATCAGTGAGAACCCAGCCAAATTGATGAGGAAGTTGGCCATGGAGGCGGGGGTGGCCCCCACAATGATCAGGAGGGCCATGAAGGAGGACTTTGGCCTGATGTCCTAAGTCAGGAGGAACGGCAGCTCTTGACAGTCACATCCAAGGCCAACAGGGTGGCCAGAGGCAAGGTGCTGTTCAACTGGGTGAAAAGCCATGGGTCCATGGTCCAGATCTTCTCAGACATGAAGGCCTGGACAGTGGACCAGTCACAAAATGCCCAAAATGACTGCTGGTTGGCCTTCGACCCCCTGGATGTCCCACTGATCATGAAGACCAAACATCCACAGTCCATCAGGATGCTGGGTGTTGTCTCCTCTGACAGCAAGGCCATGCCACCCCACTGGTTCAAGAAGGGGCTCAGGTTGAATGCTGCCAAGTACCTAAACATTCTGAATAGGTTGTGAAGCCCTGGGTGGACCAGAACTTTGCTGGGAAGGTCGTGGTCTGGCAGCAGGACAGCGCTCCAGCCCACAAAGCCAAGATCATCCAGAGCTGGCTATGGGTCAATTTTGACAATTTCTGGCCCTGGATCTCCTGGCCACCTAACAGCCCAGTCCTGAACCCCCTTGACTATAGTATCTGGAGCATTATCAAGAGGGGGACCTGCCACACCTCACACCCAAACATCAACTTCCTGCAGGCCTCTGTTGGGCTGCGGTGGGCCTCCATGTCACTGGACTACATCTGGGCCATGTGTGAAAAGTAGATGAAGTGGTTGCAGCAGCAATCTCTGTTCTGGGGTCAGCATCAGAAGTAGCCGCTACACAAGCCCCAGCAACAAAAGCCAAATCAGTGCAGCACTCAAACTCTTTGTATTAAACAGAGATGACACGCCAGTGACAGTTAGGGCCTGGATAGCTCAATATGAGGCACGCCACAGGACCTCAAATCTTGATCTTCTGTGCAACAAAGACAAGCAAACCTACTTCTTGTCTCTCATGGACACTTCACTGAGGGCAAGTCCCTCAGGACAAGTACAGTTCCAATCTGACCACTTTCATATTCCAATCAGGAAGATGTCAATATTTGACATCACCTATGGGACTGAATACAAGTTCAGATGAATGGTGCAGAAGATCAGACACGTGTCTGGAATGTCTGGACTTACTCAAGCTTGTTGATGACATTTTGGTACAAGTCCCAACTTATGAAGAATTTTATATGAGAGTCAAGGAAAAACTCCAAAGATGTGAAAAACATGGAATCACATTGTCGTGAAAGAACATGGTGTATTGAAGTGAATTGATATTTGCCGGGTGGATGATCACAGATTGAGGAATAATGCCTCATATTGCAAAACTGTGAGCAATCAAACTTCCCAGCACCTGAAGACTACTGATTGACCATGCCTTGGACACCTGGAAAGTCAAACGAGGTAGCAGATGCATTGTCAATGATGTGTCTTTTGTCCACAAGAAACATATTATACACAAGAGTCATCGATTCTCCTTCTTGCAACAGATTCAGCTCTAAAGCCCCTCTATGATGCAGCAACAGAATATGAAGACAAAACTGCATCAGGCTGTGCTGAAAGACAAAAGGTTAGTCTCATTATCTACACACCACCCTCCAATCTTATACAGGTCAGTGCACAAAGACCTGTCAATTTCAGGGCCACTAGTTACCCTACGTGCCAGTGGGATTGCTGTGACCAAAGTACAGAGGCCACACCTATTGGAACTTTTGCATACAAGACATGGCAACCTTGGCCAAAATCCTTGGATCTACTGACCTTTGCTGTGCTGGCACGGTTGTCATTGACGACAGCTGGCAGGTCCGGCTCCTAGTAGTATTATCTGAAATCTTGGAAATGATTACTGTCATTTAACGGTAGTTTGCAGCATCGATTACCGCAGGTGTTAATGGTTCCATGATTGGACTGCCCCATGTCTCACATGGTGGCCAGTCATATTCTCCTTCACTTTTTCGCTTTGATCCTTTTTCCAATTGTACTGCACTATGCTGTAGAGCAGTATTGTTCTCAGATTTCTGCACTGCATTTCTCACTAATGACTGCTTCCGTGGGTCTCTGCCCTCTTTCTTTCTCAACAAGTCAATGGCTGCTTACTCTAATACATCTGGTCTGGGTCCCTCTGGCTTGGGTCTCCGCCTTCATGCCCCGCACAGGCTCTATCATCAATAATTATTACCGATTTTCTCATAGTTCTTTGCCATGCTGCAGCAAATGTCTTGAAATGACAGATGCATCATGTCAGTTGTCTCATACCTTTATTTCATCTTTTGACTTTGTTACATTATGTTTAGCCTTTAATCTCCTCGTCAATGAGTTGGTCGATGAGCTTGTCTCTCTCTGTGGACTCTAGCCCGGGGCCTCCCTCCTCTTGCCATGCTCTTTGAAGCTAGTCTCTCGATCATCCAGTGGCCGGCCAGGCTGGTCGTTATGATCCCTCAGTTGTTGTCCAAAAATAACCCAAAGTCGCGCTTGCTCTTTCAAACAGTTCACATATGATGACATTCCAGGTTATGTCGGCAATTTGGGGCACGTAATTCTCCTCATCCATCTGGAAAAACATTATGCTCGCACCAAGGTACAGGATAGTCAAGCACATGAATCAGTACAAGACTTCAATGGTAATTGTACTTTGTCTGTGGTTTCTTCTTTCTCTACAATTGTACCATGGCAACTGTAGGTTTTCCAGCTCCTTGATGTCTGCCATAACATAATTTACTGCCCAATCCATCCCAACGTACCTCTCTGGGTATGCTGCATTGATCCGTCTTTGCAGTTGTTCCTCTTGTGCCCTTGCTCTCCTTTGTGTTCGTATCGGGGTCAGCCATGGGGACTTCTGCATTGGTGGCCAGGCTGGCATCAGCAGGCGACTTTCCTCGTACTTCTCTTGTCTGATTATGGTCTTCTACATGTCGCGTTCCAATCGTTCGCATTGGAGCAGGTCAGTGGCTGATAGCTCTTCAAGTCATTTGCAAATAGCCTGTTCTTGGTTGTTTTGGTCATCGTCAGAACCATTGATTTGTCAAGCTGTATCTCCCACCAGACATGGATTAGTTTCAGAGCTGTCCATGTGACCATGGGTAGTGTGTTGCTGGCTCGGTAGTTACTCTTTGACTTAATCTCGAAGTACTGGCCAAATCAGTTGGGCATATGGTGACAGTAGGGCCACCATGGGTTCTAATCCATGACGGTGGTAGAGATAAGTCAGAGATGTACTCAGGTGAGAGTGGCGTATTAACTTCTCTCTAGTTCCCTATAGAAGGAGGGCAAGGATATTCGCACTCCTGTCCCTTGAGCATGGCTGGCCTCCCACAAGAGCAGTTAGCAGTTACCTAGCACATAGAGGGTACAGGTTACTCTCTTCTGAATCTGAATATTCATAGTCTACGCCACGCAACCCTCTGCTGGGTGAACCTACTGTGCGTAACAGCAAATCGTGGAATTAACTTTAAGCCTTAATGCTCAAAAATGAATTAACATAAAGAGGTTTTGTGAACACTTTGGATTCTTGTGGACTTTAGCTTTCAAGCAAGAGACAGTGGGCACCTGTCCGTTTACAAAGGAGTAAGGTGGGGGCCAAAAGGCAGAGGATAGCCGATCTCCTCCATGCCCAAGTGGACATCAAGAAGATCTGTGACATTGTCTTGTGTGGCAAGCCCTTGTCTACAAGGTCAGGGCCAAGGTCAAGGCCAACAAGAGCCTTGCCAGGGCTCGGCCGGAAGCGGTGGCAAGAACAAATTTGTAACCACATACCAATTGAAGACCTTGTAGTCAAATGAAAGTGAAAAAAAGGAGTTTTAGCTATGCCCAAATGCATTTAAAGTTGCATAACACTCTAAAATAAGTTAAATTTTTTTTTCTTCAGGACTTGCCGCAAAGTATTTTTCTGACAAACTGGAGCATGTCAGCATTTTTTTTTGGTCAGTGATTTTCACCTAGTTTGGCAGCTTCTGACAGCCACCAGAGCTGAAATCTACTGTCACAGCAAATTTACTAGAGTGGCTTACTACGTAAATTTCAAATCAAGTTGGGCATAGGAAAGCACAATTTTTTTTCCAAAGTATTTGACTACATCTTCATCTTTTGAGCCCATGTAACAAATCCCAGCTGCCATCAGTGAATTTCCGAAGTTGACCCCTTTTCAACCTAGCCCACTATAAATAGAAAAGAACAGCCCCCTATGTACGTGTGTCTGTCTGTCTGTCTGTGTGTCCGCAGCTGGTCTTGTCGAGCATGGCCAATTATTGTCATTTTCACGGTGTTTTCTGTTCATGCGCGGCCGATTTTGGTCATTTTCACAGTGTTTTTTGTTTAGTCGTGGCCGATTTTTGCACCTTTGTGAGAAGCCGATTTTTGTCACTTTGGTGCAAAACGGCCGATTTCTGTCCAGATGCGCATGTTAAGCACGAAGCACATGTTAGGTTAGGTTTGGATTTGGTAGCTGGTAGAGTGTGAAGCATGTGTTAGGTTAGGATTTCGTGGCTGATTTTTGTCACTTTATATTTTTGCAAGATTGCATGCCGTTGTTGTCTGCTTCCTTATGACCTTAACCATATACAGTATGTGTAGGGATATATCTGAGGTACTTGATATGTAAGCGTATCTTTGGTTAATGCTCAGGAACTTGAGGTGAGCATGCTGTTGCTCTCGTGAAGACAGGGATGTTCGTGATAATCTCTGGAGACGCTTGTCCAATTCTCACAGCAACCCAGGCACTATCATGCTGCCCCTGACCTTGTACAAAATATCTGTGTCCAGACCCGAATACCCATTGTTCAATCATGGACTGGTGGTGGTAGTTCGCCACCTATCACAGATAACATTCTAACAATCAGTCTCATTTGAGTTTGACCCTAAATCCCTACTTGATTTTTAGCAATTACAATGACTCATTGGCCAGCCAGCATTAGTCCACTAGCACCTCTTGGCCACATGTTCACGTATGATTGCCCATGGTGGCTCTACAGATCCAGAAGTTCACATCCACCAAATGGCTCATTGCTGCCCCTATCCAACAATGCTCATTACGGCCAAGAGTGCAGCCCCAAGACCTCTAGTGTACTGCATCACTTACCCAGTCGATTCAACCAGCTACTGGGCAGCACTGATGGACTATGGTACTCAAATACAGTCTCACATCAACAGGATTTCCTCCAATTCCTACACCAATTTATGGTTGCAGGCCCTTGGGATTTTCTGTTGTCCCTTAAGGATCATGATTCTGAGTCTGTCACCAGCAAGAACGGTACACGACGGCGCAAGACATTTCCTTGCTTGATACAGGCCTTGGCGTAAGTAATTTCAGTGAGGGGAAACTGAGTGTATAGGCTGCATCGAGTCATTTTTGAGTGGAATTTTTGCATGAAATGAATCCTCCAGACAGTGGCCCATAACTTTGAGTACATCGGTTCACAGCATTGTGTGCCCATAGTGGCACTAGAGCCACTCATACTGCAGCAACCCACAGATGACCCCATGCCAGTGCTGGCTGTTTTTGGCCGTTTCTGGCCAATTTTTTTTAGTGAAAAGTGCAGAAACTTTTGTGGCCAGATTCCTTCCCTGGCCCACCTAAATCTTGGGGGAGCACCACCTGAAGCCCTTCACCCCACCTATGGGGTCCATTTTTCTGTACATCAGGACTTTCTGTAGCAAGCTGCGCAGAAAAGGAGAATAAGGGGAGGGAGTGCATGCCAACAAAACTCGATCAGACAAAAAACCCTGCCTAGTTGAAAACACCTTTCAACAGAAGGTGCTTTCAACTAGGCAGCAGTCAGTTGAAAAGTACAGCCCTTGACTCATTGCTCAGTTCATGAAATGACATCATGGCGAATGCTCGATCAAAGACATTATCCAAGACAGACCTTCTGACATTAAGAAATGCTGCAATAGAGCATGCCTTCCAGTGTGGCATCACTGTTGGCCACCTCTCGCACATCTTTGATCTTACTGAGGGGCAGATTTATGGCCTCAAGAAGAAGTGGGAAGATGGACAGAACCTTGCTCCTGTACCAAAGCAGGGCAGGCCTTGAAGTGAAGCCAGGGTCCAGGCGCAGTGCAACTGTCAGGGACAAAGTGAGACGTGATCCACTGCATACTGTTGCAAAACTTAGCAGGGAGGCTGGCATCTCCAAGTATACAGGTGGTCAAGTCATGGGTGACCTCAACCTGAGGTCAAGAGCCCAACAGAAGAGGCTGAAGTTGACAACAAGAGACAAGCGGCAATGTCTTCAACAGTGCACACAGCTTCTGCAGAGACTGTGTGCTGGCACAGGTCTGCGCATCTTTCTTGATGAGGCCAAAATTGACCTGATGCCATACCAGAATTCGACCAAGGATCAGATCATTGAGAGAGTGGCAGGTACGTTAACCATTTACCATTTAATTTACCCAGGATTGGATGGACCTCATCATGACTAATGAACCTTCTTCCTGTTCAGGTGACAGAGGTGATGCTGGCATCAATAAGCATCGTCGCAGTGAAGGGCTGTCAATCCTCGGTGTCTTCCTGTCAGATGGGCGGTCCTGGTGCCACGTCTTCTAGCGTCGGCAGACCATCTCATCAGCCACCTTTGTTGCTGCGATGGAACTTTTCTTCCAGTGGCTGGGTGGCAATGGAGGCATCGAGGACAACAGCCTTCTTTACATGGACGGCGCAACAGCTCACACAGCAAATGTGTCACAACGGCACCTGTCACAGCACATGGTTGAGGTCGGGGGAGCACTTGTTGGCACGTTAGGCTAGCCAGCACACTCCCCTGACCTCAACCCCTTGGACTTCATGGCATGGGACAAGTTCCGTCAGGCCGTGTGTGGCAGCAATGACATGGAGTCACTCGTGGCCCTGGAACGGCAGATGAAGGAGCAATGGCAGGTCCTGTTCACACCTGAGTATGTGAGGAGGGCCTGCCAGTTCTTTCGCCCTCGCCTGGAAAGGGTCATTGAGGAGCGGGGTGGCTACATTGAAGGCCACCATCACAACCACTGAGACCACAAATCAAAAAAGATGTGCAGATCTGTGCCAGCATTCAGT
>JAAUXU010166815.1_pt1 | contig 15208 bp, 17 predicted proteins | sample 7278151 | NCBI WGS metagenome assembly JAAUXU01 (sample SAMN14350113, study PRJNA611818) | marine sediment metagenome | isolation source: surface marine sediment (1.8m) | place: French Polynesia: Moorea | collected 2018-08 | reverse complement strand
GCCCGTGGCGAGGTCACCATCAAGAATGGAGGGGGCAAAAATCTGGAGAAGCCAGAACCTCATGGAATGCCACCCGAGGTGCACAAATTGGCAGGTGGCCAGTCCGAGGCTATTCCAAATGTTTCCTCCAAACTGGAGCTGGAGGGGGACTTTCTTGCAGCTCGAGAGGATATCAACGTTGGTGATGTTTTGATGGTGGAGGTGCCAACATTCACCGCTCCATGTCCAGCAACAGAAAATGAAACTGTCCACCAGTGCAGCCACTGCCTGGTGCCCACCGAGCATGTTCTGCCCTGTCCAGACTGCCGCTACGCCATGTTCTGCTCAGTCGAGTGCAAGTCGGAGGCCCTGAAGGGCTATCATGGACGTGGGGAGTGCAGTTCAGGAATCCTGGGAGCTTTGATGAACTGGGGGGACAAGTCGATCGGGACCAGTATAGTGCTGTCTCTCCGACAACTGTTCAGCAAGTAAGTTTTCACTTGTACAGTGTGGATGACACTAGAGGTAGAATAAGTTGGTGCTCCCATTTGGTTTGCACCAAAACCTCTTTGGGTCAAGATAAGTTAGGTTCTCCTTCCCACCTGTCCCTCAAAGCACCATTAGACTGCATGACGGACTTGCTCCGGCTGTGTTGACAACTGAACATGTACTCAAGAGGCTGACTGGATGCACGTGCCCCGGATTTCCTGTGCTAGTAGACCATTTCGGGGCACTCCCTCTTGACGTACGTCAATCATGCATCCCTATAATCCACTGAGGGCAGTTAATCATGAGGTGAGAGAGGGGGATCAAAAACGAGAGGATGGACATGAAGTTGGTCGGGGACATGGGGGAAGGCAGAAGGGGTGACATGAGGAGGGCAGAAGTGGTACGAGGACAAAGAGGGGTGGGGATAAAGTGATGGAGTGGGCATCACACCAGATTTTCACTCACCGAGTACCCACCCTGAGAACTGGGGGAAAATTCCCCAGGAGGATTATGTCTACCAGGTCCCAAAACAAAGACCAAGAACTCCCATTTTATGAGCAACCTACGGGCAGAGCTGGGTAGTACTGTACGTACATGTATTTCTCTATCACAGGCCCCTGAGTGAGATCCGCAAGAACAAGAAGCTCAGCCCCACTGACGGTGATGACGAAGAACTGGAGGAATGGGAAATATATGAAATGAGCGATGATCCTTTTCTCTGCGGGAAGACTGCGCTGACAGTGGAAATGTTGATTTTAGTGCTGCGCAGCTGCGAGTACTGGAGCGCTGAGGTCACGTGCTGCATGTTCTAAGCACTCAAGTAACGTCATGGCAACCAATTCTGACTGGTCTGGAAAATTAGCCCCATTGAACAACCGACAGGATAGGGTGGGTGGGTGGATTTTACCGGCCAGGTCTAGTGATCCTGGACATTTTACACAATTTTTTCACGTCGATGCACAGCTTGAAGCAGACCACGAAGTCAAGGTTTAATGATTTATGCAGTAGATGTCTGGTTGGCAGCACAATTAAGATCGTTATAAAGTAGTGGTTGGACTTGACACTTCTAGGCGAGTGCTTAGAACTTTTGGGACCCTCAAGGAGACGAAGGACATAATTATCATGATCGAGGTGCTGTGGAAGGTCGTGTTATCCTCGTCAATAGACGCGTTGGTCGCGGAATACCTGCCCGAAAAGGCCAGGCCACAAATTACAAACGCACTCAAAATAGCAACACATTTTCTGACCAGTTACGTGCCTAAGACGTTCGGTGCGGCGCGCTTCAAGGTGAGATCGTCTGTGTTAAGTATTACATTTAAGCCATACACACATGGACATATAGTTCGCGTGCTTCGTATACGTGCTTGCATGGATATGTCCCAGTCGTAGGATCCAATGCAAGCTGAAGGGTCAGGCATCACCCCTCACATATCATGGTGTCTTTCCAGGGCTCCTCTATGCTTTGCAAAGGAGTGCTCCCCAACTGCATGTTGGTGTTCAGCGGCCCCAATGTTGTCCTCGTCTGCTTTCGCCCATTCGGCGACGACGAATACGTCACTGTCCACTCTAAAATGACAGAACGTTTAACGGTGCCAGCCAAGAACATACTTTGCGGAGATATTGAAGGGGTGAGTACATCTCTAGGCACTTTCTCGGTTCCCTCACAAGACTTGTTATTGCTGCTGCTGCTGCTGCTATTGGTTATTCCCACTCTTGAAGTGTTCAGCCACAGGCTGGAGATCACCTTCTGGGGCAAATGGCTGCAAGAGTAAGGATAAGTTAGGCTAAACTTGGACAAGACATGCATGCTTATGGAAGAGAGGAGGGATAAGTTCAAGGATTGCACAGGAAGAAATGATCTAAAATTGGCAGCTCTATGACTTTCCAAGGACCACCAATCCTGTCATTGAAACCCTGTGGGAACCATTCCTGTCACTCTCATGTACGTTTAACCGGGAATTCCTTACAACAGGAGAGTCACGTCAACTAGTGTCTTTCCCTTGATTTACGACCTGACGAAATCTTGCGTCATCAAGGCCTAAGAACATCACCTTGAGTCACTATAGTTGTGAGGGTTGTGAGTTGAGCGTCAGAAATGACTGCAACAGCAGCATCAGAACATCATCAACAGCATCAGAAATGACTGCAATGAACAGTCTGTAAAGAGGTGTTGTCCGACCGAACCAATCTAACGCAGTGGAGAACTTCGTTGCCACTGTGCAGGACTGCCTCACAAGGTCGATGGAATCCCTCTATCGACAGACTAGTTGACACATACTGCTTCTACATACTCTTCATACTGCTTCTTCATTTGACTTGCAGCCGTGGATGAACCTCGTCTTGAAGACGTACGACGGCACCGATCGTCCCGGGATGATGGCCGCCTTGGCGAACTTAGACAACTACCTAGACAACAAGGATTTGAGCTGGGACATGATGCCGGTACAGATCACCATGGCCCGCACCGTCTTTCTTATCGTGTTCAACCAGACCATCCTTGACAAGGACCAAAATACGTTCTCCATCTCCGATTATGCTTGCAGCGGTCGGTAGGGAGCATCCAAAGTACCACAAATGCATGTTCTACATGTGGTTCAGAGTTGTCACTTGTCAGAGAGAGAGAAGCAGTAGACCGAAGAGCTGGATTACCGTACTGAGAGATGGAGCTAGAACTTTCTCAGAGCAAGGTCACCGTGGTCAAATTCCCTCACACACCATATGTATGCAAGAGACATTTGTATTTCGTTAAAAAATAAAGTGTTTTCTCTGGTCTTGAACAAAGACAACTTTTCATTCTTTAGCCCAGTTAGGGCACAATGGGCTCAACCAAGTTTCATCACAGGATGGTTTAGGTGGCACTCGAATTTCTTGGACAGTTTGATCGCTAATAATAGTTTTTCTACACAAGTATTCTCAATTTGTTTTAAGTCCCTTTTATTCGCTGTTTCTTCAGTAGCACGTCTGGGGGACTCTTGTGAGCTATGACATGGCCATTGAAGTCCCTCTCTAAAACACCCAAGGCGAAAATAGTCCAGGAGATTCAAGTCCGTAGGGTTCCGAGACCAAACCGGAGAACATCTCTTTTCTTCGTACATCTTTGCACTACGTAACATAAAACAAAAATTGCATCGACGGTAGCTGTCAGCTGGACTGAACTAAAAATTGACGAATGTTGTAATATTTTGGAAATATAAAGATCCTCTTTAGGGTGTCACAGGGACCACCCTGTATGCACTGCACAGCTTAGCTGTACCGTACAGGGTGAGAATGCTGCACTTTGGGCGCTCGAGCACCAAAATTGGCTGTCCCAAAAGTTGACCACGCTACCGGATCTTACACCCGAGCGTCTCCATGACCGATCTGAGGCGTAGATCCCACTCTAGGAGCTGCCACTGCAGCGGATGCGGTCCATTTTTCCTGTTGAACATCCCAACATTAACCGACGCCGAGGACTGCATGTGCACAGTGGATGATGGCTAAACTGTCCTGCGGATGGCCATCAACAACTCCACATCTGGCACATGAGACGCATCTTCCACTCTGTGCACAAGAACAGTACCACAGTAGACAGCTAATATGTGCAACAAAGGACTGCGGTGAACGACGTCTGTGCAGTCCAGCCGTTATCTGTCGCCGCAGCTGGCGGTCTCCAAGGAGGCAGATGCTAAGGAGCTGGACAAACAGACCATTTTTAGTGTCAATTCTTCTCTACGTTCATACATGTGTACTACGATGATGGCATCGATACTGTGGGGCTGCTGCAAAACGGACTTGAGCTGTGTCAAAGTGCCTAAACTTCCCTAACACCATTGCTATTCATACACGTGTCAAAATTTGCCCGCTATCCCCTAGACAACTCCTCTACCACATGTGTCTACAAGCGATGTCACAGGCTTAGCGGTTTAGCGATCTGTGATTTAGAGATTTAGTGGTTCATTGTCATCTCATTTCAACTATAAAATGTTCAGAGAAGATTTGTCACTTGGCCATGAGTGCGTCATCAGATTGCCGCCGCGTACGCGATCACGGAGAAGCAGCTGTCTGAGAGTGCGGGCGTGACCCATGGTGGCTCCCGCGCGCTTGAGCTCGTGCTCCTCGCTGCTGCTGTGCTCCTTCCCGGGGGCGTTGCTCCATTTGGCGCAGCTGCTCCCGCTGGCGCTGCTATCCCTGCTGGTCCTGGTCCTGTTGCTGCTGCTGCTGTAGCAGCTGCTCCCTCAGCGCTCCAGCTGTTGTTCAAAGACACGAAGAACAGCTGCTCCTGCTCCAAGTCCGTTCGTTTCAGCAGTTCTTTTCGTTCCATTTTCCTGCACGCGACTCGGAGCAGACGGACCCACCCTGCCTGGAGGCACCGGAGGGGAAGGAGGTTGACTTCTGCCTCGACAAATTCCCCACCTTGCACCCCACGGACAGGCCGAAGGAGCAGGGCGAAGGAGAGAGGGTCTTCGGACGCCCGTAGCTTAAAGACGTTTGAGGCGATGGCGCCATTCAGGCTCTCATAGCGCACCCCGATAAGAGCAGTGACGATGGAGACCCGTCGTCGACCATCTTCGTCGCGCCTGATTCCCAACGACGGTGCCAGTGAGGTGGGCGTCGAGGCCTCAGAGGACCTCACTCCGGGCAGTGGAGAGCCAGTCGTTCTCAATGTTTACGACATGTTCTGGACCAACGAGTACACGGGCAACATGGGACTGGGCGTGTACCACTCGGGAGTGCAGGTCTACGGCCGCGAGTACGCGTACGGCGGCCATCCTTTCCCCTTCTCCGGTGTGTTCGACATAGCTCCTCGGACGGCGCCCGAGCTCGGGGAGCAGTTCAAGTACAAGCAGAGCATACACCTGGGTGAGGAGTAACAAGTGTTTGCATGGTTTACTCTTTGTACTCCGGCAAACATCAACGATCCTTGATGTTGGCCTCATCAATATTCATTTATTAAACCCTGACCTAAATGTCACAGTGACAGCGTCTCCTTTTGTCGTAGGTGACACCGACTTTCGACCTCAAGACGTGGACAAGATTTTGGAAGAACTGGGCAAGAAGTTCCGCGGCGACTGTTACCACCTGATGCACAGAAACTGCAACCACTTCTCTGGCGAGCTGACGCAGATCCTCATCGGTTGCGACATCCCTCACTGGGTCAACCGCCTCGCCTACTTCTCCACGTGTGTGCCCTTCCTGAAGAAGTGCCTGCCTCGCGAATGGCTCACGCCACATGCCCTAGAAAGTACCTTGCCGGCCAGGCAGGAGATGCAGAACATTAGGCACGAATCTGTCGAGACGGAGACGTCGGAGGTCACGACGACTGAGGATGCGGCAGCGGCGGCGGCGCTTTCGCCCACAGTGACCAAGATCAAGAACGAGATCGCCCGGAGCTTCGGACTCCTCGGCGGCGGCGGCGGCGGAGGAGGAGGAGGCGGAAGCGACGGTGGCACCACCAATCAAGGAAATGGCGGTGCCCAAGGTAGCGGCAACTCCAGCCATAGAGAGTGAGGAATTGTGATTCATAGTGCTGGAAAGAATTTCCATGGTGCAAGTGAAGAAGAAAACGGGCTGATTTTTGTGACTTTCTTGGGTCTGAAAACTTCCAGTCAACTGAGCTTCTTTCATTAGGACGTGGTCACTTTTGCATAAATTTGCATCTTCATCGTTTTGGCTAACACTGGGTCAACATCCAGACCTCTGCTCCTGTCCCACACGTGCGTGGTCACGTCTAAATCATAGTGTCATTATTAGTAATCGGACTGTTTGCGAGAGATTTGGGCACGACCAGGATGGAAGCAAACTGTGCCATACTTTCGGTGGGTTCCAGCTGCGTTTGTTGCCATATTAGAGTATACAGTTTAGTCTTGTAGCTAAATGCCAAGGAATTTGCCATTGTTGAAAGAAGTCCGTAAGCAGAATGTTTTTCCACTCTCTTTATGTACGCAGGAAATCATTGTGGGGAGGTCTTATACACATACTATAGTACGTACTGTACGTCTTTGTGTGTATGAGCTACCTTTCCTATACAACTTATATTGTCAGATTCTGATGTCGAGAAAAAACAGTAGAGTTAGAGTGACATTGCAGTGAAAGTAATGTCCAAGTTTTGCTTCGATACCTGCATATAAGAACTTTCATTCGTTGTTTATTCCTAGAGCCCGGATATTTAGGTATTACACCTAAACCTCATTCTCCACGTAATTGACCAATTTTGGCAAGATTCACATTCTCTGCAATTTTATGTCGGTTTCAAAAAATCAGTGCTGAAGGGCAGCACCAAGCTGACTGTGAGACACTCGTAGTTCGTGACTGCCACAGCCGCGCCCTGGCAACACTTGTGGATCAGTTCTCGGACTGGTTCTCAGTCACAGAAAACATTTAAAGAAAGTTTGGAACAAAACGTTGCCTCACCAATTTCACACCTGCCCAGGGGAAAATTCAGCCGTTCCTTGGCATATGAGCCATTCTCCAATTCTGGCTTACACTTTGCACTTAAAGCCCTAAAAATTGTTCAAAAATTCACCTAAAACTCTGGGCTCTATTTATTTCCTAAGTCTGGGGCACAATCACCTTTAAAACATGCATGGGCGATGTATGTATGTACTTGCCATGTCGTGCGTCAATGCAAACTCTGCTGTCAAATGAACATCTTTCCAACGCTGTCCACTTGTGTCGTATCTTCGTTCAATATTCCAGTTATCTTCTTTGTCCCGTAGCACACAGGGCGACGTGAGGACGACAACGGCGACAGCGTGGGTGCCAGCGGCGAGGGTTCCACGGTCATGGACCGTGACAGAGCTGACCTCTCGGACAAGTTAGGAGGGGGAGGGGGTGAACGTAGAGTCAGGGAGGGGTAACAGAGGAATGCAGAACAGTCATAACTTTTCAGATGCCACAGATATTTCAGGGTTTTTTTTGCTGCATGATCCACGACACGTACAGCGACCATTAGCGGATGTTTCCCACACCTCTAGGCGTACGAACATAACTAATACGACTTGGTCGCATCTTCTTCACTGGGTACAATAAGTGCCACTGCTCCCAGCCACCCCTCATCAGATTTCTCACATCCACCGCCTGCCTCAGGCTCTGAGGAGCACGCAACCAAGGTCTCGTGGTTCTGAAAGACACGAGGCATTTGGGCACTGACCTAGGAAACAGGGATGAAAAGCAGGTTGACTGTCGGTGCAACCGTTGAGGATCTTGGGGAATCTGTACCAGGTACTTCTGCAGGCTGAACCCAGGGAGAAGGTTAACCAGCACGTTGGTGTGTCTGGTGTAACCGGCTCCCACTGCACAGTGATTCGTCGGAACCATGTGAGCGTAATGAGGTCGGCAAGCAACCTCTGATGCAGAATGCGTCACATTCATCAGCTGCTTTCTCTCAACTGCGGATCACGACCAAAGAAAAGAGAGAAGAAGAACGCGCTTTCTTTATACCCTCCGGCCTTTTGAATGTGGGACGCAAAGTCCACAGCTGAGTCAGCTGCCACTGAGCCCCAATTGGTGACCAGCGTGATCAGTCTACATACGGTGTACAGTGTGCAGTGGCCCACATACAGTGCTTGGCACCATTTGGGGCTTGGGCTCAGTGGCAGCTGATTCAGCTGTAGACTTTGCGTCCTACGTTCGATTGGCGTAAGCGCGTTCTTCTTCTCTCTTTTCTCTGATCACGACCACCACGAAGTTCTAAGAGGGAAAGCGCTGATAGCAACAGCTGCGAGAGGATATCGGTATTCCTAGCACGGATCGGAACCCGTGCAAAATGTCATGATTGCTCAGCATGGTTGTTATTTGGCTGACACCACGTTGTTGAGCTTGACAGCACCTTGGACTGCCTCTGGTTTTCTTTTGTTGGTTCATATTTCTAGGAAGAGATTCCCTTTTCCCGGATTAAGTCCCTTGTCCGTGGTGTCAGCTGATACCTTCTGGAGTTCCCGGCAACTGTCGATTCGGCCTAGCGCGCAGAATTCCCCTTCCAGCTGATGGTCCGTTTCTGTGATAACGACGACACTTCTATCGTCCAGCACTCAGCCGTTGCTTAGCACAAAGAAAGGAGAAGTGTTGTATAAAGTGTTTTGTTGTTTGGCCACAGCAAACCCAGGTCGTTAGGGTCCAAGACCGTGAGGTCAATCTCCGCATGGGCGGTGGTGCGGTGTACAGCGGCCGCGGTGTTGGCGAAGGTGGAAAACCCACTGATTTAGCTGGCGCCGAAACGAAAAAAGCAGTGATAACCAAGGCAACCTTGGACCACCAACATGTATTAACCCTAACCCTACGTGTAAGACATCTAGAACGACAGCAGCGCCAATAGAACCAAAAACTCCATGTACCCATAGAGAGAGTGAGTGAAAATTGATGAGAGAGACATCGGTTAACTCTGTCAGCAGTTGTTCCATGGCGAAGCTGCTCTCAGTTTATTCAAGACCACAGATCTGTTGCAGCTGTCTTGTGGACAATGGCAAGCCAATAAGACACTTCCTGTATTTCTTTGACTGCGGACGTCCAACATGTCCAGAACGGGGTGGCAGGTCTTCATCGTCTCTATCGCAGTGACAACAATTTCTCGGGGACAGAAGAGCGACTTTCGGGTCTTTCCTTGGCGCTGGAGATGCGACATCCAGTCAGGAATCTGTCACAGGACTTCCAAGAGCCAAGGTGGAGGCCGGGAAGAAGGTCCTCTCTTCAGCCTTGACGGGTGTCGCTCCTGCTGTGGGTCTGCGGGCTCTCTTTGGCCTTTGCCCGAGACAGTCAGCCTCTCGCGTGGACAGCTGACCGACATCAACTTGAAGGGACATCTCAATGTCGAGAATGACGACACCCGCGTGAAGAACTTTCTAAACGGCTCGTGGGACATCTTCCAGGGTTACTTTGATCACAAAGGGGTTGAAAAAGACCGACCTTTACAGGTGCTCATTGCATGCTAAGTAATCTCTTAGTGATTTACTTTTGCAGTCTTAAAATCAGAAAAAGAGTATTAGCCGAATAATAGTGAGAGGCATTTTCAACGTCAAACTTAAGGCAAATTAGACGTACGGATTGTGTGTATGACAACAACAACTGTGACCTGAAAAGATGAACTTTACCGTACGTTCTAGGACCGGTGTGTGCTCAATAGTTCCAAGCCACCTCTGATAATGAACCCAAAAGGGGTGGGTTTTATCTCAGCGTGACAACCATGTACCTGCACGATTCAACAGCAGAACGAGAAATGGCTGCTTCTGGAAATATCTTAGGCAAAAGTGTAGTATTAAAATTGATCTTCTTTGTTTGATCAATCACTGATGAAGGCAAAAATCAATCATTACTGAGCATGTAAAAAAAATGATCAGTCTGGTGAACCCTAATCACTATGCTAGCCAGTGACACAGCAGCTCTGTGAGGTGACGTTCATTGTGGATGGTTCTTACATCACCATTTTTTGGCAGACGTGTATGAATGCAGACAAAGGTTTTGTTTGCAAATGGTATAAATTGCAGTCAAAGTTTTAACTACGTCTCTCCAGTGACGCTAGCCAACCTCTAACCAGGAAAGCATTGACTTAGTGGACTCCAGTTAAAGTCGTAGCTTCGGCAACAGGAACTTTCTCATAATTTCAATTCAAAAATTGCCAATAAAAATTGCCTAAACTGAGGAAAGACTTGCGAAAAGGATGTGAAACGCACACACACACACAGTCCAGCAAAGACCAATGGGACTACAAAGCTCTTTTTCCACGTTGCTGTCCCAAATCCTCCCATCATCGAAATCACGTCTCAAATCGTCATAAGAAAATTTCTGACATGAAACTGCCTTCACTGACAAAATTCCAGCTCACCGAAGTGACTCAGTCAAAAACATCTTTAAAAAATGCATCTCTCTGTTGTAGCGTCAGCCTGATCTCAGCCTCCTCGTTCACTTTTACTATCCATGTTAAGATAGTTGAATTTCACAAGCTTCTAGCACATGAAGGAGGAATGTTTACTGGTTATGTATATTGACTGTCCTTTGCCCCCTCCTATTGGCATATTCCCCCCTTGGCCATCTCCGCCAAGCAGCTACAGTATTAGAACATACCGTACTGTATGATATCTTCCCAACAGCACAGCTGCTGCAGTACAATGCGTTAGTACAAGGTGTTCGTGATGTAAACAGTGCTGTATTGACTTGCTTGCACACCGTAGGTGAATATCAAAGTACGTCGTTCGGGTCTCCAGCTGGACCTGGACAGTGACGTCTCCTATGAACTGTCTGTGGAGAGTAAGCCCACCTTGGTGAGCGTGCACATCAGGGCGGAGACTGTGTTTGGAGCTCGAAATGGTTTGGAGACGCTCAGTCAACTCATCACGTATGATGACAGCGAGCACAAGCTGCAGGTAAGTTGGTCTCTCTCAGAAATTGACGCCAACGGGCATATGCACATCAAATTCATGTACTTCCTTTTGACTATAATAGATACAGCGCATACAACTTCAAAGATCATTTCTTGTGCCAGAGCAAAACTGCCCTTGTTTGCGAGGTGACCTTACAGTCCCAGTTACCCAAGGAACGTTAGTGCTGGAAATACACTGTTAAAGAACGTTTAAGGGCAAGTTACAATTGCTGTGTGGCAAAAACTTGTCCAGGGTGTACTGCTTCGGTACTGAAAAATGTAAGCTGAAATACCAAAAACTGCCCTCATAAGATCAAACCGATGAAATTTACCTTTATAAAGGATAAGAAGTGGCTTGGTTCCAGAGAATTCTGCCCTTATAAGGAGGTGTAGTACCCCAAATGTCCTTATACGCAGTGAACACTGTCTTATGTTTCTTGACCAGGTGGTCTCCGAGGCGACAATTATTGACGCTCCTCGCTTCAAGTACCGCGGCCTCCTGCTGGACAGCGGCCGCAACTTCTTCCCGCTATCCTCGTTAAGACGTATGATCGAGGGGATGGCGCAGGACAAGATGAACGTCTTTCACTGGCACATGAATGAGCAGCACAGCTTCCCCTTCGTCAGCAGGTCTCAGCCCAACCTCACCCGCTACGGCGCCTACTCGGAAAAGTGAGCTCTCTTATGCTGTAGTTGATCAAATATTTACCGGTAGCATTGGCATTCATCGGAGAAAGCCAAGTATGTTCCTTGCACTGCATAATCCATTTGAGGCTTTTGTTAAACACAAGTCCTCCCTACTTATAGGGAAGTTTACCACCCATCAGACATCCAGGCATTGGTCACCTTTGCCCACCAGAGAGGAGTGATTTTGCTCCCTGAGTTTGATGCCCCCGCACACGCATCCAGAGGTTGGGAATGGGGCTCTGAGGCAGGAAAAGGAGAGCTGGTAAACAGGAGAACGTCAGGGTTTTTCTCCAGATGATATTATAATTCCAATTGTGAAAGGAAAGGTGGTCTGTGTTAACCAGGACTGGACGACTATGTCTGCGGAGCCTAACAGCGGCCAGTTGAATCCACTGAACCCAGCTGTCTATGAGGTACAGAGGCCCAAACACTTTTCTTCTGACTCTCTGCTGTCCATACTTGACTCAACAGCAAGCATTATTGCTTTTCCAGATCTTGGAGGACTTGTATGCCGATCTCTTGCGTGCATTTTCCACTGACGATCAAAAAGTCCCTCTCTTCCACATGGGTGGAGATGAGGTCAACTTTAACTGCTGGCGCCGAAGTGAAGACATCATGACCTGGATGGAAAAAAAGGGGCTTCCCCCGCAGGTACCTTGTTCTGCCAAGTACCTTACAGGGTCCCCCGCAAGCCCCGTTATACACTTTTAAGGCCAAAACTCTTGGTGTAATTCAGCTACCAAAGAACGTTCTATCAAAAGAGGCTTGACCCATGACAATCACTCGCCCAGAATCTCTCTGACCTCCCTCCACAGGCTGTTACAACAGGTTTTAAGGCGGTCTTGGAATGAAGTACAAGACTACTGCATTCAAGCTTGTACTCGCTTCCATTTTCCGAAATCCCTTGACAAAACAGCTGACTTTTGCGTGACGCAAAAGCTTGTGCAAATTAACTGCAAACGCTGGGCTTTTAGCCCAAAAGTAGCATGTGACCGGGCATACGACGGATCCCGTACGTGCACATGCACCGCACAGAGTGAGCTTTATGTACAGTCCTTGCTGTAAGTCATTTGCTGTGAAGAACTTCACTGCATATGCTGTATTGAGGCGTCTTTAGTCGCTGAAAATCGGGTACATGATTTCCAGTTATTGATAGCCCATTGTCATGCTCGTGCACTTAAAGTGGAGCAACCTGGAGGAGGAATGAGCATATGGAGAAAATGCGACTCTGCAAAACGATGCAAGTGCAAATAACTGCATCCCCACGAACGACACCAGCACGAATATGGCCACACAGCAGTGAAAGACACTGTCCAAGACAGATGCATCCGCTTGGCAGACTGCTACCACTGACCTGGAGGAACTTCCCAATGCCGACATCTGTTATGTATGCTGCTGCAGCACCAGGTGCCAGGTGGATGATGACCCAAGACTTCATACCAGCACCAAGGAAGGGATGTCCCTGACACGTTCATATGCGCACGCCACACATTCTGCATGAAGGTGGCAAATGACCCCATGTGGACTGCCGCACAGCTGAGTGGCAAGGCTACCCTTGTCAAGGAACATTGGAGGCAGAGTCGTGGCAGATGAGAGCTCCGAAGCAATGTCAAAAGCTGACATCTTCAGACAAGTGTCAGCAGAACGTTCATCGAGAGCGATATGGCTACAGAGGGACAGACCAGGCCTGTCATACTTGTCCCAAGCAAACCCAGTGCTTATCGTCGCAGTGAGGATCTCATTCTTCATTTCCAACGGCCGTTCACGGTGCCATGTCTTTGGGCGCGCAGTCCGTGAATTCAGCCATCTTTGTTCCTGCCATGTGACAATTCTTCGAATGGCTGATTGGTATCGCCGACAACACCCCCTGATGATGAACGGTGCTTCCCCTCACCCAGCCACCACCCGCTAGTGCATGGCTGAGGTCACAGGAGCATTGCTGTCCAAGTCTGCCGAGACAGCACAATCCCATGACCTCAACTCACTGGATTTTCTGATGTGGACTTCAAGGGATCCGGACTGTGCTTATTTTCGAGGAGTGCATTAAGACTGAGTGGCAAAATGTCTTTTCTAACAACAACAACCCCGCAATCTTGCAAGTACTTTCAGAGGTTTAGAGGTTACTTTTAGAGATAATCCAAGAGACTGGAGAAAGTTGGGCGTGCAGAGGGAGGCTATACTGAAGGCTTAGGCCATAACTTGAACTTATGTACTCGATCTTCTGCGTAATAAGTATATGAACTACCAAAATGAAGCACAGATTACTTGCTAAAAGCTGCCACTGCTGTGTAGGCAGTCTACTATACCCTGCGGAAATTATTTACAGCAAGGACTGTGCATACAATCATAACTCAGGGGCCAATTTTCATTTCAGTCGATTGAAAGTTTCCTGGAGCTTTGGAACTTGTTTCAATCCAAGGCCTTAGCACGGTTGATAAATGCCAACGGCGGAAAGAGGTTCAAGCACAATGTCATGGTTTGGACCAGCGAGATGGCCAAGCCAAAAAATATCGTCAAGTAAGCGAAACCTTTAAATTGCAACCCAACGTATGCAGGTATTGTAGGTACGTCCTGACTTGCATTTGTGAGCAAATACTTCCTCTCTTTGTAGGTACCTCCCACCAGATGAGTACGTGATCCAGGTGTGGTGCCGGGGGAGCGACCCCTGGATCAAAGACCTGCTGGACAAGAAGTACAGATTGGTCTTCTCCAATAGCGACACCTGGTATCTGGACTGCGGCTTCGACGCTTGGGTTTGGGACGGCCGCAGTCAAGAAAACAATTGGTAACTAAGAACTAAGTAATGACAGAACTGAAGGAGCACTTGATAAAGGAGTATTTGTCATTCCCAAGGTGTTCACCATATAAAGGATGGAAGACAATGTACGAGAACTCACCTCGTCATCTGGTCAACCAGTTCGGTGTCTCTTGGAAGAACAATGGCGAGGAGTTAGTTTGGGGAGGAGAAGCTGCTATGTGGTCAGAACAGGTGCTGTTGCCATTTTGTCATGTACACACACTTCAGTACTTGCATGCTAAGTAAAGTATTTGCTGACAAAGCTGCAACAAAAATCCAAATTGACACGCACAAACACGAGCAACCTTTCTGTCAGTCCGTTCAAGATCTTAATGCACGTGATCCCGTGTTCGCTTGCCAGGTGGACGCCAATGGTGTCATGACTCGCATCTGGCCCCGACTGTCAGCCGTGGCAGAGCGACTATGGAGTGATCCGGACACCGGATGGAAAGAAGCAGAGGACAGATTGGCACAACACAGGTAAGCCCAAGCGCCGGTTATTCTATACGGTACGTAAAAAAGTAACCTTTGTCACTTTGGCAGGCATCGCATGGTGCAGAGAGGTATTGACGCAGACGTCCTTTGGCCAGAGTTCTGTCGCCAGAATCAGGGCTGGTGTTATAAATTGGCAGAAGACACTTATCAATTAAGCAGGTGAGTTCTTCAACTCTGACTTGTTCATTCTGCCCTCGTCCTGACAGGATCACGGAATCTTTTCTTTTTCTTCAACTATCAGCTTTGAAGAGTTCTATGAACAAGGAAACTCTGCACTTATGAAAGCAACACAAGCTGAGATTCCACTTTCGTTGGGCAGACATTACTATTTGTTGGAACAGTTAAATTTCTGATTGGCTTCACTGCTCATGTGCACGTCGCACGCACAGTGGATACACGACACATTGTGCTCATTGTCCACGCTGTGCAAT
>JAAUXU010069698.1_pt1 | contig 15211 bp, 20 predicted proteins | sample 7278151 | NCBI WGS metagenome assembly JAAUXU01 (sample SAMN14350113, study PRJNA611818) | marine sediment metagenome | isolation source: surface marine sediment (1.8m) | place: French Polynesia: Moorea | collected 2018-08 | reverse complement strand
CCGAGTGCTGTGCAGTTGAGTCTGCACTATGACAACTTTCTGGTGGAGGTGATGACTGAGGTTGTTGGATTTCCATAACAAACACACCTGTTTCTCTTTCCATTGTGTACGCAGTAAAAAACCTTCTGGTCTTACAATAACACTGGCAGTGAGACTTGGACACTTGCGGAGGATCAGTAAGTGCAACAACTAAAATAGAAAATGGACAACAACATCTTTGTCACCTGTCCCAATGTGGCAAGAGCCTAAGTGCACTTAGTCCAATTCCAAAATTGATCCCCAGTCGACCTGACCTATGATAAAATTACTAAAACTATTGCAGAGAAATAGTTAAACTGACTAGGTATGACCAATGTATAGTCAGAAACAGATCGGAGTGTGCTCGTGTACTAAAGTGATCACTATGAAGCAGCAATGTAAAATTCCCCACTACAGGGAACTGCAGGGAGGACTTTCCGGTAGGGAATATTTTTAAAAAGAAACCAAATATGGGAGAAAAATTTGACAAAAATATGGGTTTAAAGCAGTCACGAATGGCAACCTTGTAATTCGAAGAAGGAACAAAACTTAATTTCCTCACCGATCGATTTTTTTCACTGAAAAATCAGACAAGAAGACTACTTCTCTGAAAAAATAAGTTGAGACTTTCTTCATCACTGATTATTTTCGGTCAGAATGACAGTTTTCACCACAAATGTGAATCACACTTGTGGTGAAAACTGCCATTGCGAAAACAATCAGTGATGAGAGGTGCTTATTTTCTTTTTGAACATGTGTGTTTTATTTTACAATCAGCTTTTCCCCATTTTTTTGAATTCGTTTGAATGTTGTTCCGCCTGGGGCTGCTCTCAACATTGATTGATTCGCTGGAAAATACCTCTACCACTAGCTTGTGTGTGGTTTGATAGCAAATTTGCTCGCAAAGTGTAACTAGAAGCCGTGAATTGGTGGTACAGGCATAGTTTTTTAAGTTTCTCAAGATATCAAAATCGGTTATTCTTCTTGTCACTCACTTTCTCTCTGTGTCACCCAGGCTTGATGAGGAAAAGCCCATTGTAAGAAAAAGAGTCTTCTCTTCTTAATGTTTATCTATTTTCCACTGACGTTTATCATGGGCAAAGCCTTCCTTAAGTGGCAAAAATTGATATTCTAGGTCTGATTTCTAGGACGATAACTGTACTGCAAATTGAGTGTGAAAAAAGTCGATTTCTGACGGAAAATCACACGTTTCAAGGAAAATAAGTAGCTATTCCCATTTGCAAATGTCCCTCTGATCCTCTTGTGAGCCTTGAACACTTTTTTTATTCGTTCTTCATGGAAAAAAGTGTTCAAGGCTCACCTGAGAATCAGTCAAGTTTGCTCATGAGGACGACATTTCTTATTTTTCGTCCAACGAATAATCGTCTAATTTATTGAGGCTTGGGATGGGCAATGAGTCCTCGGTCGAAGTCCCCATTGGGGAACCGGACAAAGGTTGAGGAATCGACTCCTGCTACCCAGCAAATGCAACAAGGCAATCATCAAGCAATCCAAAGTGGAAGGGGAGGGATAAAAGTAACATGCATATCAACTCAAGTGTGCTTGAATGTGTCTTTGTTGACATCTTCCAGCTTTGGCATATCAGAATTGCAAATGTCATTGCGCTTCAAATACTACACGAGGGCTCTTAGAACTTATCAAAATGCGTTACCAGATAGCTACGTTCAAATTGGCTGAAATGTTTGAGCGCAAGGTATCTTACTTCACTAAAGGGTCTATTTCACTTACTTTGCTTTTATTCTCGTTTGAACTGCTTTGTTTCCTTGGATTGTACGTAGAGTAAAGAGTGTGTCTGCCAAATCCGCTACTTCAAAACTGGTTTTTAAGCTTGTGGAAAGGACTTCTTGAACAAAATAAGAGACAGGTTGGTTGTTCAATATTAGAGGCTCTCTGGCTGCTACTTTTTGGGGACTCAAGCAAAGATGGATGAGATGAAGCGGTGAACCAGCCTGGAGCTACAGCTCCATGCAGGAAATGCTGTGCCAGACATCATCGAGGAAGCAAAATGGCCTCTGTACGATCAGGGACGTGGTGAAGCACAATGAGATGACCGCAACAGTTGACAGGAAGACTCCCGCCGTCCTCCTGACTATGACGGTGAGGAGTGAGGACTTCTTGACGAAGTTGAAGAGCTCCATTGATGCTTCACGTGTCACATCCAGGAGGGCCCTTAGAGAGGAGTCAATAAACCACCATCAGGAGGGAACTCAAAGGGGACTTGCGCTACAAGTACATGTCATGTGAGCGACCACTGATCTCGTTCCTGGAAAAGAAGATACTCTCTGGCATTTTCTTGCCAGGATCCAGAATGGAATTTTATTTACAGATTCACTACTCTTCACTGTCGACCGGGAGACCAACAGGCACTGTGACGGGTAGCTGGTGTCCCAACACCATTATGTCCCCTTCGTGTACAGCTGGAAGAAGCCAGCCTCAATCTAGTGCTTTGGCATGGTGAGCAGCACTGGATTGCCCAATGTCCGGTTCTTAGGGAGGGTGAGCGCTGACAGAATCTGGAGCTCCTGGAGATGAATGTGAAGCTTTGGGTTGCAGCAGAACCTGTAGCAGTAAGATGGGGCACCAGCACACGCCTCCATGAGAACTCAGACTTGGTTGAAGCACAACTTGGATGTTTTTTGTGTGATTATCATACCTGGGCTCTCAGCTCTAATACTCATTTAAATGCCCGTAAGCAATTCTTATTGGAACTGCCGGAAGGACAGGCTTGTAAGGTGTCTCACAACTCCATGGCAAAGATGGGGAGTGTGGTGGCCCCAGCACGCGCCAACCCTAACCCTGCTCAACTTAAAAATGGTGGCCCAGCCCCTGGATGACGTGCTGGAAGAGTCATTGCTGCACAGGGTGGGCACACTGAATCAACATCTGTCCCAAGAGCCACCTTCTCCTCATTGTCCTGAAACCATTGCTGCAGTGCCCCTTCTGTTTCTGTTGGTGATAAGGTGATGCTTCTGCGGAGGACTTGGACTTCATCCCAACCTCGTTACCCGAGGACCAGATACCACAGACGTTCCTTTAGACCCTACCGATTGATTGGTCTATTAACAGTGCACTGTTGGCCATGTCCTAGGACCCTTGTGCTCCGTTCAGACCTTACCGACTCTCTCATTGGAATCAACTTTGCAAACAGCCTTGGTGATGCCTCGTTGCTCAAGCTTGCCAACTTCAAGGTTATGATCTGTTTCTTGGTGTCATCATGCAACACCTCCATTACGGGCTGGGAGCTTGTGTCAGACTTTTCACGCACCGCATATTTTGATGGTCGGCTGACTTATCTGATACTGATGTTTCCTTATCCAGCGAGAGTTCCTCTTACAGAAGCGAAACAGAACCTCGATGAAATCTCCTGTGGCTGCCTCTCATCATGTACCACTTCTCGTTGACCATGAGACTGAGGTCAGCAAAGAGAGAGAGAGGGGCTGTTTCATACCTGGGCAAGGGACTGGATTGGATTCGGTAGCCAGTTCACGACCCAGAATGAGTTCTCCCGGACAACTTGGACAGCCTAATAATCTCAATTATTGACGTCATTAATGCTAATGACGTCAAAGCACGAAATTTGATTTTCCTATTTGACTCTCAGGTAGTGAATGAGAGTACAATGCCATATGTACTCATACCTGTAACCCAAACCATCGTGGCTACCCATTCTTCATTCCCATACCGTCTAGCCATGACTCTGACTACCGGTATCGATGCTCACATCTACTGGAAAAAATTCGAATACCCAATAAAGTCCTGCAACGTTTTAACTGTAGTCTGATACTGTAAAGGAAAGGAAGGAAGACATGTTGCACACAAACATTTCAGCTTCTCTGCGTTGTACCTGGATCATTCCTCGGAGTTGCGCGATTTTCTTCTCCGATCTTCCGCGCAACTGCCAATACAGTGGGCGCCACTCGCAATGATACCGTCAGGACAAGAAAAAACAACCTGACCGCATGAGCATCGCGACGGGGGACGTCCTGTGTCATTCCAAATGCTGAATTTCCAGTGAGCTGGCACGAAAATGACCTTACATGTGGCATGGCTCGGTCATGGCTATACAAAGAGACATGTGCAGTTAAATCCATGCCAGCGAACTTGTGTACCGTGGACTGTTCAAGGCCTTTTCAGCATCATTCCCGAACTAAAACAGATTTCCTGAAGTTAAACTTGTCAGGTTCGTCACCTCCGGAGTCCATCAATGATATTGAAGAGGATGGACCACGGAAAGGCCTCCTTCTTTCTCTCGCAAATACCACCATCCAGCTGGAAGCGCAATCGTCCTCCCGACTGAACATCACTTTCGACACTGTGGATGTATAGGGAGATGCAGTTGCCCGTCATCTGCAGAATGCATCTGCAGAAGAAATTGGTCATGCACATAGGCTCATCCTTCACTCGCTGCTGAAGTGTTCTAGAGCATGCTTCAATGCTTGGTAATTAGTTTCTAGGTAGCTTGCAGATTTTAAAACTCATGCTTCAGCTGATCAATATCCAACGCCAACCAATGAAATGACCATTGCTTCTTTTATTGCCACACAAAGTCAGCCGTATCTCAGTACAGTCCGCACAAAGTAGAAGTGCTCACTAACTGGTCCATAGAAGAACTCCCGGAGAATAATGCTCAGTAGGTGAAGACCCCACTAAAGACAGAAGAAGCCAGGCTTTGCAAGGAAATGACCACCCCTTGTGTGCCGCCCCTCATGTTCCTGCCACTGTAGTCTGTCAAGTCCAGAAGAAGCGTCACTGCGAGCTTCTAGAGGTTGATACAGCAGACGTATCAAATAGCAAAGGAAGCAAACTTTGCCTGCAGTAGCCGTGTTGTGGATTCCAAACTTCGTCACCTGAAGAATTCTGGAGGCCATGTGAAATGAAGCTCTGATGCACAGGCGGGAATTGACGAGATTTAACTGTGCTGGTTTCTTTATATAGATACAGCAATGCCAAAAGATCAAGAACAGGCCGTATAACCACAGTATGGGTCAAAATTTAGGCTTGTGTCCTCGGTCGATTCCTTGATTGGCTATAATTCACGTAAATTCATCGATCGTAATTACAGATGGGACGTTCCTCTAAATACAGTATGGCATCTTTGGGGGTGGGCGTGATAATTGCACGATGTGCATTATTTGCCGATAGTTTGTTAATTTCTCTGTTTCTGCTTCTTGCCCTCTTTTGGGCAGTTGAAGCTGATTGCTCCTTTGCACCGGGAAAGCCATTGCAAGAGCCACTGGACGTCAGAAGCGTTGCCGTGAAAGCTGCTGGATGTTGGAAGGTTTGTCTTTGAATTCGTGAGTGCATCAAGTGTAACCGAGTCACGACGTTCTGACACAATCCTCACCGACGCAGAAGCCACATCCAAAAGTGACGTCCAATGTAGAGTGGGATCATCCTCCGTGGTGAATCGTGCAGTTCAGATCTCGTTCTTATGCTTGCTCCAATACATTGCAATTTCCAATTTCTGGGCAATTTCTGGGGTCAGGATTGTGTCGGTAAGGGTTGTGTCGAACTGCCGTTAAACCGAAGTCAAAGTACGCTGATCCGAACACTCTCCTGAGCAATTGAGTGTTGAGTGTTTAACTTCATGTTAACAGCAAAAGCTCGTAAGATCGAAAGAGCAACTTTTCAATTTGTGTAAAAATATTGGCATACTTTTGCTTTCCAGTCATAAGGGCGCTCCTTCCCCCCCATGGGGAGGACAATACCTTGCATCATCATCACACAAGAGTTATTTACACGTAAAGTTGGCGTTTTCTTTCACTTCCTGTAGCGGTACAGTACCATTTCGACTCGTCCAAGACGAAGTCGTTTGCCTTGATGACCCAGACCCGCAATTTTGCACACGCCTTCTTGACCTCATCGAAGGGGACGCCAGCATGCAGTGAGTCCGGGCAGTTGTGATGAGTGTGATTGGACTTATGCTCATGACGCTCCACCAGTAGAATTCCGATGGACTGAGCCCAGGGGGCGAGGGCGGCCAGAAGTTGGCAAGTCAGAAGTCAGTCTTCCCGAAGTCTGCCCGCTGGCCGTAATATGATGCTTTGCACCATCTTGTTGCTGGAAATGGTCACCATCTGGATAGTTGGCCCTTAGCCAGGGCAAGCCGTGCTACCTCAGCACTCGGTAGGATCCTTGCTAATCAATGTCTGTTTGAGGATCAAAGAAGAATGGTGGCATTCTCCTCTTGTCAGAGGAGATCACGCCCAAGTCCATAATAACCTGGGATGGGTGTTCTGCGTGGCCAATGCAACGAACCTTCAAACAGGTCGTATCAATCCACTGGTCATTGCGGCGATTGTGAAACTGGTCGACTGTGAAGATCTTCTGACGGCTGTCAGGGGATCAAGGAGGATCTTGCAGTAGGTCAATCAGCACTCCACGGCACTGGCGAAAGCCTCCTGGCTCTGTCCAGTGTAGAACTTCAGTTTGAAGTCCTCTATGGCCTCCTGGATTGAGGCGAAGGCAATTTCGCGCTCTCAGGAGTGTAGACGCTTTGAGATGGTTGGGTCAGCCTCCCTCCTGGTCCAAAAACTTGACCAAGGAGTCATCATCCCGCTTCCAACATTTCAAGTCACTCCTGTTGAAACTCTTGATGCTCTCGCCAATGTTTTTGGCCACACAAGCATTGCACACAATGATTAGATGGATGCCGACAATTTTCAAGATCTCCTTAAGGACTATCAAAAAGATCAGCCCCTCTATGCCTTTTTGCTTGCTGTGAGGACATCGAGCGTCAAATTGAAACAGTTGATTATAGGAAATAAAAGTTGACTTTCCGACCTTTAGTCGTTGTTATCAACTCTACATTGCTTCTTCTTCTTAAAAAAAGCGGGAAACTCAAACTTAAAATTGTCCTAAATTTTACGCGGTCGGTCGACTATACAGAGAACTACAATGTGGTAAAATCATTGTGGCTTAATGATGAACGCCAGACGATCAAGACTAAAGAGGTGTCTCAGTCGACTCAGAGATCTGCTGTGGGACAAGAGAGTTTCTCTGATGGAGCCACACATCTACGTGATTGTGCAGTAGAATGATGAGCTCATGAGGATTCGAGAAGCGAAAGCCAGCACAGAAAGAAAATTTGCCTCATTTGGGGCCATTATTTTCCGGCATGGTTGTTCTTCGCATTTTCACGGAAAATCCCCGCTAGAATCATCATCAGTACTCACTGCGAAGCAGAGCAAGTGGGAGGACAAGGTGAGCTGTGCAAAAATTCAAAATTATTCGCGCAGAGCGCCAAAACTCACGAGGGCTGCACTTCTGCGCAGCCAGAATAAGCTTTCTCCTTGGATGTATCTCAATTATCATACCTTCCAGATTTTTCATACCTGCCCCGAGAAGGAGCAATGACTAGGGATAGGCCATTGGGAATTTCTTTTGTCAAAAAAACTTATGTTCAGAAAATATGCAGAGAATACGCGAGATTTGGAGGGAAATACAAAAAAATGGTGAGTGAAGGCAAAAATTGCAATGTGCATCTGCTATGCTATTTCCTTGAGGCAGCACAAATCCCCAAGACCGGGCACTTTTGACATGAAGAGAAATGTGATAAAGAAAATCTCCTACCTCAGCTAATGAAATATAAAAGACGGTGCAAAATATATGTTAGAATGTGAAAAGAGGTCCAATGATCGAGTCTTTTTTACCCTATCTTTTTATATGCACATCTCTAGTGATGACTTTCACCAAACAACTTTGATTTGCTCTCTATTTCTCCTGCCAGAGTTTTATTTTTAACCGTAGACATGAGCAGAGCATGAGTTAAATTGTATAGGTCACAGCTCTCAGGGCAGGGAATTAGACCAATAGTACGTGGGTGGGCAGCGACCATCTCAGCGGGTTGACGAAGAAGATGGCCATGACGTATCGCAGCAACGAGAGCTCCAACCACAGTGATGACGACTGGCTGTTGGATGCTAACGTGCACTTAGAGCACTCTCCCTATGGGCTGATGAAATCTACCAACAACGACTTCTCCGTCATGGTCACCCTCTTCGTCTTGGTCGCCCTCTCCTCCGTCCCGGCCTCGGCCTTCGTGGCGGGACAGATACTCACGTAAGCAAGGAATCGTCAAGTTCATCGACATGTGCGTAGTAGTTAGTTATCAACTATCCCCCCTCCCCCAGGCGCAGACGCACCCCACTCAACATGTTCATAGCATTGGGGCGTTTGGCTATGCTCATCTTGTTGCCGCTTCATCCCTTGATGGTCCTAACCAGCAACGAGGGGTTCTGCCTTGCTACCTGCCTCGTCTTCCCTGGATTCGTCCTTGTAGAGAAGCTCAACCACTCAGCAATGATCATAATAAGGTACTGCACAAACCTCATGCGTGGAATTGGCAGTGCGCGGGCTTCGGTAAATAGGGAACCTTACCAATTGGTTATGAATTACCCGTTGCTTCACTTCAAATGTAATTAATTATAATTACAATTACTACCTTCCATCACCATGACAAATGAGTTCTCTTCATTTAGCTATAGCGACGCCACGGCAGGCGTCTGTCTCAGGTCAGACAGCGATGACAAATGTTGGGTCAATTATTCTGCTCCACCCTGTTCCGTACATGCTTCTACGTTAGACAAATTATCCCCCCCCCTCACCAAGCCAGCATCATGGGGAACTGACGCTTAGGAGTGTTCTTTCAGTGGTTTGTCTATATTAACTCTTAGTTCAACGTTCTGTCTCCTAGGAACTTGTACGTCTTCAGCGACTCCTTCATGAGGCGTTGCTCCTCCATTTACCTGTTCTTCGTGCTCTTCGCATCAGTCGTGTTCTTCACACTCGTGCCGTACTTGGCGCTCTGGCACAATCTCCCTGCAAAGTATACTAGGTACGTTGATCTTGGACTTAGCTATTTAAATAGTGGATTCGTTTATGCGTACGTGGACGTGCCTGTGGAATCCGAATCTGGCATATTCGAATTTTTAAGAACTATTATATAGGACTTTATTCGGATTTCAGAAAAAATAGCACAGTGACCACACCATCAAACCCTGAAATGAAGGTAGAAAGTGCAGAAACAATTCTTTGTGAGTAGACTCTTTCGCAAATTTTTAGGATACAAATGCGTCTGTCAGAGAATTACTGGACTAGCAATGCCAGTTAAGCTTGAAAAAGTTGTAATTTTGTTACCACATTGACTGCACTAGTGGTTCACTAATGATGTGGCGTGGGTAGTCTCTGACAAAGTGCAACTGACCATGAAAAAGTGCTCCAAAATAAACCTAAGACCCGAAATCTGACTTAGCCAAATCTCAATGTGGGATTCGGAATGTTCTAAAATGTCGGATTCGGCATTCGGATCGGATATGAGCATGTGCTTAACCTCCACATATGTATAACACTCACTCACGCACAGGTGTCTCATGCAGCCCGTGCAGGATCCTGCTAGGAACATGGCACCACCTCAATCCTTTGTATTCCTCTACTCCGTGCTAATGGCCAATTCCATTGTGGTCGACGTCCTGCTTTACTTCCGAATACTCAGCTACATGCGCAAGCACTCGGTGCGAGTTATGGTCGGGCCAGAGCACGAGGATGAGGGGGACGGCGACAACCGATCTGCTGCTGATGCTGTCGCACCACATCGCAAGACTCCCTCGACACACAACGTGGTTGCCGCGCCGGTCAGTCTGCTGGCGTGGGCGCTGTCGCTATTCGCCGGCTTGCCAGCGTCCATCTTGCTGCTGGTCGGCGACGACAACATGCTGGTCCTCCTTGACTACCAGTTGGTGCTTCTGTTCGTGCTCGGCACCGCTGTGCCCGTGATCTACGTCGGCGCCAGCGCCAAGCTCAGGCAAGATGTCTTGGCGATGAGGAGGAGAATTTGCTGCTCTGACGATCACAGTGGAAACAGCGGCAGCAACTCCCGGGCCGTCTACACGGTGACCGGGCAAGAGACGACATAGCAGGAGGCTATCGGCGGCAGATACCGCGACGTCTCCGCCGAGATCTTCAGCAATCATTACCACAATCACATCTGAGTCACTGTTCTCTGTTTCTGCATACAAGTTGCTTTAATGCCTTAGAAGTTTGTATAGCTGAGTTGTGTCCTCGTACGTATGCCCAAGAGGTACAAGTGCATGGAGAAATGTACAATACATCGTACTTCTTGCAGCCATGTTGGAGTCTCTTTCTCTTACTCGCAGCACATTTAAATAGTGATATTCAACTTGTGTTTTCTGCTTCGTTGCATTTCTTGACTCGTCCCTTCCCTTCCATCCCATTTGGCTTAGAAGTCCATGGACACGCAGCTGGAGGAGGTGGAGCAAGAGGAGGAGGAAGGCGGCGACGACGACTCTGAGAGCTGCAGCCAGGAGCAGTGTGGACAAGAGGGATTGCGCCTGCACAAGCTTGAGATGATGGCACTTAGGGAATGTCGCTTTCGGCTGTCACGATGCTGACGCTGATGGTGAGATTCCTGAGGTCCGCCAGCGCCTCCAGTAGCAGGTGATACGGACCTGGAGGGGCATCCTCCAAGCGGATACGTGAGTAGCGCCGAGTGATGAACGAGATCGAACTAGGAATAATGACAACATTGCGGGAAGAACGTAATGTAAGAAAAGCTGTGTAATGTAAGTCACTAACACTTTGTCCCAACTTGACGTGGACGGCAACGTCAACCCCCGCTTCAGGTACATCCACAGAGGCGTTGAGTAGTGGAGCTTCGGCCAGTGCGCCGTCACCGTCAAGGTGGGGCGACCTCTGCTGCTCCAGGGGACAAACAATCTGGGACAAGAGATCCCAAGTGTGAGGAAGTGGAGTTGTATACTTAATAGAGGACTGACCTGGCCAGTAAAGACTCTCCTTTCCTGATTCTGATGTTGGAGCTGACGGTGATTCCGTCGGGCTGCTCGTCGGACAACTTGTTCAACTGTCTTATCTTCAAGCTGGTGGTGCTTCTGCCGCCGCTGCTGCTGCTCGCTAGGGCCTTGCCGCCGCCGCTGTTGCTGCTCCTGTCGTCGATGGCCTTGCCTCTGCGGGACCCGTCTCTACCGCTGCCGCCGAAGCAGGGGTCACTCAAGCCAGCCATTGCCACGAGATGCACTACAGAAGATCAAGGGGAAAAGGAAAGGAAGGAAAAATTGCATGGTTGCATATCGAGAGTCAATGCTGCTCAAGATTTAAAGCAGTCCAGGCTACGCAAGGATCCCCAAATACATGCTCATCATCGCCATTTATTACGTGCATTTTTTGCGGGCAATTACTTCTTCTCTGTCCGCTTATTAATCTCATTCTGTGCAGCTCTGATTGAAGCAATTCTTCTGCGTCGACTTAATAGCACACTACCAAGGACGCGACCACCTAATAGGACAAAGGCTTTTCGTCGCACAAGACTGCGACTTTCTGACTGGCGACTTTCACAGTAATCGGAATTTCAGCTAACCATTTTCAGTCAACGAAGTATGGCTTTTTGGTAAAAAGAAAAGTGGGCCTCAATGTTGTCCTTCAACTACTATTTTAAGTGCACATCATCAGTTGAAGCAGCAATTTATAATAACAATATTTTAGCTTCTCTACAGTCTCAACTGTTTTAAGGAACTTTTCAGTGGTGGTTGGGGTGAACAGCGAAGTCCGTAAAAGTAGCCGAGAAAACCCGCTATATTAACCGAGCTCGTACATCAAGCGGGCCTATGTTGGAACGGAGTGCTTAAGGCATTTGAACTCGTCAGAGACAATTAGTTTAGGCTTAGGAGACTTCTCAAATGGTCTGATGGTCGACTCTTGACTTCTCCGCCACTGAAAAAGCTTAGCAGAGTCAAGCCTTGGAGCAACCTGGCTTCGGTGAATCAACTTCAGTATGATTTCAGTCGAATATTCCGAAATGTACCGGTTTCAGTTTTCCTCATGGCACATTGTCAGGGGAGTGCAACATTAACGCTTAAGGCTGACTCCATTCTCATATGAGAGGGGACGTCAGAAGAATTGCTGGTCAAGATCTCCATCTCAACTCTACGGGCAGGATATGTTGTAAAATCCCAAAACAAAGTTTAGGCGGATCACCACGTTCACAATGACTATCTCAGCAGTACAGCCCGAAAGATCTATAGAATTGTCTGGGGTGTCCACCATGCTCATTGTACTGCAGCAGACGCAACCACATCCAGTTCGTATGCGACGAAGCCTTTAATCTCCAGCTTCATTGTTAGCAGAAAGATACGTATCAACGTCAACTTCATATGCTAAGAGGAAAAAACTCCTTTGCTCCCGAAATGGGTAATATGCGCACGTACGCATAATATATTATTTCCTATTGAGCGGAGAGATGTTCAAAGTCATTAGAGACTCCAGCAGCTTTGGTATAGTGTACGCACTGTGCTGGCAGTAAAAAGTTTCATTGTTTGTTCGTGACGACGCATGCTCAGAAGCTAAATTTCCTCCTTCTTCACAGGCTGTCCGTAATGTGCTTATGTGATCATAAACTCTGCGCTATAAAAGAAGCCTCTTGGTGGCTTCTGCAGCAAAGAAAGAAAGGTTGCGCTTACCTGTGCCAACTAAACAAACCAACGTCGTTTGCAGTCCACAGCCCAGCGTTGCACAGATAAATAGAACGGGCAGTTTGTGGCGGATCATCAAATCGAGTACTTTTGTCACCAGTTCAAGAACTTTTCTGACCATTTCGAGTACTTTGTCACCAAATAGGGTACTTTTGTCGCTCATTCAAGCACGGATGCCAATTCGTCATCAGTCTGAGTACTTGCGTCGTCAGTTCGAGCGTGTCCATGCTTTAGTTTGCCAGACTACGTCCCATTCTCCAGCTATAATCCAAGAGATGCAGTTTTCAGCGTCACTACCTGAACCACTGTTGACACCAAGCGGACCGCTGATATCATCGAATAATCAATAATAGAAGGTCAGGTCATCACCCAATCACTGAAGGGATGCAGCGACTCGATTTAGCGATGTCACCACTCAATTTGGTGACGGAATTTGTGGCCCTTTTTTGTGTGTTTACCTCACCATCATTTAGGCGGGAAGGTAGCACTTTTTTTCTGGCGCTCTCCAGTCCTTGCCTTGCATTGCACCTTGGTCGGGCTTGCGTCACTTGATTACGGTCACTTTGTCTCGGCTAATCATTATTACAGCAAGAGCAGTTCCTGCTTGGTCAGGGTTGGTCTAGACCCCCCGCAGACTTTCGGCTTAGTAAAATTGATGCGCTCACTGAATCTTCTTGAAATGGAGGGTCTCCAATCCAGAGGGAGGGAAGAAGCTGAATAAGTCATCTTTTTTTTGCGGATGTGCTAATTATCGTCCGGCAATTTATCTGCTGCTGCTGCTACTGCAATTGCTTGAAGCCGTCGTCTTTTCTCGGTACCAATTACAGACCGAAACCCTTTTTGCGCTCATTTGACACACTGTGTCCTTGAAGACATGACGTGTAAGCACCAATTTTCTGAAAGCACTTGGCAAATTTTTCATACGCATGGATGTGCGCTCACGAAGTCGCTGCAGTGTGGAGACTCTCTTTGGTGACACTGGTCAAGATACCGTTCAAGCATTGGCGGTGGCGCATTCCTGACTTCATTATGGGGAAACTTTGCTTTTCTTGGTGGCAACCGTGAATCTCAGATAGCCTCATTTGTGGTCTTCTCAACCACCATAGAAATGGAAGCGAGAACACATGGGTGTGGCTGCCCTCCCTAATGCCAGCTTCGCCCCGAAGAAAAATCATTGGGCAGGAGGAGGTGCTCCTGGACCCCTCCACGTGCACTTGGGGGCAGAAGGACAACTTCAACCTCCAGTGAGGCCACGTTTGCAGCTAACAGCGGCCACTTCGAGGCCGGACCTTCACAACACGACGCTAAAGAACATCGCAATAGTAAACACTACTACCCAGTGTGCGCCCGGAGTTCATCTAAACGTTTACCTCGACAAACTGCCATCGATTGGGGTCCCTGCACTGAATATCTTTGCTCGTCATCCTTGCCAAAATTATGGGGCATTGGCCAGAAGAGAAGAGGTACTGAGTAAAGTTCTGTAACGTACGATCTTTGGTGCAGTGCACAGCTGTGTTCGTGCTAGATCGGCGGCATCAGCATTCAAGTGATTTGCCACTTCCATGACCTCGCTGCTCTGTGGGAGTTGGACTTGAGGTTGGGGTTGGCAGCCAGCAACAACAGTGGGGTGCTGCAACAGCAGCTTTGGCGCCATCAGGGACGGTCATCGGCTTGTGTGCACCGCACATCGATGGTCACATTAAGACGAAGAACAACAACGCGGTCGCTTCCTCGGCTGACAGGGAGAAGAAATTGGTACTTGTCTTCTGATCCAGACAGATATTTCCTGGTTCCCCCACTCTCATGAATAGAACTACACATTCTGGTCATAGATCACGAGATTTCCTCATCAGATATTTCTATAAATTCCTTCTTTAACAACATTTGGAGTTCAAGAAACTCCTATTGCGATGGAGATTCCAACATTTCGTCAATTCTGTCTGCAGAAGGATGAGCAGCAGTTTGTTATATTTTGGAATTCTCATGAAACATTCGGATGCCTTCGACTTTTTTCTCATCAGAATCTTGAATGAGCTCCGATTTTTCATCTGTCATCTCACAACATCATCGAGGAATTCTTTGAAGCGTCAGGAGTTCTTATCGTATAAAAAAGGACAAGCGAAAAACATGTCACGAAAGTTTGACCAGAGATATATGCATGAGGCACGACCATTTATTTCTTTACACCCTGTAAACTGGAGGGAGGGGGATGACCAAAATTTCATGAAGCTTTTTGGTGGAACAAAAGGGAGGGGGGGAGGTTAAAGAGTCGTCCTCAAGTTGCCTTTTTCACAGGGACAACTCAAATGGTCGGACAGTCAAAAATGGGGAAAACCTTTTTCTGCAGCACCGTTGAAAGCCAGGATTGCTGCCGAGGAACAAGATTCCTCCGCCCAAAGTTCTGTCACATGAATCTTTTCTGTGGCCTAAAAGCTCCTGTCCAACATTGTGTGACAAGTGACGTTTCGTTCGCTACTGGATTGGGTCCATACTGCATGCTCGACATGCCAGCTGAATAGAAAAAGGAGTGCACAGTGCAATTTACCTGGGTTGGAGCTCCTCAGTCACGTTCTGACAAAGTTTTTCTCCATGGTTGGGCTAGTTCCGTCCAGAGCTGTTGCTGTGACTCGCCCCCCCCCCCGTGGGGTGGGGGCGGACGGGGGGGCGGG
>JAAUXU010005485.1_pt1 | contig 15219 bp, 17 predicted proteins | sample 7278151 | NCBI WGS metagenome assembly JAAUXU01 (sample SAMN14350113, study PRJNA611818) | marine sediment metagenome | isolation source: surface marine sediment (1.8m) | place: French Polynesia: Moorea | collected 2018-08 | reverse complement strand
TACTCGAGCTCCGCGGCGCGTACCTCTAAGACTTGGTGTAAGCGTACTTTGCTTGGGTATGAGCACTTTGTCCTGGGTCGCTTACGCTGTATCTCTCTCGTAAGGACATTGCTTAAAGCGGCAACGACTGAAATAATTGTTGCTTAAGTTATATCCGAGTGACGAACATGACTGAGATGTGCCGTTAAAAGGTCACTGCGCAGAATTTTTGCGCTTTTGCATGCAAAAATCTGCGTGAGTGAAACAGTTTTGACGGAATTGAACAGCATACGAGCCAATGAATGCTCGCAGTATAAGCAACGCAATTTTGTATTTGCTTTCAACAAACAGGGTTTGCGTGTTCAAGAAATGTTGTCACAGACTATTCATACCACCGCTGTTCTGTCCGATGGGTTTTATGTGGTACATCGGTATAAGTAGTCTATGACAAAGTCACATGAAAATCCGAGCCCTAATAATATAAAAAATCAATGCATCAATCAGTTCTATCCCCCCTGCTATTATCCTTGCCATCCTAACCCTGAACTTCTTCATCCCATGGGAAATATAGCTGGATGTTGTCGTGTTGTTCTACCCTGTTTGAATTTTCCACTTGAGCAGGTCCAATCTCCCTACAATCCTTCCTTGATGCACTGATTTTAATGATGTAAGAATATGCGAATAAAAAATTGCACTTACCTTTTTCTCCCCTCATCATTGCGGTCACGAGAAGTGACAGCCATTTTTTGTACAACCCAGGAAGCTAGAAAACATTTTAGAGTCTATAAAGCTGCACATTTCTTTTTTCCCTAAGAATTTTCTTCTGTTGCACTAAGGGCATTCTTTGTCTTCCATACGGTCTTCATTTCCCCCTAGTTCAATTAGATAAAAAAAGCACAGGGGGAGTCGCTTAAGACGCCACACTTCAGAAATGTCAATGTTGTGAAGAAATTGAGTCATCCAAGAGCAAAAGTACATATGAGTTTGGCTTTAGGAGGGAGTCTGACAATTCCATTGAGGGTTGAACCACTTCTGTGGCTCAATTCAGTCAAAAGTTATGGCCTTACAAAGTTGACTGAGTGGGCATCCAAAATTGATCATCTGTGCCCAATTTTGGCCTTAACTTTGCACCCACATTTTGAAGAAACGGGCTATCCCAGAGCAAAACTCCATATCAGCTGAGCTTTGCAAGAGATTCTTAGCTGTCCATGGAGGAATGGCCTACTTCTGTAGCTCAATCCGGTCAAAAGTTAGACCAAGTTGATAACATTGGGAGAGAGAAGAAAGGTCTTCTCGCGGTGAGAGCAATTGCCTAGGAAATAAGAGTCCAGCGATCCTCACAGAAAAAGCTGGGACCAGCAAGTTCAAGCAAAACAAGACAAAAAAGTATCAGTTTCCATCGTTTTAGCGTTTGCTTTCTCGACCTTATGGTGAGAAAATGGGTGATTCTGGAGGAAAAGTATATAAAAGCTACGTTGTAGAGAAGAGTCCAAGCTGTTTTTAAGACTGTGCGATATCCCAAGCTAATCGACATCGCGATATTCAACGCATCGAGACCAACTGTCGCGATATTCAATGCGATAAACTGAGTTGGAGTACTTAAGCATTCGATATTTTTTGTCCCGCCATTCCCAATCTTTCGGACGCGGCACTGGACGCTGGGATGGCAAAATACTTCCTGGCTCACATGGAAAGACCAGTTACTCCCTCTCGGGATGGAACTTGGGATGGGGAGCCAGCCTGTGCAGCTCATGGCAAAAAGGATCATAGACAAAGCAAAGGATCATAGACAATACCGTGATATGTTTTTAGATACCGTAGTATTCGATACTTTGCAAATATCGCGATATGTAACATCAATGCAATGTATCGCACAGTCTTAGCGATATGTGAACCATTTCTGTGGGACAATCCAATCAACAGCCATGAAGAACTAGCCACAGCACCCGGCTTGCTCAGGTTCCTTAGAGGCCTCTGTGTGCTCTGTGCCATCCACGGACTCTTCGCTGTCCACGGTCTCCATGCCGTCCACGCTCCCTGTCATGTCCACACGCTCTGTGCTCAATCCTCTCTGCTATGTCCAGGTCCTTCTATATTTTTTTTTACATTTGAAGCTGGATAATCCAGGACCCCCATGCTCACCTCTGCTCAGCAACCCCTCCTCTCCAGGGTTGCCAGGTTGCATCAGTTGCAAGAATTCCTCTCTCCTTCCTGTCCTACCCAGTGTTTCAGAGCCTGGCAGCACTGGTTCTTCCTCTCTTGCCCTTCTGCCACTTCTGCTTATGAAATGCTGTAAATGCAACTTTGGACCTCGATTTCGACCTCAAAGTGGCCACAAAATCCCCCTCCAACCCCCTCATTCCACAGCAGATGAAAAGCAGTATCTGCTGTCCAAGTTTGGCGATGATCAGTCCAGCGTGAGAGCGCCAACTTCGTGACAGACCAGGAGACAGATGTAGTGTTTTCCATGTAAAGACTGATTGATGTCGGCCGAGTTGAGCACCAGCACCTCTGATTCTGAGATCTATGTGGAATAACTTGCTACTTCTGTCAGGTCCTCATTATTTGTAAGCGTTCAGAGCAATCATGACTACTTACTCAGGCGCGTCACAAGGTCTCGGGATTTAAGTTGACTCTTTTTACCATTTTAGGTGACCAAAACTTAATTCCCTACTTTTTTTTTCACTATTTTCAGCATTTCCGAAACCAAATACTCTCCGAGTAGACTCAAAACATCCCCTTGACTTTTCACTTTCCTCAGCATTTTATTAGCAAATACAGAAGAATCTGGATAAACCTAACCACTTTTTACAAGGAAAAGTTGCACTACACATCCCGATCCCGATAAAGTGAGTAGCAACATGAGGGGCCCCAGGCTCTTCATTGATGCTTGGTGGCTTGATTGAAAGTTTTACTGACCAGAGAATGTCTAGAAGCATGGCATATCACTTCAAATGTCCACACAGGGGTGGGTGAATAAAGACATCCTTGGGATCAGCTGAGCATCACCTTGATTTCGTTTCTTCACCCGATTGAGCTTTATATCAAATTTCTTAAGAAACTGAAATCTTTTATTGCACTAATGTGAGGCGGGTAGAGCGAAAACAGCACCAACTTAGGTGACAAGTAAAGGTTGTGCGTAAACCTTTCGAGACAAGTTCCATGATCTCCCTGTCAGCTGCTTCATGACACAGGGAGCACAAATGCACAGAGACATATCCTGTGAGACCCCCGAACTTTGGAAGGTACACACATAAAGAGTATGTCGGGATCTTCATAAAGGATGAAACCTACTCTGCTGTGACACAAACTAATAAATCATTGATGGATATTCCTCGATCCTACTTGGCAATGTTACTGACAAGCATAAATGTTCTCTTTGATCAAGATTCCATCTTTCACATGCACTCAACGTCGCCTGCATAAAAGTGGAGCGATCTCGTAAGATATATCTCTTTAAGTGCCTGTGGTGTGCCTGGTGTTAAAAAAACTGATAAGAAGTAAGTTGTTTGGAAAAGTTTGTTAGAGAATTCACAGCAGCAGGTTATCACATCAGTTTTGCAAAGCTTAGTCTCGTTCTTGCTTGATTGTTTACTGTACCTCAAATATCCGATTTAAGAGGCTCCAAAATTCCCAATTATCCGGAAATCCCATTTATCCGGTAATTCCATTTATCCGGATCCTGATTATCCGAATTCCACTGTAGTAGCAAAAAGCGAGCAAAGTGAGCTTTTTGCTAGATGGGTTCGACTGGGCCCTTCAGGCCCAAGTGGTCAGCCTTCAGCCTCTGACCACCCCTATGTCACTCACATAACTCTTCTGGTTCAACATGACTTCCACTTACAGCCACGGGCCAACAGGGTTGCCAGATGTTTCCATTTTTCCAGAAATTTTACCGAGTTTTGTCCCAACTGCCATTGACTTTTTTGATGTCTGTAGAATTTGTTTTGCAAATGCCCGTTCTCAAATTGATGTGTATTGAACAGGTCAACTTCACTAAGATTTGTCGTGATGCAATTTGAGGCTTCTGGCATCCCTGGGCAGCCAGCAGGGGCAGACAGGAGTCTGAAGAAGGGAGGGAATAGGAAGAGATCCTGGAATTACGGAACCCATTTTTAATCCCAGCCTACAATCGAGGGGAGGGACTGGGGTGTGACCAGAGGTGGAGTGAGCTTTTTGCTCGGCTCCAAATGTTCGCAATCCTGCCGATGTTGGCGGTTTGACGCAGCTCGTGGCTCTCAAGGATGGAGAAGACGCAAAAAATAAGCAAAAGGCTCAGCTTGGTGAGATTCCCTTTTTTCCTATCGCAAAAACAGAGGGCTGCCTACTTGGCTTGGCCTGGCCCAGCAGGCTGTGTAGTTCCGCAGGTTGCACGGCACAGCAGACTTCCCGGCCACTCCAGTCTCCGACACTGGCAAATGTGTTTCGAGTTTCATCAATTTTGGGTTTTTTAGTAGGCCATTTGAGCAGCTTGCTTGAAATTTTGCCTGGGCTACTGAAAGCCAACTCAGCTCGAGGCTCAAAAGGTCAAACTCAACCTGACTCAGGCTCCAAAGGTCAAAGATTGACCGAGCTCGTGCTCGAGGTTTTACCAACTCAATCCATCTCCGACACCCACCCCGTATGATGTCACTGCTCCAGTGACATCATTCTCAAGTTAGGCGCCTGTCGATTGTGTGGTCTGGAAGTCCATTGGCAGCCCAAACATTAAGAAGGTTATTTTTTCTATTACACAGGGTGAGCATTATTAGGCTGAATATGAGCGGCCCCTACTTTAAGTGCATCTGCCAGTAACACAAATGCGCGGTTTTGCTTCCAAAACGACATTCAGAGAAAGTAGACACCTTGTGCTGAATAAGTGAGAAGTTTCACTGTCAAACCACAACTTCATGGGTCAATTTAAGGCACTTTTTAAAAGCACCCCCTGAGCTGAACTGAGATCTGTGTAACCGCTGGGTTTATGCCCAAGATGAAAAAAGACAACATTAACTGAATTGACACATTCAAATTTCACTCGTATGGACTTTCTGAGTCACTTAAGTATGAGTGTTCCAGGCCATTGCAACATGTGAGTACATGTACTTCATTTTGGGGATTGCAACCCCTCATTTTATTGAAGCACTGGGTAGACAAAAATGGGTTTTTTGGTTTGTTTTGTCTTTTGTCTTCTGTCCTGAGCAAGCACTTCTCCGCTCAGAATTCCATCCTCGATCTTGTGCCCAACAGAACTTCGGTTCCATTTATAAAAGCACTATTTCATTTTATGCACTCATGGTGTATCTATGAGTTGGCTCATTGTCAAGCCAAGAACAGCTGACGCTGTATAAAGACTGCACCACTTTCTCCATTGTCTGCTGCACTTTTGCCACGCTCCAGAGACTTTGTTATGTTGAGCCACCCTTTTCGCCTAAAATTCCGACGCGTACGCACTTCTGGCAACGGTCCTGGCAACGCATTTTTGCTGCAGTCACTGGGTTCATTTGTTGTGGGCTCTTTTGGACGCTCAAAAGTGACTTTCTCGTCTCTAAACGTAGGCGTGGAGCAAACTTTGTCTACGCAGAAATTCATGTTTGATGAGGCTGAAAATAGAGAAAGAATGACCTCCAGGTACGATGTAACCTTTAAAAACCTCTTTTTGCCTTCTTTCTATCCTCTTCTTTCACTGCATTATTGACTGTCCTTCTTTGGCCTTTTTTGCATATCAAAGAAGCCCTTTTTTGTCTCGTGCCTTCCTTCTCCTTCAAGCCTGACTCCATAATGATTGGTGTCGACCTTCTGTAGCCGAAGGCCTCCGACTTGTACTCCGCGCACTCAGCTCAAGACGCTTCTCCGGTAGACGTGTGGAATAAGACGCCTCGGTATTTTATTTCGTGACAGAATTGGAGCAAATCAGGTGACGAAAACTGTGTTTGTCATATCTTTCTTTATCGCAATGACTTGTTTTAAAATTCTTCAGAAGTTCCCTTTTCTGCTGGATCTCCTAACTTTTACTCCAACATCATGAAAATCTTGCCATGAAAACAGACCCTGCATAGTTTTCAGTGACTTTCCGTTTGTGTGTGTGTGTGTGAGAGGATGGGTGGGTGTATGTGAGGGAGGGTGGGTGTATGTGAGGGAGGGTGGGTGGGTGTCGTCTAATGAGTACGGAGGATGTAAAAAAGATCGATTTGGACGCGCTACTTCCTCAAAAAAAGCTCTGCCAGGTATATATTTCGTGATCCCCATTTCATCCAAAGGAAGGTTCCCGACCAGCGGCAAAAGTAAAGGGTGGAGCAGAGACTTTCTGCGTTTCTTCTCCCTACCCTTGATCCGTCTGTTTAACCCAGGACCAGTGTATAAATTTGTCAAAGTCAAGTACTTTCTGCTCAGTATGTGACATTTTTAATATCCGGGGATGTTGCGTTTGAGCTGCACCAATGGCCAGTGGTCATTGAAGCTTTTTCTTCACTTGTATCTGTGGCAGCCTCTGACTGTGGTATGAAAAATGAATCTACTGAGGCATTGTGTTATTTCTTTAATTGTGATTAATAGTGCACAGATTCCTTAACGTTCTCCGCAGTCTGTTGAATGTGGTTGGAGGCTACGGCCAGGGAATCGATAGTTGTGGACAGCAATTTTGGGGAGTGGTTTGACCCACCTTTTCCTCACCTGGCTGGAGTCTTCAATTCAGCGACCATTGATGGTGTATTTGAAGTGCAGACTATTTATACTCACGCAACTGCCGAGGTCAAAAGTTTGTGTAGACTTGGGAGAAAGAACAACCTTGATATATTTGTGGCATGCTGAACCACCCTTTTGGCTGGAATGGGATTTCGTGTGAAGCAAGAAAGATCCAAAAAAAAGAAGTTAATGGCTGTTGCCTGTGGTGCCCCCCTCGTTTCTCTCAAACAAATGATCCACGCTATTACATGGAACGGTGCATACGCAAGACGCGCGGGTTTGCCACATGCGTGCTTCTCTCCACGGCTTTTTTTTCCTGCCTGCCACCAATGCTTCACAGGTAAAAAGCAAAAAGTTTCACAGCTGGCAACGTAGTCGTCACATTGGCCTGTTTGCAGCTCTGCACCCACTGGGGCGGGGGGAGGGATCGACCTAGACACGATTGCACTCGCTCTTTGGAGAGGTCTTATGCCGAGGCCTCGAGGTCGTCTCGGAGGCCGTTTAAAAGGAACCTCTACGAACTAGTTGTTTGCTAAGTAAGTCTTTCCCCTCGAATGTGACATAATGTCAATATGTCCTAAAGTGGCTTTCATGCATGGTGCAGACGCTGGTTCGTGATCATTTTTAAGAGGTCCATGTTAACCCTCGACTTGGGGTCTGCGGAGTCCACAAACATGGCTCTGACGTGACCCAAGAAGGCTGTTGCTGGCAGTCACGACGAAGCCGTTGTCAGCTGCAGGCACGACCATGAATTGACTCATCAAGATGTCAGTCATGGTCGAGGTGGCAAACTGGGACTGCTCGGATTTGCGTCACCAAGGCATTGACAAGGACTGATCCTACGGGTCCCAATGTTCACAGGAGCTGTCCGGTAGTGAACGATGCTCTGGGACATGTTGGACCAGCATCCGGGTTTCCATGCCGAACCAGCATCGACCCATGCTGTCGTTGTTACCCCTTGCACAGGCCCCAGAGAGCATCCAGGTGCTCCAGTCACCAGAGGTTGAGTCTGGAGCAGCCTTGGTTGCGGTGTCATTCGCCCTAACGGACTCCACTTACCAAATTCTGGCGGCTAGAAGAGAGGACAAGACACAAAAGGATCATTTGGCCGGAGAGATAGACTGCCAAGGACGCCAAATTAAGGGTGCGCCAGTAACTTTAGATCAGCAGGATCTTCCATGTTCGTCAGAGGACAAACTTTTCTCTTTTTTTTTCGGGGGAAAAAGTTTGTTGCACCCTTGTGTTTGTGCCACTCATTAGGTGAGTGTGAGTGTGTGTGTGACGTCAAGTGGTGAACAGCCAGTAACATGAGTCAGATCGCGTACGAGGTCGTCTCGGGCGCCAAAAAGAACAACAACATTCTGGCACTTTTCGGTGCCAAACGAAAGATTTGGCAAGTCCAGTCTCATCACAACTTCTCCTTTACTGCGTATGTACAGCTTCAATGTGATTGATGGGATACTTCAGGATGCCTGATTATTACACCTCGGTGTTTCTGAAACTAGATTTGGAGTTTTTTGCTCTTCTTCTTTTAACCCTTCACTCCAACTTCAGTGCCATTTTTCAAAAATCCCTCAAAATCTCCCTGCCAACCGCGCTTTTTCCTGATTTTTCAGTTACCTGTCAACTATAAAATCATATCTACTCCTGCTCATCCCTGAAATGCTCATGTCCAAGTCAGCCCACGAAGGAAACTGCTTAGATCAGGATTCCACTGTGTTCCATAGTTTTGATCTTCTTTTTCAAGGAGGCCCCCGAGTAAAAAAGTAAGTTGTCCTGACCTCGCTCGAGCAGAGCATCATTGGCCCAAGCTCGAGCATTTCTTGTGTTTTGCGGCACAATCCGTGCAATTTCCAAATGACAATGGGGGGGGGGGCGGCGGCCCAGGGCCTTGGGCCTTATCGCGGCCAGTCAGTCATTCTTGTTTGGTGGTGCCCAGTTTGAATAAATTCGTTCGGCTAAGAAGAATTCTTGAAAAGGTTTTCTCACTTGAGACAAACTTACTGTCGTCATAGAACTGTAGCTACATCCTTGCTTGGCTTTATTAAGTGGCAGCGACGACGCACACAACTCTTTTCTTGTTGCTTTCTCCTTGATCTCCTCGCTATTCCTTTGTTCTTTGGAGCATCAGGAGTTTCTGGAACCTGCAGCCAGGGCTGAATATGTTCTCATATATCCCATTATTTTTTGACAGGGTAATTGTTCAATTTTGAAGCTACGGTTTCTATCAGAAGAATTCTACTGCATCGGCGCAGCTATTGCATAGTACCTTTAGTTAGGCATGTTCAGGGTTATGTTAATCGGTTGATCGAAAGGCTGGAGATTGCCTTCACCCGGTTCTTGAACCGGTTGCGCCGATGGTCACAGCTGATTAAACAAAAGATGCTAGTTGAGTCAACTAAGAAAGATGAGACTAAAAGTAATCGCTGAATACTTAAAAAAAACAACTTATGGGGGTTAAATTGACTGCCTGTTTCAAGCCAAACGGTTACCTGGTTGAAGGGAAGACACGTTTTGGTTGAAGCCTAAAAAACAATCTGGTTAAGTCAAGACCACTACCCGGATAAAGTTGGCTGGTTGAGCAAATAAATAGTTGATGGCTTCCCTGCTCTGTCCTTCTCATGATGCAAGGCCTATCTCATACCTGTCTGCTCTGCTTCTTCAAATCTCCAGGCTTTCCCCTACATCAAGGTCTGTTGGAAAAGCAAACGGTGCCAGAATTAAACTTCCACGACGCTCGGTACATTTTTGTCTTTTCCTCTGCCTTCGCTTACCTGGAGGTCGATGAGTGACACCTGACACATCTGGCGCGCCAGGCTAGAAAAACAATCGGTGTTATCGACACTTGGCAGTCACCAAGGAAGCTCTAAGGGAAGCCTTTTTGGGGCACCAATCTTTGCTCTGCAAAAGTTCATATTGGAGGGTTTTTTGCAGAGAACACACTTGTGACCATTGGTGTGTGTGTGAGAGATGAGAGCTTTCATCGCCCCCCCCCCCCTAAAAAAAAGCTGACCTTGAAAAATGCACCTCCTGAACTTGCAGCTTTTTTGCCGGCATCGCCAAAGATAAACTTTCCATGAACTTTCCACCGTGTTGCTTGTCACGACCACTCCGTGGAGCACCTGGACCGGGAGTCGCCGGCGGAGAAGGCAACGAGACATGATGAACGATTCTTTGTAAAAGCAAAGATTTGCTTGGATGACAATTCGCCCCTGGACAGCTCTGATTGCACTCCACGCAAGCGCTACATGCGCGAACCTAGCTATTAAGTGTACATGATGCAGTGCACATTCACTGTGCACTGCATTAGTGGATGATATAGGTAGACAAAGACTGTTCCTTTTTTGTAGAGTCTAAGTGTGTTTTGCAGCTAAATGCATATACGTACACTATGATTCGCGGGAACTGATCTTCTGTGAGGATATCGCTTTTTTCCTGGAAAATGAGGACAAAAAAGACTTTTTGTCCGCATTTCCTGAACTTTTTTGTCCACTAATCAGAGGAAGGCAAGACTTCCGAAAATGACTAATTCAATGGAAATTTATATGGCTGCCATGTATGGTAATGTTGTTTACTCGGTTTACAGGACTGTTCTGACTGTTCTTCTTTCCATGAAGTTCTGAATGATCACCTTCATGTGGCTTCTCATTTTCCTTGTCATTTTGGACTGTTGATGCTGCCATCAACTGAGCCATCCTTGTCTGCTCACCACAACTCTTATCCAGATACTTGTTCACAGTTACGTCATCCTTCCAGTTAAAGTGGTGCCATAGACGCACTGATGAGACTCCTAATGACCAAAACAAAAATAGTTATGAATGCAGGTCCAGAGTCTGAAAAATGACTGGTACCTTGGTCTGCTGCATGGGTGGTGCTGGATCAACGAAAGGTGTGTCTAGTGTATGACTCTGGGACCAGTAGGCCAAGGTCTCTTGCAACATCTTTGCCAATTGCAGCAAGGACATGCTTTCCCATCACTGAACTTTGCTGTTGCACCTTTCATGCATGTTTGAAAGAGGGGACCGGTCTCAAATTTTTTCTTGATCTCAGACAAGTAGGCCTTGACATAACTGGCCTTGCAATGTGCTGGCGATGTCTCATTCTTTGGAACAATGAATGTCTTTGAGATCACAGACTTCTGTTTTGGTGGATGGTAAGTTATCTTGAAGTCACCATTTGGGTATTCATAACAATCCTGGATCTGCAGGGACTTCATTTCTGCTGTTCTTAATCCACCACAGAAGTCAATTGCCATGTATGCCTTCCTCAAAAGCCAGAAAGATGGATGAGTGTCATGGCTTTTGACCAAGAACTGTAGAATTTCTTCACGAGAAAATGTCTTTGCCACCTTTCTCTCATAGTTTGCACTGTAACTCTTCCAAGATCTGAGTCAAACATGGCCATTATTGTAGTCTCAATCCAAAGTATTGTTTGTGTGAATCATTCAGCTTGGAATATATTGACCAGATAATGATTGACTTCTGTCCTTTTTCTGTTCTCAGATGATCAAAGTAGAGGCCATAGCCTCCTTGGAAGGCTGTCCAGAGAATTTAGCAAAGTCCTTGAAAGCTTCCCATGCTTTGCTGTACTCTGGGGCTGACTCTTTGGGGGCTGCATCAGAGAGAACCTCTTCAAAAGTGCGATGTGACTCATTCATATGATCTCTGAACTGAACTGAGTTTCCTGTTTGTTTTGAACACTTGTAAATCAAGCTTTCTGAGCCAACCAATCAACATTGCAACTATCCCGCAAAAAAGCAACATCTTAACAAAAAACATCATCAGTCACTCCTTTAAGCAACCTTTTTAAGCCTCCTTATTTGTCCGGACTGGGCCTCGGAGTAGGATGCAACACTTTATCTGCCAAAGCAAAGCTTTGGCAGATAAAGTGTTGCATCCTACTCCGAGGCCCAGTCCGGACAAAAAAAGTCAGCTCAAAAAATTTACTTTAAAGTCATAACTGAAATAATCTTTTTATCATATGTGTGAGACGTAAAAAAAGGTCAACTTTGCACCAAGTGTTTTACTCGGATGTCAAGCTGACAAGTTGAAAATTCACTGAGGGTCAGTCCAAATCACCCCAGTTGAAAAAAAAATCCAAATTTTGCGCCACTGTTGTGCTATTGCAACTTTTTTAAGGACAAAGATGTCTGATTTATTGAAAGATTAGGTAGATTTCAAAATGGACACGAATTGTGCGATGCGGCTGAGCAGGGACTGAATGGGGATGTGGAGAAAGTTCCATTCAACAGGATTCTGTTCAGACGTCAGCGGCCGAGCTCAGAAAAAGGACTCAAAAATGTCTTGAACCAAATGGGGGTCATTTTCAACCAAAAATACGAGAAAAGTTTGGTTTTCGACTCCTGGATTAAGAAGTTCCACTGGTGAGCTTTCCATTCGCGTCAAATAGGTAGTAAAGTTGACTTTTTCACGCCTCAAGTGCTTATGGAAGAATTATCATCTCGCTGTGAATTTTGCAGTTTGCTGTATCTAGTTGAGTTGCATAGAATTTCCCGCAAAATTAAAATAGTTTGGCAAAAATGCATGAAGAATGACATCAAAGAACGTACTTTTCCGCTCTCAACGTATATTAATCGGCGTCCTTGCGCGGCCACACTTTTTGGCTCCACGAAAAAAAGAAACCGCTGATGATGTGAGCAACAAATTTGATCCACCCTGTACAATGGGCGTTCGGTCAAACGCCAGTTGATTGGTGAATAGAAGTCCCCAATCCTACAAAGTTGTTTTACATCACATCACTCCTCGGCACTACTTGCAGCGGAACATTTTTTTTCGTTGGCACACCCTGTGGATGCAGACTCATAACTTTCCATTCCCACTAAGCTTCTCTCCTGTTCTCTCAGCTTGCCCGCCGTGTACCGGTTCTCCCAGGACCCGTTCTTCACGTTCTACTACAAGGGCATCTTCCCATACATCACCCCGGTTGTGTACGCCATGGGCATCATTGCCCAGACGGGCTCCGTCTACAGCACGCTCTGCGTCACCATCGAGAGATACATCGTCATCTGCTGGCCCCTCAGGTAGGAAGGGTTTCGCACTACGGGGTGGCTCGCAACTTCAGTTCAATGGCCAAGTGCATGTGCAGTAGACCTCCATTTTTGCCACTTCAGCTAGTGCGAAGATCACGATTCTCAAAATAGGTGGATGCTGTCTAAATTTTCTGTTCTACATCTTTCAATGTTCGTTGCAAAACTATGGATTTTTGCCAGATTATCCCATTCACTGACCCTATGCGAATGTCGACTAAGAAAGGAGCGATTTTATCCACCCCAGAACCATGAGGTCGACCAGAGTTGAATGTATGGACTGAGAAACGAATATGAATATTGGGCTAGTTCGAACAGGTGCTTTTCCTAGAAATTGACTATTTTCCATCCTGGGTTTTTTTGGCATAGGGTCAAATTAAGAGAATTACACTAAAAAAGATTTTTCCTAAAAGATCGTTCACCACTTGTACTTTGAATTGGAAGTCTTACTTCAGTAGCACAGTATATGGAACTGTCTGAATTTGTAACTCTAAAAATGCTGTGTTATAAAAGTGCCTTTGATTGATCTGACATTTGAGGAGGTCAAAGTGGGGGGGGGGGATGTCCAGCCTCAGCAAAACAAATATCAGATCAATCAGAGATTCTTTTATAAGATAGCATTTTTTGGAGTTTGCTGTGTACTGTCTATATTTAAGTGTTAATTTTGTTTGTCCTAAAATGCTATGTTGTAAAAGGGTCTCTGCTTGAGCTGAATATTTTTTTTGCAAATACTACACATTCCCCACTATGACCTCCTCAAATGTCAGATCAATCAGAGGCACTTTTATAGCATTTTTAGAGTTACAAATTCAGACAGCTCCATGTACTGTGCTACTGAAGTAAGACTTCCAATTCAAAGTGCAGATAGTAAATTAATTTTTCTTCAAAAAATGAGACCTATACCAGCTACACCAGTGTCCAATGCCAATTTTCCACCATGAAAATGCGAAGTTGATATTTTCGAACTAGCCTAATAGGCAACGTTTGCAATTATTATAAAAATGTAACCCAATACAATCATTTCACCGTCGTCGACCCCATGGAGGGGTATCTGTTGAATGAGCAAAGCGCAGCTGAGAGCCTGAATATGTCCAAAGTCTATCTATGTTTTTTTCTTGACTTAAACTCTTTCATATGGTGGGCAAAAAAGGTATCCCAGTCGATGAAGACGTGAACTGTTAACATGCTTTCAAATTTTTAAACATGAATACGTGTCTTACTCAAATGACCCAACTCGTTATTAAGCCATGAAGTTCCATTTCTACGGAAACTGAAACAGAAATCAAACCTTGCTACACCAGTTGTAGAAAGCTTCTCAAAAGTTTCATTATTAGGTCATACGTTGAAGTCCGTATGGCTTAAGGAATTTTCTTGTCAAATAAGGAGTAAAACCTAGCATGGAGGGAAGAGACCGAGGCCACTCTTGTGGCCTTGCTTCCCTCGAAAGGCCTCAAGTCCAACACTACCGAGTTCTGGCTCGGTGGCGTGGGAACAACTTCTCGACCACCCCGGACGTGGCCTCCCTGGGCCAATTCCATTTCTCAGAGATATCCTGTCTGACTGTCCTCATTGTCAAGTAAATGATGCCTCGTCAATAATTTACCCACTGCAGTGCCCACCCACCCATGTGCGCACGTGTATAATACATAATGCAGGAGCCACTGCGAGAAAAATGGGGGGCTGAGGTGCACAATTTTGGAGATAATTCACTATTCATCTAAGCGAAATCTCACACGCCCAAGCTCAGACGTCATATTTCCAGAGAAATTGCTCAGCCACATGACTCACCTAGCCCCAGGGTGAAACCGGGAGAGATTTCTGCCAGGGGAGACGCTTAGTCTTCCCGGGGGGGGGGGGATAAGGGGCAATAGGTGGATGGGGTATTGGACTCTGGCCTCGCCCCTGCTCGAGTGCACGTGCGGCGGAAGGTGTAAACAGAGTGGGGAGGAGGAGGGAGGGGGGCCATTAGGCCTACGAAAAATTGCCGCAATCAGCACCGCCAGGTTGAGCTTCAGCAAGGAGGAGGAGAGGAAAAGGACTGCGGTACCATAAAGTAAAATGAGAGAAAAGGGAAATGAAACTTTTCCAGACGCCATCCATTATTAGGCCTACACGCCTGCGTGAGGACAAAGAAGGGCCTGAGAAAGGCCCTCTTACTCGCCATTTTTTACGTGCCCACGTGAGATAAGATTGCCTAATCCAGGTGCGCTTTCTTCTCCACTTCTTCTTCTTCCAGGCCTTTCTGGTAAATCAAGGTCGACTTTGATGACGTAACTTTCCTCCCTTGTCAATAAATCGTCCCATAATTTTCCATACACAGAAAAAGCTCCTGACAAATGGTTAACGGGAAAATGGCAAAGATTGAAGTGTGAAATTGGCGGCAGAAGGGAATTATCGCAAAAAATGTGCTTTCCTTTACAACTCCTCTTTCTTTCCTCCTTCTCATTCTTTCCTCCTTCTCATTCTTTCCTCCTTCTCATTCTTTCCTCCTTCTCATTCTTTCCTCCTTCTCATTCTTTCCTCCTTCTCATTCT
>JAAUXU010147454.1_pt1 | contig 15220 bp, 11 predicted proteins | sample 7278151 | NCBI WGS metagenome assembly JAAUXU01 (sample SAMN14350113, study PRJNA611818) | marine sediment metagenome | isolation source: surface marine sediment (1.8m) | place: French Polynesia: Moorea | collected 2018-08 | reverse complement strand
CTCCCCCTTCTTAACCCACTCACCCCCCCCCCCACCGCCATCCTGCCCCCCCCCACACCCGCCTCGCCCCCCGCTGGGGCCGGGGCGGGGGCCCCCCCCCCCCGACTGCCGAAGACACTCACAATATCCCCAGTGTGTGTGCAGGACTGAGAGGGTGCAGGACTGTGCCACGCAGACGACCGACGCTCACGCCCGTTGTGGGGTTTCGGCACTCCGGGCGGGGGGGGGAGTTTTTTATTTCATTCACATCTGTTCGACGAGAGTCGTCGTGACTGTCGTCGTGACTGGAACACGAACTAAAGAAAAATCAATCCGAGCAGGCCTCGACTAGCAGCCCAGGTAGGCGAGAAAGGCTCTTTCAGCAAGGTGAAACCTCCGTTTTATTGGTCTATAACGAGACTCTTTTTATATCAAGTTTTTATCAAGTTATATCCTTTTATAACGAGCTTGGATTTCAAATGGATTCCGGAGTCAACTTTTCTCTTTTTACCAGTAAAAAACCGCACTAGAATCGGGACAGCAGCGCAGGCGCTGGCGAATTTCTAGGGCTAGGCCGAGCCGAGAAGATAGTCGATATTCGAGTCCGGTGTCGACTCCAAAGGAGGCTTCAGCTCGAGTTTGATCCACATTTTGTTATTCGTTTCAGGGAGTTCAGTGACGCAGCTCCAGTGTGGCTTCGGCCGCGGGCGATACAAAACTAGACGTGCGAAACAGAGAAGTTTGGTACAGAATGCGTTGCTTTCTCTGCGGCAGGTGGAGAAATCTATCCGTCCTGCTTGAAATTGTGCTCGCCAACTTTCCTTTATCAGCTGACTTTGCAGTTTATGTGACAACAGAGTGACTCGTTGTTAACTCGAACGTGGACTCGAATCCCAAGCAGAATAGCAAAGCCTCGTTCAACTCAAGATAGCAAATCCTCGTTCATCTCGATCGGTGCCAACTCGAGAGTGATTTCGACTCATAAAACTTAAACTCGACTGAGCACCACGGATGACGTGGAGCCAAGTGAGGTAGCTGAGCGAACCTTTCACTCTGGGTGGAAAGTTAGCGAAAGGTCACCCTCGACTTTTCTCCTACAGAGACCCTCGTTCCCTCCAGTTACATACTTGCACTCGGCAGATACCACAATCACTATTTGTGAAAAGCTCTTGTGCACTTACATAGATAGAGCCGACCGTGGCTTTCTCTGCATTTGGCCTCCCCTAGGAGTGAAAATGAGACAGTGAAACAAATGATGACGCTGTCGTGCTCGACTTGAGACACTTTTGCGTGCTGATTCCACGCGTGACAGCCTCCTCTCGTAGGGAGCAACATCACGCACGAGAGAAAAAAATATCCCACCTGTTACACGTCCCTTCCAGACCCCACAATGCATTTGTGCAAGCTTTCGTGATCGACATTGCAGATGACTCTGTCTTTGTTCGTCTGGCTCGGACAGCGAGACAGCCCAAAGTTAACTTTTCTGGTAGACATCTTCACCGTGACCGAGAAGTGAGACACGTTCCAGGAGGAGGATGTTGACATCACCCCTCTCACTGGGATGGGCGTGAAACCCAAAAATCTGCTGCAGAAGGATCATTTTCGATACTGCTGCGTCTCACTGCAGACCAACAGAGAAGATATCAAGTATGGCAAGTGCATCGACCCTGACCAGAGATGAGTATCTCCTGCGGATGGAGCGGATTAAGCTGCCACTAGGTGAGGAAGAGAAAGGATGTGCTACTGGCGTCCTTCAACAAAACAACCGTGCTAAAGAAGCTTAAGACGTACTCAAGTGATGTAGTCAAAAATTAAGCTGGCTGTGTGGAGGTCGTCCCTGGCATCTCTACACATGTTCCAGGACAATGGCTACGACACCTCTGCTGGTGTCATTTGAACCAACTCCTGAACTTGCATGTCTTGATTAAAAGTCGTGCATTCCTCTAGAGAATTGTAAAAAAAACCCTGTTTGATGACCTCCCTACTTCTATCTGATAACGTACAGGGTGCGTCATCTTTCATTTCTGTACCACACCACAGAGTTGCAACATTTTCTTTTCACAGTTGTCAACTTCTTCATCTAGTATGACCCGCAGAGGTCAAAGGACGACGCGACATGCCATAAGACAAAGCGTCGTCATTGAATGCTGGATGAGGGGAAATGACAGGACTGAGATGACAGAAATTATTCATAACCCAGCACAGGTCACAACAATACCCTCGCTACTCAATCACAGTCAACTTTTAAGTATCTACCAGGTTTTGTAGATGTTTCTGGTTATATAGAGTTATATAGAGAAGATATCCCAAGATTCTTTAGGGGCAGGAAAAAACTGTGCACTGTACTACAAAATACAGCGAGTGCAGAATGCTCTCATTAAAGTCATTATCAGTAGAGCTCATAAAGCCCTGTCAACTTCTACCATTTTAACAGTCTGTCGCTACAGTCACAGAATTAGAAGTACACTCACACCCTTGGCCTGGCAGAACCATCTGTGGGATCCCTGACTAACAGCTGGTAGGCAGAATGACCGCTCTTCTTTCCTCTGCTCGACAGTTTGCCAGGGATTAGTAGATAAGAGCTATCATTGGTCGCTGAGGATAAAATATTGTATTTCACCCTGATTTGATAACTCGGACTCGAACATCACTACTCGAGCTGTCATTCGCGTAGCTGCTAGTCAGGGATCCAACAGATGGCTTTGTCAGGCTGAGGGTGTGGTTATACTTCTAAGTCTGTGCTGCAGCCAAACATAGGAGCAAAACATGACTCTTCAGGGTTGTTCTGTTGCTGGAGAAGCTGGCAGACTCGACTCACTCCACAAGGTTTCAAATACTTAAAAAAGTGGTTGTGTGAAAAATGGAGCAATGACGGCTTGGCAATTGGTGTGCTCTGGGCATGAATATTTTTGGTTTTCTCAGCCTTGGCTGTTTTTTCCATGGACCATTCAAATGTGTTTTGCTTTGTTCTCTATTTATCACTTGTTTGTCATTTTAGTCATGCATTTTTTGTCATTCGTTGTCATCAAATTGGCAACTGTGAAGAGAAACACGTAAAACATTGACGGTTTGAAGAGGGGGTACGAATAATTTCGGGGTAAATCCAACTTCTGGAGCGTTGCCAGGGACCTAAGTCTCGAGAGCGTTAGCTGTTTTCAGGCTTTGCTACACTGAATGCCTGTACCGTGCACGCAATATTTGATTCGCACCCTCATATATTTTGTCAAAGAGACCGCTGTCCTCTTTCCGATCTCAGACACTGTCGATCCCGCCTAAAGCACAAGTTTGTGGAGGCTAGGGATGTGTCTGAGCTGAGGTCGAATCGAGCTTTGTCCGAGTGTGGGAGGCTTGGTGAGAACTCGAATTGTCTCGAACTCGAGACCTGCAGCTCGAAACGGCTGAGCGTGATGCATTTGTGAACTGTATCTTTTCGGAGTCTTTGGCCGGCGACCTCTCTGGTCTTGTTCGCCCTCTACTTTTTGACAAGCAATCAAAGACCACTAATGACAGATCACTTTATTTCACGCTTACTCTGACTATGCTTCATACTCACACTTGCATTCAGACGCTTGCTTTCCATTGCTAGAATCTGCTCCATGTGCATGCCAACAGGTACATGAATGGTAAGTGCATATTCGTTGTTCACAACGTCAAACCACTTTTCGTTATTTCGAAGCCAAAGTTGATTCGCCAGTCAAGGTCGAGCCGGTTTTAAAAACTCAAAGTGGCTCGACCCGAAATTTTTGAGCTGGTAACACCCGTATTGAAGGCGGCCTTCATAAACAGCTCGCACTACAGACTGATTCTGTGTGAGTTATAGATTGTGACCTCTGGCAGTCTGGGTGTCACCATTGATCTGTTGCTCTTTGAGGGAATAAGTGCCGAAGGGAGTGAAGTGGATGACAACAGTTGGAAGTCTCGAATCGCTCTGCTAGCGTAGTCACATTGCTAATGATTGACATCCGTTTGCTTGTACGGAACACTCAGTCCAGTGCAACATTGCTTCAGTAGAGGGCCTGACAGTTCTGTACTACCCGTATTTACCAAGGACACGCGGAAAAGACACTTTAGAAGAAAATCCGGTGAAACGGGATGTTGCTCATAAAAGTGTCTATCGATTTGGAAAGGTTGTTGACATTTGACAGATCCCTCCTGGTACAACAGCAACCAGACAGACCGAAGTGAAAGAATCTTTAATGTAAGAAGATTGGTGCGAATCTAAATATTGAGGACATATACCGGTACAGTGCAGTTGGAGCAGCGGCTCTTGATTAACACGGCACAAGGTTGCATTTGACATACTACCTGTTGCTGTTGTTCCGCTTCTCTACCCCAATCTTTTCAGCTGCAGCTGAGGGCCCTACACGGTGTTGGCTTACAGTTTATTCAATCTTCAATCTTTGAGCACTATTCTTGCCCTTCATTTGTATGTTGTGTGAGTGGAGACCGGACGCAAGTCGAGGGCTGGCGGTGCAGGCAGGCTCGTCACGACCGTCAAAAACAGCAGACATGTTCTGCGTGGCCCGGACCATGAAGACACATGCTTCTTGTTCTTTAGGGCTCGTATACTAAAAGCAGTGCGTCTTCGTCTGGTTAGCCCGCATGACCAATAAGTGAGCATTTCTTACTTCAGGGTGGTTCGTGGACGTGTTGGTGACCACGACTCCGTTTGGTCAGGAGTGCGTGCGCCTGCACGTGGTGACTGCAAGTGGGCAGGTCCTGCGCACAAGTCAAGAACTTGCGTGGTTTCTCCAGACAAACTACTCGTCGTCTGTGGACACTGAGTCATTTCTGAGGAACTTTGTCTTCGACGCCCCGGCGTCCGTGAGTCTGGAGGAGGCGAGGACTCTGGCCCAGAGCATCATATACGAAGAGAAGTCGGGCAGCACGGAGCAGGTGGACAACAGCAAGTTGACGTCGAGCTTGTAAGAACATTTATATAATATACGGTTCCGGTACAGAACAACGTTCAAGTAGCTATGCCATAGGATATAGTGCGGTCAATCGGCAAGTCAAAATATAGTGTTGGTGTTTGCAGGTCAGTGACGAGGGAGGTCATGGTCAAAATCGGGACATCCCTCCCTACCAAGGGGCGGAAAAGGAGACGAAGACGCCGGGGGAAAACCAAAACGCTTTTGGACTCAACAGCAACAGATCCTCGGACCTTGAAGGCGGTTCCAGCAGATGCTTCTAAGGATGGTCAGAACAGAAACAACGTGACGAAGACGCCGGCAAGGCTGAGAGAAATTAGACCCAAGCCTACTGCACCGTTAAGGCCGGCATCTGTCAGCCCGGGTAACCTATCACTAGGTCGGGTCGCTATGCAACCCTATCAAAATCCCAGCGGGGTCGTATTCGTGGTCCCGAGAGCATACTCAGATAATATCGCCACCAATGTTCTGATGCATGCAGAAGCTGGTTCAATCCACATCCAGCCGTCACCAATTGTCCAAGTGCCTACTGGTCCTATCTGGACTGTTCAATCGCTCAGTAACAGTCATGGGATACCAAGAGTCGTGGCGGCCGCTACCAACAGCGCAATTGTTTCTTCAATCACTTCTTTTCCACAAGTAAATTCTAGTCCTCACCAACTTCCTGATGTGTCGGGCACGAGGGCCATCGGCCTCAGCCTCCCTGTCAGTTCCAATGGGGAGCTGCAAGGCACGAGGCCAACAAGTCCTCAACCAATGATCACAAGTGAGCAAACGAACAAAGACCATCAAGGTGAGCAGGATCAGGTCGAGCCCGGAGAAAGCAGAGTGGGAAATGCGAGCGACCGGAAAAGTTCTCCTGCTGCCACGTCCGGGGGAAAGAGGGCAAGGACCTCAGGCCAACTGTCAGTCAACGATTCTTCGTGTCAGCAAGACAGAACTGACGTATCTTCGAGTACAACAGAAACCCGCACTCAAGCTACAGCGATGATTACTGCGGATGACAGCGACGATGATGAGGTTCAAATCATCGATGAATCAAAGACGGAGGAGACTCATAGGAACACGACAGCTTCTGAGGAGAATGACGAAGATCAGATGGTGGATGAATGCAGCGAGGAAGCCATGGGCATGACAGTTGGAGAGCTTTACGAACGCTTCATAAACCCATTTCATGAAAAGGGAAACATCCTCCCCGAGCTGACCCCAAAAAGGATGGCCGCGCTGACTGCCGAGATGCACAGGAGGAACAAGTTGGACACCCTTGAGGATGAGACATCGGGCGAAGACCAAGTTGTTGCCTCTCTTCCTCACAGAGAGGTGTTAAAAGAAATCGAATATTTGCTGGACCCAGCACTGTATGAATTCACCCTCCCACCAGACATTTTATTGGAGGTGCCCATGGTGACGACTCCCTTTCGGGGCCAGTCGAACTTGGTGGCCGACTGTGAGGAGGAACCCGGCATCCCGGAGGAACTCAGGACGCTGCACAATAGGAAACTCGTCTACTGCTTGACTGGTAAGGCTGCCAAGATGAATCCAACTCAAGTTGACTCTCTGATAAGCAGCGGTGGCAACGAGGCTGTGGAAGATAGCGAAGGCACTTTGCTGGAAAAACCCCGTCCGGGTTCTGCACCCGCAAGTTGCGTCTCAGTCCTGTCTGGAGAAACGTTCAAACCTTTGACAGCTGCCAGAGTCTATGATCGACAGTCGAGCTCACAAGAATGTGGAGCATCGAACATCGCGAGATGTGCACAAGTTGACGACGCGTTGGCGACTGACGGTCTCTCGACAGTGTATGGAAATATCAGTGGCAAAATTTATAACAGTTAGGAATGTAACGTTAAATGCCAGCTGTGATCACTGATAGTTCATGCTATGGTACTGTGCACATTGCACAGAACGTCGTGCAATACATTTCTGTTGGAGGCCGAGGTCAATCCTACATGGACGTGTGGTACAATGAAACACCATGTACATATATCGCTTATTATTCCTTAGTTTTAAAGCAGCACGTGAGCACTGCTGCGAGCACCGAGAGCACCAGACTCACGTACCCGATGGTGATGACGACAAAAGCAAACGTGTAGGCGCTGTAGTCGCAGAAGTCGGCATCAGCATAAGGATCACCGACATACTTAGGGGAGGTGCCGTATACATACACGCTGCCCACCACCAACCATACCGTGCTGAACAAAGATGCGAGGCTGTCGTACACGCTGAGAGCCTGTTTGTCACAGAGGGGCAACACTTGAAGACTGCGTATGACTGCACATGTACGGCGAAAATCTATCTTGCAGTGCCATGCATAACGTTAGATGAACATGCAAACCTTGAGAATCCCCTCCACCATTTCTGACTGTTGCGTTTGACTCTTGCTACTGTCTTGTCCGCCCCTTTCCTTGGCCTGAGGCTTTCCCTCCTCGTCCGTCTTGAGGATGCTGGTGCTTTCCAAGCTGGGCACCAAGACGTGAGAGACCACCAGGCGGACCAGCAGCAGGCTGAGGCTGGTGGACCCAGCAACTTGGAAACCGAGCATCTTTATTGAAAGTCCGTTGCGTAGAACTTCACCGTCAGCAGTGCGACTCACCTATCAGATAGTTTGGAATCATGGGCTCTGCTGGACACTGTCCGATGGCCATGATGCCGACGACGAGCATAGCGATGTTCAGGACGGCGAAGACCAAGAAAGTGCAGGTAATACCGGACTTCTTGCGCCAGTCGTTCATCTCGCCGAACAAGCCAGAGCCCATGATGAGCAAGTGAGCAGTCGTTCAAAGGTCTTGAGTCACTTGAGTCACTTTGGAGAGGAGAGAAAGTTTGTGATGTTTGCCAGCCATTTCGTGGCATAGGTAAAGAACAGCTGTGAAGAAAAAACATAAAGCGGCTTTCTCTAGCAGAGTCCTGCAAAGTGTTGATAAGGTGCATAGGTGAACACATGTTCCATACGTACTGTACACCTATAACAGAATAAAAAAAGAAAGCGTCGAAAGTCAACCCGTATTCGCACATGTGTTTGTTGTGCTTGACAAAAAGAAAAGCTAAAGATGACTTTGTCAGGAGTCACTGAATTCTCCAGATATTTTAATCAGCGTAATGCATCATTTGCATCCTTGTCCATACGTTGTGGCAGCGATGCAGGCTTGTCAGACTGCAGTATCGCGGCCGAGTGGATGCTGTAGGGCAGTAATGAGTACTCGAATGCTGCACCCTCGTGTATATGGGCAACAGAAATGGTTCATCCACGTGGCTTAAATGCTACCCATTGAAGTCCTACTCTTCATCCACGAGCATATGCATAGGCAGGTAGGGGTAATTAGGGGTCATTTCCCGCGGCTATGGATACGGACACCAGGGTCAATCTGGTAACTTGGTAACAGACTCATGTGCAGATGCCCACTTGACCCCCACTTCGCATCCATGGGTACAGGGAAATCCGGGTACGGGCCTAGGTAGCCCAAGTGGTACGGGCCTGGAGACGCACCACATCCCTAGTCCTCAGTAGCCTCTTTACGCCTACTTATCAGTTGTGTCAGCTCCCAGGTAGTTTGGTGGTAGTGCGTTGCACAAGGCGGTGCCGCGCGCGAGTGCGCGGATGCCACAAAACGAGCCTCACATTGCTTGCCGCGATCACAGGCAGGCGGGTCGCCTACACGCCCCTCTGAAGGCTCTGCTCCATCTTGATGCATCTGCAACAAGTTGTTTGAACGAGTCAAAACAGCGTTCGCTCGCTTCGTAAGTGGCATGCGACACAGATGCACGCTCTGTATGTGCAAATTGGTTTCGCAAATGCTGACCGTTAATTTTTGTGCTGTGACCACAACCTGTTCCGTGCATGGCTTTTGTGTTGCCTCAGGAACTCTTCTTTCTCCCAAATCCACGCTCGTACGTACGTGGACGTAACTTGGATTCCCTCAAAAAGCCAGACAGGTGTGATCGATCACGTTTGCAGCTATGGGAAAAATCGCCACAAGACGTGCTCGTCCAGGAGAAGGAACTGCAGTTACGTAACATCTTTGGAGCGGATCCGCAGTGTTTCTCACTGGACCTGCAACGCAACAGGGGAGGGCAGGGCAGGCACACCCCTCAAATCAGTGGCTTTGTATGGAGCAGTTGAAGCCCCCGGAGGCTTCTCTCTCGAGCAAACGAAGCCATTTGCGTTGACGACAGAGGAGACTGATATACAGCAGGACATACATTGACTATAGTTTTCATAAAGCATTCACTTCACTTACAAATTGAGTCACCATGTTATTTCATACTGACGGATCTTTTTTATCAGCGAAACTTTAATACTGTATGACCACTTCACATGTGTACTCCCACAAGAGAGAGGTGGTTTCACTTGTGCTACAATAACTTTGTCAATACTCATTGATATTTTGCTAGGTTGTAAGTTGACATCCTAGCAATCACAGCCAACCAAGTTGCTATCAATAATAACCACTCCCAACCCTACGAATGCGGGTTTTTCGACTTCGTCTGTACGTAGGTGGTACCGTAAACTGGAATGTGCCCTTTAAATGTCATTTCAACATATTGCCCTCCTCTCACTCAATAGAGGAAGAGACTTCATGCATTTTCTCCACAGTGCCAATAACCTCACCCGAACGAAAGCATTCTGCAGCACGCTCAGCCTAAACCATATCCAAAAGACACATATCCAAAAGACCAAGGGAGTTGCCATCATCTGGCTAATTTTGAAGTCTTATTTTCTAAAACAGGAATGCTGAAAAAAAAATAGTTAATACTCACCTTACCGAAAAGTTGGCGTTGCTTAGTAAAGCAAGTACAGTGGAATCTCGATACGACAGATTTCGTGGTCAACATCAAGTGTTGTTACGGTGAGAGGTGTGGTCACGAAGACAAAATCAGTTGTATAGATACTTTCGTTACATCGGGCTTCGACTTTCATTGCACTATTTCAGCAGGTTCTTCTGACGGAAAGACATATTGTCGCGTGCTATCCAGATGTGCCAGGGTGTTCTCGCATCCTGTTTGTTGGTGAACCCACTCTGCAGCATCATTCATGTAGCCTAAGGGTAAGACCATTCGCGAATCTTCTTTGGCAACAAGCAGCGAGAAGGCCTAGTTACTTGGCAAGCTAGGCCTATGCCCAGAAAAAAAGCCGGAACACTTCTCGTTTTGATCCTATTCTGATGTCTCACAAGGATGAGTTGTTTGTCCAGCTATGAAATACGATCACGATCCTCACGCAGGCACGTCGATGGCTACGTTGACGTCGATGGCGTCGATAGCCGCGTTGACGTCAATGCCTGCGTTGACGTCGCTGCCGCTCGAGAGCGCGTTCAATGTGAACCTGATGAACCTGCCTGGTTCAGGTCATGAAGTGCATTCCCATCACTACTGCGCTACCTCCTGAAAGAAGAAGAAAAGAGTAAAAAAACAGCAAAGTCATTTCTCTGCGACTTCTTCGCGTGTCCACACCCATTGGGCACACCTCCATTGGCCGATAAGCTCAGCTGCTCTCCAGACACCGAGCGTTCGTGGCGGCGGCCGGACTTCGCGTCGCATCCGCCCGTGGTCGAGTATAAAAGGGCGCGCACAGGGCGGAGACGCCATCAGTTGGTCCCAAAGGAGCTTCTCGATAACACACAAAGCATCATGAAGGCCTTTGTAAGTGACTTGTTTAGTTGCTCTTGCTCAGTACGTCAGTGAAATAATAGTGTAGCATAGAGAATGCGTCTACAGGGTGTGCAAGCTGAATGCAACCCTGAGGAACAGTGGCCTGAAAGGCAAAAGGGTGCTAACCCTTGCACACCGTGTATATGTAGCCTTGGGGGAGGGGTGATTTCAACGGACGGACAAATATAAAGCAGCATTTTCACTATCACACAGATTGCTCTCTTCGCCCTGGTGGCTGCCGTCTCGGCCGAGGCTGACCCTAGCCTGTACCTTGGCGCCGCCCCGTACGCCGCCGCCCCGTACGCCGCCGCCCCTGCCTACGGTTATGGACTGCCGTACGCTGCCGCCATCGGCTACGCTGGATACAACGCCGCCGGCCTGCCCACCATCAAGGCCGCTCCCTGCGTCAACGTCAACGGCGAGCCCACTCCTTGCGCTAATGCCCCAGCCATCTATGCCCCTCGCCTGCTGCATAAGCGCGAGGCCGAGGCCGACGCCGAGCCCGGACTGCTCCCCATCCCCGCTGCTTACCCTTACGCCGCTGCCGCTGCTTATCCTTACGCCGCCGCCGCTGCTTACCCCTACGCAGCTGCCCCTCTCTACGGGTACACCCACCCGTCCAACTTGGGCATCTGCAGCAACTACTTGGGCCAACGCGTCCCCTGCTAAGGAGTACAACTTATCTTACCACCAAAACTGCCATGGTCGATAACTCAATCGAAACAATGAAAAATCTGCAACATTTCGCAAGTGTCGCTTGGCAACCAGGGAGTGACAAAACTGGCAGTGAAGAAGAGAGCGAGGATCAATAATTGATCAGTCGAGTATCAATAAAAAATCCTGTTTCGGCACTTGACAACAAATCAAAACTCGAGACAGTAGAAAAACCATGATAACAGATAATGAAAAAGAGTAAAAAAGTAAACGTGCAAAATTTAAAAGTCTGGCAAGTTTTGTCGTCTATGTTTCGTATTCGTGGCGAAAGAAACAAAGAAGTGGTCTTGTCTGAGACGTTCAACTTTGGCATTTCGCGAGAATCGATACAACAGCAGCGTGGACAGAAAAAAAGGTGTGTGTGTGTGTGTGTGTGTGTGTGTGTGAAATTGAGGTTTTGTGAGTTGCGTCGTGAATATTCCGTAGATCTCATTCCCACGTTACTACATTATGAGTCAGCAGCTGACAATAACAAACGAATAGGCATAGATTTGTGTGGGCAGAATTGCACCACTAGCCGCAATGATGAGTGCTATGAGGCTGTATCACGTCCGAAGAGCATTCTGGGCCTTCAGTATTGAGGCTTGATTCGGCTTGGCATCATGGCGCAAGCTCACGACGTCCGGCTCTCCAAAGCTTTGTCCAAGGTATAACTTTGAACGATTGTTGATATTTGCAGTACGAGTCGCGACTGAACAGGCAGTGCAACAACTCATTGACGCTGGGGAAGAGTGCCTAAGAATGATTTGAAGTCTAATTGTCCCATCAAAGTTAACTAGTCCTCAACGAGATCACGGAGTCTAACATAAAGCCAATGGACCGGCGAAATACGTGAGCAATCGCTTTGCCAAAGGCGTCACGCACAATTCTTGCTTGAACGAAACGTTCACCATTGGCAGTTAGGATTGCTCAAGATAATGTCACAGCACAAGGAAGGTCAGGAACAATCCAGACACTCGCTAGTTCCAAATTAGACATCTGTACACTACGCAGAAGTTGCTTTAAACAAAGCGGAAAATATTTTTCCCCAGTTTCTTGAAGGAGGCAGACATAAAGTTCTTCTTTTCCGCCCCAAAAATGCCAAATTGTCAGCATGTCGCTAGAGACTAAGCCCCTTATTTCGTGAGGAATCGGGACGTAAGGAGATTGTCGGTATAAGCCAAGTTTTGTTATATTCGGTGTCGATTAAAGTGAGGACCACTGTAATAGGACTTATGAGGACAGCAATTTTATTCTGTAAAGTCCGTACTTGGTCAAATGAGTAAGTATTATCAGTGATTTTCATTAAATGTATCATGGTATGTTAAATGAAAAAAGTGCCATTTTGCGTTTTGGACTAGTCTTGATCAGCTGATTAGACTTTTGCACTCCTTTGACACGACTGTGACTGGGCGTTTCAAGTTCTTAAACCTCAGTCATCTAATAATACATTAATATATAATATATACATAAATATATTGGCCTAATTAACATACACCGGGGAATAAGATTAGGGGGTACATTATGTGGAAATTTCCGCTAGTGTAATTATTAATTATAATCGTTGATTGGGGGTGACTAATTAACACTGTACTTCCTTCGTGTGTCAGCTGTGAGAGACGGTATTCTCAAAGGGGAAGTTCGTGTTTAAGAATAGACACCAGTTTAAGTTTTGAGATCAGTGGCTAATAGATGTACACACACATGTTGCCGACTTATACTGCTTAAAGGCTGCATAAAATATTTAAAGGTTAGGATGAGTTACTTATGGGATTCTGTTCATGGTAACTACAATTAAACATTTTTTGTAATGCACTAATCAGGCCCAAGTCCCAAAACGTGGGAGCGTGCAATAGGTAAAAGCTAATGCGCTCGGTTCTAGATTCTTCGTCATGACCTCCTCAAGTGCGGCCTCGTCCCCACCAAAGAGGGCTTCGTGGCCGTGGAAGACGTGCTGGCGTTGCCGAGACTCAGCGGATACACGGTAAAGCAGGTACGTCTGTGCTTCAGTCTCGTCAATGGTGAAAATGATCCCCATGCCATATGGGACCTGACAGGTTGAAGAAGTGGTGAAGCACAACTCCAAGCAGCGCTTCAGCCTGGGCAGGGACTCGACGGGCAAGATGCTCATCAGGGCTAATCAGGGACACTCCATTCAGGTACGTTTTTCGAGTAGCGAGCTCCAGGATGCAGGTCTTCAAGATGCCTTTGGTCCCTAAAATGATGAAAGTGTCGTCGATTTTGTGTATTTGTTTGTTCTTTCCCTCACGATCGTTTTAGGGCATCGATCCCGACTTGAGGCCCGTGACTGACTCGTCGAGACACCCGTTGGTAGCGCACGGCACTTACGTCAGGAACTGGCACTCCATCAAGAAGATGGGACTCAATAGGTACGCCTCATCTTGTCCTGACTCAGCCGCATCCTTTTCGTTCTTTCTCTTCATTCACAGAATGAGTAGAAATCACATTCATTTCGCTCCCAAACTGCCCGGCTCCGACGGCAAAGTGATCTCCGGCATGAGGACGACCTGCAACGTGTACATCGAGATCGACTTGGACAAGGCCATCCAGGGTAGGAGAGACGTTAGCAATGATAGCAACAACTTGATAACCAACTGAAAACGTGGCGAAGATAACGACGACACATGTGTGCGCGTGTTTGTGTTGATAATAATAGTCCGTTGTTGTCGCTCGCCCGGCCCGGGCAATTTTAAATTTCTCCAACAAAAGCATCTAAAAGTGTCAGGAGACCCATTCATAGTTAAGCAGTGCTTTCACGTGTATGATTACGCTGGTAGGGTTTCTCTCTCTTGTCTGCCAAGCTCTCATCTCAGGTGTGCCATTATTTCCATTTAATTGGGGGCATCGGAGCTCGAGATCTCGAGGAGGGAGAAAAATTACCGTCCTTTTCTTTCCACTTTATCACAGTCCTGGGTGGCATCATCAGACCCCAGACTTAAAATCCCATCATCTTCATCTTGTGGGGAGTGAGAGAAGGAACACCCACGCAAGATGCTTCGCTGACTCACCTCGCAGTTGTTCCTTTTCTGGCTCTCACAGCCCATCTCCTTGCCTCAGACACCTACGAACATATAATCCATTATGCTGTGCTGTCGCTCTCAGGCAACGTTTGCAAGTGGACGCAGTTTTTTTGCTACTTTGTCACACCCAAGTATTGGTGGGACCTCGAGAAGAACTAAGTGCAGCCACCTGACACGTCTGTGTTGACACACGGCCGTCACCAGGCTCCAGAGCTACGAAAACTGACTTTATCTCTACTTAGATGGCTTCAAGTTCTTCGAGTCCGCCAACGAGGTGATTCTCTGTCCCGGCGACGAAAAGGGCTTTCTGCCCCCCAGATACTTCCGTAGAGCCGTCCACATCAAGAAGGGTGAGTACACTTTGTATTACAGGGTGGCCAATAAGTTCTCTGTGGTCAAACGAGATCACTTTGAATCAACTGAAAGGCTTTTGTGTGATGACTGCACAGAGTGCAGCCATGACACGTGCAAGAGCACGAAATTGTGAGCTTTTCCGTAACTACACACTCGAAGTTTAGTCACCGTTAGGTACGAGGAAAGAGCCAAGATCATGTGAGAGACATGTTCCTTTAACATTTGAGGCCTTTCTCAGTTCTCCTGGTCAATTGGTGACTTTGTAGCTCCACCAGCTTCTTTACGTCAATGTGACTGAGGCTGTTAAGGACGGATTGTACAGTAGCATGCTGATTTTTTACTCTGTATTGATGTCTGAATTATATATTTAGTGAACATCGCTTAATGGCCGCCTTCGGCGCCTTTAAGTGAGTGGACTCGAGTCACGACTTGCTGGTCTGGCTGCTTCTCTACAGACTCAGAACATGTTTCGGTGGGGAAATTTTTGAATACACGTTTCACCACCTAAAAATGCGGTCCGAAACCCATCGAAATTTGGTGCACATCTACGGACAAACTGGGCGCACCTGAATACAT
>JAAUXU010166795.1_pt1 | contig 15225 bp, 10 predicted proteins | sample 7278151 | NCBI WGS metagenome assembly JAAUXU01 (sample SAMN14350113, study PRJNA611818) | marine sediment metagenome | isolation source: surface marine sediment (1.8m) | place: French Polynesia: Moorea | collected 2018-08 | reverse complement strand
TTTCGATGTCTGCATGTCGGCCATAGAAGAGGACACCAACGTCCTTGATGTTGTCAGCATGCGATCAAAACACGGAACAAATCATCCTCGGCGAGACTACAGCGTCAGTCAACCCGAAAAGTTACGCACTCAGCAGACGCTCACTTATGTCAGCCTTGTACCTTTTTTGAGACAGCTACTGTCAGGACTTTGTTGCTGTCCAATTGGGTCAACCAGCTCGCCATAATAGGGCGATGGAACTTTAAGACTCCATTAACTAACTTGACTTTATTTGAACAAATATTCAATGAGTCGGTCAAGAAAGTTTGAAGGTAGGATTTGCAGTTGGCAATCACCTCAGGAGTTGCCGCCCAACTTACTAGGACCAAACCTTTGTGACTTTTTTCTCTGGGATCGACTTTTTCCTGGCTCAGAGCAGCGTTCCACCTCAAACCCTTTCTCAGCCAGAGGACTTTGGATGCGGAACATACGGAAGGTCTTCTGGCACGAACAGTCAAAAGAATAACTCAAGAAGCGTCCTAAAGTTCCACTCCTCTGCTTTAAAGTGCTGATAGCGTGAGAGCAACAAGTACAAAAACCCTTCCATTTAAGTCAAACTGTACTCAAGTTTCTCCTTACCTTAAAGCAGACGCAGAGTGAAAATGGGAGTGTCACGATGACCAAGAGCCAGGAGATCATAGTGAGAAGGAGCCCGCAGAGTCCGACTCCGTTGCTTGCCTCCTCGGCTGAAACAGAACAAGAAAGGGGCAATGATTGATCCGCAATAGCTTTTCGGATATCATTCCATGATACATTTTTGTGTGCGTCTCCCTCTCACGTACAAGTGACGGCGGCTATCTAATCCTTGACCACAGGGGGAAAATACAGTTCACCACTCATATTTCAAACACAACACAAAATTTTGTCTCATGAAAGACCTACTGTCAACTTTATAGATGGGATCAGTATGACTTATTCAGTTATGACTAGGGAGGAACAAAGTTCAAATAAAGTTTCTCAAAGATATACAGAACACATGAAGAAAAATCGTTTCATGCATGCAAAGAAAACTGAAGACGTCACTGCTTGAAATCAGTGATTTTCGATTATGGTAGGTATTTCAGAACTAACGCAACAGTACCAACTGTTGTAAAGTAGAAATAGAAACTAGCAATAGTGGCAAAAAGTGTAAAAAGAGAAAATGCACAAACAATAGTGGCAAAAAGTGTAAAAAGAGAAAATGCACAAACAATAGTCATATATTCCCTCCTTGTATGGCAGCACTGCATTGAACCGAGATGGGACTTGATGGCACGAGGGCTGATTTGATTTCCCGAGGCTTTGCCTCGGGAAATCACACTGCCCGAGGGCCATCAAGCCCATTTAAGGTCAATTGGTGCTTTTGTACAAGGAGGGAATTTGTAGTTTGATGCAAGGGTTTGCCAAAACTGCTCTTTTGAATACTTTCTTTGGATATTTTCAGAATAATTGACCTCACTCATATATGACTACACTGAGCAGATGGACTGGCTGCCCCGGGCTGGGATGGCCGGCCTGCGATGGCTGTGCCCGCTCTTATGTTCGCTCCCACTTTATATATCCCTCTTTTTTACTCACTCCTTCACTCGCTCTCTATGAGCGTGCTACAATGTGGTATCATATTGCCCGCACTGGAGTAAGTAAGAGAGGGCAGTATTGACCAAACCCTTGCCGATTGAAACCACAATGAACCAAAATTGGTCAAAGAATTAATTTGCACTTTTTTTCATCCCTACCCCAGATCTGAACACGGAGGACCATAATTCTTGTACCTACATCCTGCACACGTAGGGTGCTTCCTGGGCCAAAGTGCAGCCATTTTCTGGTAAGGCTCAATGCCCTTAGTCTAATCAGACCAAAAGTTTTTCACTGGGATTCGCCCCAAAAAACATGTTGCAGAGAAAGCACAGTGAACTTCCGCAGCAATGGGTGCTCAGATTGGCTTGAAATTGAAACACTCGTGGAGTTAAATGTGATAGTTCTGGACAAGAAAGTACAGTGGAACCCACTTATTGCACTTACGGTTAATGCACTCATCCGCTAATTTCACTCAATGCTCACATCTGCCAGTCTTTCGGCCGTTGTCTCACTCTTTGCTCTCACCCCCCTGACGTACTCGAGTGGCCCTGACCCCAGATGAGTGCATTAAGCGAGTTCCGCTGTGTAAAAAGTTTTCCTGCTGACATTTCAACTTGTCGAGGATGGTGGGAATGAGGCACTCAGTGCCGTGGCAGTAACTAAACTTGAAATGTTGGCAAGGGAATCAAACTGTTTCTTCAGACTCTTTTTGCTTCAGCACTACCAGAGTCAGAGATAAAAATCGGACCAGTTGCACTCTCCAGCATGAATGGCTGTGGAAGTGCATCTTGCTCCCCTTCACGCTTGCAAGGCAGTTGCATTCTTTGATAAGACTTTTAGCATCATTGCTCCAAGGGCACCGAACCTCCCCAGGAAATGGGCTTACTTTGGCTGAGCAGTGCTAAACAAGTACCGATCAGATACATAGGGTGACTTGAAATGGATCAAGCACCTCAGAAAAAAGGGTCACCGTGAGCTCTAATTCGTGGCCAGACTTGTCAGCTTGGTGACAGCAACTTGTTCAGACAACCACCTCTTTTTGTCCTCTACTCTATGCATCACTGCTCCACTTCGTATATCCCCTCCTCATTACACCCGTGAGACACGAGTTTTTTGTCAGCTCACAAAATACCAACAGCTTATGTCTCTTACTACGTAGGTGCCAAAGTTTTAGGTGCCCCTTTGACTTAATCAAAGGAGGAAAAGAAGTGGCCAACACACACAGCCTAATTCAGTCATGAAAAATTAGTGTGATGCCTCAATTTTCCTTTTCAACTTTTGTCTTGTAAAATTAGGGAGCAGAGAGGTTGTATTCATAGGAAATGGTAAAATCGTGCTGGAGCCAAATGCTGTTGGGAGATATGAGAGACCACTTAGACTGATGAAAATCTGACGACACTGACGTAACTTTATCCTGACTCAACTTAACCCTGACTGAACCATAGCGTGACATAAACTACGGGCCAGCCCCACTTCAGCCCGATCCATGTGACCAAACTCTACTGCAGCCTGACCCAACTGCAGCCTGATCACTCATTTGGAGAGGAAAAAGCTGGAATTTGCCGTAAAAACCCCAAATACTCTAGATAGTCCTTGTTTGGAGAGGGATATCAAAATAGATAAGGTTTAGGCAAATCGCCTAAAATCCGGTCTTTGTTAACTATCCACAACCACCATGCAGTGATTCGGGGGTTTCCTGCCTGTTTTCTTCGCTTAAAGCTGGGCAACGAGAGACTGTTGGACACTGTTAATGGCAGCAAAATAACCATGAAACATGCCGATTTTGGAAGAGCAAAAATATTATATTTGGGAATTGAAGGCAACCTGAAGTCAGTATCAGGTACAACTCTAAGGTCTTAGGTTCTACCAAGAAGAAAGAGGACTTTTTGATGGCTCGACGATATCATAGAGCGGTAGACAAAGCATATCCCCAGGAAGGGTCTGGGATCGCCTTGCGCTACAGTCGAAACTTAGTTTTCAGAACGAGTTCCAGCACTGAATCTCGATTTAACGTTAATACTTCACTGTAGACAACTAGCATATGTCTCGGTGACCGTACAGTACTGCTACACAAGGTTGCCCTGCATGAAAAAGCAATTCAAAAAACAAGTTTCTTTTTTTATTTTTTTTGCTCTTTCAAAATCGACATCTTTTATGACTTTTTTTGCTGCCACTAATATTGTCCGATAGTTTCTTGGTTGCTGAGCTGTAAGCGAATTAAACATGCTGGAGATTCTTCAACGCACTGTAGGTTGTACTTTATAGATTATGAAAGATCCTTCATATCTGCTAGTTCTATCTAGGGTGGCAGCTGCAACAAAGAGGGAGCCTTGGAGGGGGGGGATCTCTTTACCCATTTCTCCCAGGTTGCTCGAGAGCGCTGAGACGACCGAGAACTTGGGCTTGTTGTTCCTCCCGGGGAACGTCAAGGTTTGATTCTCAGAATATATCTCGGACACGAGAGACGCGCGGCGAACTTCGGGTCGGGCGCCAACGATTTCGAGCATCTTGGGCTGCTGCTGCGGCGGCTGTTGTTGCGGCTGCGACGGCTGCGGTTGAGAAGGGGCCGCGGCCGATCCGGCCGCTGCCGTCGCGGCCACCGCGGTCGTCGAGGCCACGGAGAGCGGTGTCGTGGAAGTGACCTTGAGCTGTGGGTGTTGGTGGATGCTGCACGTATTGTACTCAGACGTCGAAGACTTCATGGCGTCCGTGGCTCAAATTAGGCTCCAATTTTGGTGCCGACACGCGCGACAGCAGGCGCGGGCCTGTTGTCAACGTTCTCCTTGTTGTTGCCAAAAGAAACTTGGAACACTGGGGGAATTGGTGCGGCTCGAGAAGTATCGAGACTGACGAGAGATAAGGACGCGACTTTGCTTCTTCCAGTCTTTTCCTGTAGTAATCCTGATGCCAAACTTCAGTTTCAGGCAGGGAAGCAGGCAGGACTGGACCGAATTCGGGTCCTCCTTAATCAAATAAAAGTTGAGGTGGACCCTAACAGTGGTCAAAGTTGATTGATCAGCCTCCCCCCACCCCTGGAATAAAACTGACTTAAGCCACTGGTCTATGAAAACTGTCACTCCTTGTTTCAGGTTTATCAGGGAAGGCAAGCCAGGGAAAGGTCTATCTCTGATAAGATAGCAATCAAATGATGTTGGGTGTTTCCGCCCCCCTGCCTTGATGACAGAAATTTGGCTTTTTCTGCTGCTCCTCTTAGGAAACGTCTATTCTTTGAGTCAAAGTTGACGGAGACAAATTGCAAATGATCACGTCTGTTACAGGATTTTGTCACTTCTTCCTCATCCTTTGACAATCGTCGACCGACTGTTGCTCTCTCTCTCTCTCTCTCTCTCTCTCTCTTGCTCTCTCTCTCCCTCCCAGCTTTTTCTCCTCTCTGGAATTCCTAATATGTGGAATTCCTTTCCCTTTGGGAAGAATTCTCTTACCAATGCGGAAATGCGGTAATTTTCAATGCATTGCAGATAAGCAAATCTGCTGACAGGCTTGCCACTGACTTGAAAGTCACTTCAAGGTCAATCTGGCCCCTGAATGCATAATTACAGCTCTGTCTACCTTGAAAGTAAGATGTCACGTGTCCACTAGGCATTTCCAGATTAGTCCTCGCTAAGCAGATTAAGTCACGTCAGCATCGCACGGAATGAGTAACAACCCGAAAATTCGCTGATCTCTTTTCATCCTTGTTTTTATATTGGCTCACATTGTAAAACTATTATCTTCCAGATCAAAAATCACTGCGTCGCATCTCAGGATTTCTACGTCCTCAGAGTTTTCGCTATTGGTTTGGTATCGTTTGAGTCAGAAAAAGATGTTCAACAGTGTCTCAGAGTCTCTGTGACGCCACCTTTGATTGGTCGACTTTTTATTAAGTGACGATTTCCTTCTCTGTCTGGTCGAGTCAAGCACTGATTGCAGCAGGTCCGACATTTATTGGGAGACGCCAGCAATAGGGCTGAGGCTCAATATCCCTCCCTTCCTTCCTCCTTTTTTTTCTCATGTTGTCCTTGACTTCGCCTTTGTCGTCTCCGCTGCTCTTTGAGTCGTGAAGAAATATGCAGCAGAGTCCATGTGAGCTCTGAACTTCCCTCTGCCAGACAAACGTCAGCATCTCGCAACCAGGCATTAATCACTTTTTCCCCACCCCTCGCTTCGCCTGCCTCCCGCTGCCCTGAACAAATTAATGGTGCCATCTGCATGGACTCGGTGCGGGGCCTGTCAAGGCCTTCTCTTTGCCCCGACCTTGGCTTAGATGCAACTTTATTATGAGATTTGTCGCTGTTTCTATATGTACGCCAAGGCAGGGAAGAAAATGCTTTCTTCTTGTCAGAGGCGATCGTTGAGGCTGAGCTGAGGAGGAGGAAATGTACTTAACGCCGACAGTTGTCAGGCAAACGTAGCTGGTTCGGTCAATGTTCAACGTCTCTACAGTGGGTCGGGACTCGGTGGAAAGTTCTCCTGCTCACTCAGGTGCTCACTTATTCGACAGAGGACAGACGGAGGCTGCTCCTGACAAAATTTTTGAATCTGCTTTCACCAGGACGAACAGAGCATGATTGAGGAGGAAATGTCGAAGGAAAAAGTCCACTCTGGCAATAGAAAAGACCAGAAAGTCAAGTACTTGTGACGGGAAATTAGCACTCCTGTCTCGCAGTCAAGTATACTAACAGTCATGTAGTCAGACATTTCCTGTGGGGGCCACAACTCTCCAAGTTCTGCAAATTTTGAGCTGAAATTTTGTCAGAATATTCTATAGAAATAGTTCTCAGATATAATAGGGAGGGTGGACAAGGCGAAATGCCCGATCCAATTTTCGACCTAAAGGCTTATGAGGCAGGCCGCAGTGCTCGTAGCTAGCCAGTTCAGGTGTTTTCATCGCCAATTCAAATATTTATGCCTCGAAATCAAGCACTTGTGTCATCAATTCAAGTACTTCCGTCATCAAATCGAGTAGTTTCATCAGGTCGCTGTTTTAGTGATGCACCTGCTCGATCCAGTTATGAGAGTACCCAATTTATTGATAGAAGTATCTCATTTGGCGATGAAAGTTTTTCTATTTTTTTCTATTTTCTGCCAAAAACCTCACATCTGAACTCACACCGGGTGTGCATTTTCCCGGACATAAGAACGCAATACTTTGTATTGTGTAACAATTGTACTTGATGACACCTGACATGAAGATTTATAAAAGAACGACACCAGACCAAACAATACATATAACTGCTTTCCGAAAATTCCCCCCGCACAGCCAAGTTTTTTTCTTAATTTGTGTTGTGTCTGACACCTGAGGGCTAAATGACCCGGAGACCACCCACCATCCCCTCAAACAGAAAAACTTCGCTCATGCTGCCATTTGCACAAATGTATCTCCATCGAGCTGTGCGCTATATGCGGGGCTTTGTTGCACGACATGCGCATGTATGAGGCAGGTAGCGGTGACAGCAGAGTCTTATCTGAGCGTGGTTTTTTTTCACTTTTTTCAAAGGAATGTAACTTCCTTAAAAAACATATAAAGGACCTGTGGGAAGAAAGTTCGCACGAAAGCTTGCTATGAAAGCCCAAAAGGTGGCAATATCTTTCAGAGGTCTCACCTCCTATGACTCCAGGATTGACGACACCAGCGCTGAGGCTGCCCAAGAGCGGTTCTCGCTCCCTCCGCACGGTGGCGGGCGAGCCGCCGGGATCACCGCCGCCGGCTGACAACAACCGGCGGCTGCTGGCCGCCGCCGCTCGAATGGCAGCCCTCTCCACGCGCTTCAGCCTCACATTGCCGGATTTCAGCCTGCCAGAGCGAGGGAGAACGTTAGATTGGTCTCGCATTGGTTGTCCGCACAATACAATTGTATTTTAAAGTCTGGGCTGACACATACACACGCCTGACTCGAACGTCGGTCAAGAAATTCCACCAGTGTTGATGCACCCTAAGATTTGGGTCCGAGCACCAAACAGCCTTCTCCTTTGTATTTCAGACTGCGATTTATTTAACTTCACTGAAGTCCTATACATGTACACGTACGAGAGGACCTACTGGAAAAGAGTACAAAAGGTTTGTACGAGCCCTGGAAAGTCTTCTGAGTGGCTCTGCTGAAAAATGAAATGCCTCTGTTCATATAGATTCTATCTAGGTAGTTGATGTAACATCTAAACGTGGATTCTGGCCCCAAAACTGAGTGAACTGTACTGCGCTGTGTTGTACTTTGAACCCTTACAATGTTGACCTGGACAAAAAAGTACTACATTTCTAGCTTGTGAAAGTAAGCAGAACTGCTCAAAAAAGAGCATGAGAACCAGCTACAGCTGATGTGAGCATCTAAGACTGGAAGAAAAATTAACCAGAAACTTAAAACCACTGTGGTCCTATGATTACTTTTTGCTGCTACAACTATATCTGCCTTGATGACCCTTATTACTGCGCAACTCTGTTGACTGCTTTATTCCAGAGATCTGAGACCTCTTGGAAGCTGTAGCTCAACAGCCAGACGACAGAGTTGGCTCATTTCTGTTGGCAGTCATCAGTTTTTTCTAACGTTGCACAACCTTCTTGGACCATTGGCACGCACCAGAGATCATGGGTTTCTCACCATGGAAATCAGGCTGAAGGCTGAAAGTTCAGCTTATGTCAAAGATGAAGATCATGTGTAGTTCACCCGTAATAAACCTCTCCTAACATTGACGTGGAGCTCAGGTTCTTTTCTTCGGCTTCAGCTTTGTGACTGTGTCCAAATCGTTACTCAGCGGTCACTTTAGGCCAGTTCTGATCAGCAGAGCTTGACAGTTCATACGGAAAAGGCTCTACAGCATCATTTGCACCTCAACGTCATTTGACGTATTCCTGAATACCCAAATTTGTTCCGTCTCGGTTGCGCCACACTTACCTGGAGCATTCAAAGTGGCGCAAGGGCAGTTGCACACGTAGGTTTTCAGCCTTTGCCATCAATTGATAAGAAATTCAGTGCAGAATGCGGCTCTAGAATAGGTTTTGGCAGCAAACTTGTCAGTTTCTCGCAAATAGCAAAGATGTGCATAAAAATAGTATTGTGAAGGCCGCTGCTTCAGTCAGGTAGCATCATAACACAATGAATTTGTCGCTATTCTGCCTACAAGGCTTTTATACTGATCAACTTTAAAGCTCATGTAGCTTCCAAGCTCTCGAGTGAGAGGTCGATATAGCAGTTGCTAGTTCTGACATTTGCCTGACATAAAATGCCTTCTAAACTATGCTTATTTGAGTGACTTACTTTAAAAAGCTCCACCTAGTAAAGTTTTTAATTTCTACTTTCACCTCAATTTGTTGGTCATTCCTGGCCATTCATGGTCAAGTATTTGCAATAAAGTGCGCGGCCTTTTAAGTTTCGAATCAGCCTCAGACTAAGCAAAATAGCCTTGGTATCTTGCAAGAAAAATGTTCTCGCTGTCCACATTGCCCTTGATGAAGCTGATCATGTTGCGCTGATGTGAGAGGCTCTTTAAGACATGAACCAAGGTTCGAGCTAAATGTGGCGCACCTGGTATGCAACAAAGAAAATGACAACCACGCTGACTTCACCCATAAAACTTAATAAAGTCATAATAATTTCAAGTGCGAGTAAAAAAGTTCTGCGGAGTTAAACTTTTCTCGCAAGAAAGTGTTCTTGCCATTTTGCAGAAATGTTTCAAATGAATTATTCCAGTTTTTGTATCAATAATTTTTGGAACTCATCGTTTAGAAACCAGTTTTCGCGTACAACCACTGATAATGTCTATATTCAAGAGTTTGCCAGCATATTTTCTATTTTTTGTGCACTCTCTTGTGCATGAAGTTGCCTTTTTATTTGCATAAAACTCCCAGCTCTAGTGATAAGTCAAGACAGCTTCACTAGCACAAAAGTCAACTGGCTGAGTTCTCCTAGAAATGCATTTTGAAATGACTTCACACATTCTACGTGTTTCTGCCTACTTTCACTTGACGTCCTTTTCAGGCTTCAGCCACACCCGCGTACCTGGATGCACCCCTGAGCTCTGTGTCCACGACGCCGGGAGCCTGGACTGAAAAGTCCTCCTCGGTCGACACAATTTGCTGGCAAGTGAACGGGGACTTCTGCAATCTTATTCGCTCCTCTTCAGCAGGGTTCGGGATGATGTGAATTCGCTGGCGGAGGAAGTCTTTTTCTTCCTGACGCCGCGGAGGCGGGAGCGGCGGGTGCGGCTGCTGCAAGTCCTGGAACTGCTGCGACTGCGGTGGCAACGACTCCGGCGGCGGCAGCGACTGGGGCGGCGGCAACGACTGCGGCGAGAGCGGCAGGTGCGGATTAACTTCTTCATCAGCCGCTGTCGTGATTATGGTCGGTGGAGAGGGGTTCATTTCTTATTCATCTGAAAGAGAAAGAAATTTCGTTCTTTTTTATTGGGCGCTGCACTTGACAGCACAGACATGTGGGGAAAAGACTCAATCTACTGTGTCGAGTGCATTGAAAGATCCGACAGCTTTGAAAGTAAGATCCTAAGTTCATTTCCAACAAAATAATGGAACTAAGATCCCCGATCACTTCCAGCAATGGATTAGGAACTAAGCACTAGATCCAAATCCCATTCGATCCAAGTTCCGCAGGATAAATTCAGTTGACCGCTCGTCACAAAGCCGAAAATTTTCCTACTTTGGCACACATTACCAGCACGGACGAATCACATGGCACTGTTTTTCCGCCTTTTCTCAAGATTATTGTCTGTTAAGCCGCGACTTTTCGAGCCCTTAACTTCGGCCTTGTGCGAGGAGGGCCAGTTCTGCCAAGGCTGATGATGCCGCCAGTCACTGCCCAGCACTGGTGCATCAAGTGAGGCCAGATACATTCACAAAATTAACGCTGGCTCTGCCAGATAGATTCGTTTCATGTCTGTCATTTGGATCAGATCTTTTTCCTAACTTGACGAACAGAAGATCCGTTCAGATCCCTTTATGGTAAATTGGAACTCAGTTCAAGTTCAGTTCCTCTCATTCCCCGTTGGAACTTTCCATTCTTCTCGGTCAATGCACCGACTGTGTTGTACGAGACACATTGTACAAGGGGGCGTCTGAATTATTGGGCAGGTTTTAAATGCACTTTGCTTCAAAGTTTATGAAGCAAAGGTGGAAATTGATGGAGAGCAAGTTTTGTTATTGTTAACTACTTTGTCTCAACGTGCGTCAGTACGATGCTGCTGAGCTAAAAGTGCATCCCCTTGCACCAATTCTCCTCCGGTAGGCGAAAGAAGCCCAAAGATTGTTTCATTTCTTGCATAATTTGTTCAAAGATGACGTAAAATACTTTCGTATGAACTTCTTCATTCACTTTTAGTACAGTAGAACACGCTTATTTCAATCCGGTTGGACTGAGTTTTTTCGAGCCGTATCTTTCGTATTGCCCATGATTCACATAAGCGTGTTCCACTGTTCTAAAATGTCACCACATGCTAATGTCTAACCTAATCTATTCCTTGCGACAACTGGAGCGAAATTTGCGTCCTCTCGTCTTCCTCATGCGTTGCACATACACACAGACAGCAAGACAGACAGACACACAGGTCCCTGCTCTTCTTCTCACGACAAGGTTGAGCGATGAGGGATGAAGGGTTTTTGAACAGATTTTAAAGTCACTTTTTCCAATGTGTCTTCAGTAGCAGTACTCAAGGAAGTGACATGAATGAAGCTTTGAATCTCTACTTTTTGCTGCTGTAGCTCTTGATGGCTGGGCGCACCGTAAAATGAGCTGTGCTATTGGCTCCTGCTCAGCTCATCCATTCTTTTTTAGATAGCCTCGATAAAACACAGTCCATTCATTGCTTCTTCGCATGAAACCGTTAATACAAAGTCAGTACTTCTTCCTACCCATATTGATGCTGCAGCAGTGAAGTCTGAGCTGGCTTTTTAACGAGAATGAGACTGCCTATAATTTAGGCGCATCCTGCCAGGTACGGTTACGTGCACACGTAGACACGAACAGGACGAACACCTGCGTTCGGAAGCACAGTATTTATTCCCCAGCTGAAGCAACCAAACATAGTGTATTTTGCGCGATTTAGCTACTCAAACCCACCCCGCACTGGCTCGCCCGAGGCGCAACGTGTGCAGTCGCACACCCACCAAGGTGTTTTCCACCTTCATAAGTATAAGTTTTCAATCTTCATAAGTATTTGCCTCCCCTCCCCGCTCCCAACATCATGACACCCTTAATGGTACAGCTACACACAATCTATTTACATCATGGGAAAGCTCGAAACCTTGGCAGTTAAGCTTATTTTCTTTACTTTGGATGAAAATGAATGTTAAACGCGGCGCCGGCCACTTTTTCTGTTGTACTGTGCTGATGTGTCAGACCTTCACAAGCTGTTTACCAACACTGCCTTTAACACAGAATATTAATGTTGTCCAAAGTGAAGTAAGTGGCAAACTGCTCAGGCTTCAGCTTTCCAACGATGTCAATAGAGTTCGCGTAGCAGCAATATTAAAAGAGTTGCTTATTGTGCCGAAGTACTTATGCCCTAGCTATGAACTGAAAAACAAAGTAGTCTTTTTTTAATTTCTGGTGCCGCCTTTAAAATGCATTCGTGTCCAATAGTGAAGCTAATGTCTAAGTGCTTCGGCCTTAAGCTTTCCAACGACGTAAATCGAGTTTTGGTAGCTGCATCATGAAGCAAGTTACAAACAAGTTACACTAGTGCAGTGCACAAGCTAAACGCATTGACAAAATGACTGACGCCAGGTTAAATATTCATTTTCATCCAAAGTGAAGAAAATTAGTTTAAGTGCCAAGCTTTCCGATGATGTCAAGAGACTTTGTGTAGCTGCAGTATTAAGGAAGTTATGATGTCGGGAACACGGGGGATGCTTATGAACACCTGTGGAGACAGATGGATGATCCTGATGAATCAGGTGGTGGATAGGTGAAGCCCATCAGGGTGGGCGCGGGGGATTCTGAGGCTTCCCCTCGTTCTGAGGGTATTCTGTGAGGAGGGGAGAAAATTTTGCAAATTTGCGAAAAAGTATGGAAATCGCTGTTCTAAGCGTTTCACAGCAGGGGGCGAACACTTCTGAACGCCAGAGTACATACGACCACTACTTTATCTTCAGATATGGAACCCTCAGGAAAGTTTGGCCTGAGAATCGCCCAACCTCTCGTCAGCGAGCACGTTAGAAAGCACATTTTCGTATTCGAGCGTTTGCTCGGTAAGACAAAAGACTTAAGGCAGTTTTAAAGGATAGGATAGTACAAGAACGTCTGACTTGACGGGCCAATTTCCTCATGATTCAGGGAACCCTCGAGAGGGTAAATATGGGGGGAGTGCGAATCTTTCCTCATATTTAAGGGACTTTCGGACGGCCAATTTTCCCTCCAGAAGAAAGTCAGTCAGCAAAAAAAGGTCTTGGATCTTCACCAGAACAGGCATTGTGACGATTGGATGAGTGTTTCAAACACTAGGGTGTGCGGCAAGATCCGGAGTACGAGCAGCGCCCGACCGCGTAGACGCCGCAGGAAAAGTGTCCGAAGTCGGTGATCATTGAACTGAAGGTGTACCCTGAGAGCAGAGTCAGCGCAACGCTCACAACACACCTTAGTCTGTCTGGTCAGCCGCGCTCGCCTCGTGGTGAAGCCGCGCTCAAAACTGCCCAACTTTGCCCGGAGCCCGGGTTGTATTCGGGATTGCACGGTCTTTGTTGGAGCCCGGCTTTAATGATGCAGAACATCTTCCACATTTTGCACTTACACATTTTGCCCACCCTGGTTGTGGAGAGCTGGCCTGGAAAGTTCCGGCCCATTATAATTTGGCACGATCGCTGATGTGGTCGAGACCTGCCTTCATCTTAGGGCGTGCTCACCTGGGCGGATTTGTCACGCAGGCGCTTGAGGGGTCATTTCGTGCCCGAGGATCATTACTTTCTCATGCTCGGCAGCGTCGTCATTCGTACTTCTTTTTTTTGTTCCGGGAAAGCTAACAACAACAATATTAATAGTGCACCTTTAGCACTTGGTCGTGACGGTGAGGTTGGGAAGGAGGGCGTAAGAAGCAAAAGCACAATTGTGTGACCGGCAGAGGGTAACAAAATCACCTCATAAGTAAAATCCTTCCTAATTTGCATGTGCTATGTTACTTTCAGCCACCATCAAGCGCTTCAGGTTTCTTCTCAATAAACGAACTCTCTTGATTTTTGGAGCGTTTTCTTAAATCCTTAAATCCGTTTCAGACTAATCATTGTAGGATCTTATCAACATCACCCGGATCTGTCAATCTTTACGACTAAAAAAGTACGAATTCTATTCATCATTCCTACTTAGTCCCTGGGGGACTAAACACCCATTTAGCGGAACTAACTCACTTCCTCAGCAGCACTGGATAGTTAGAAGCACTTGCAAATACAGAGTTGCTTATATCATAACGTCACTTTTTTATTCGAGTAGCAAATTGGCCGTAAGCATTGTTGCAGTACCAGTCTTATTTTTCAACAGACGAAAAAAAACCATCTTCACTAAAAGTTAGGTAGGTGGAAAAGGAGTAACTTTAAACGAGACTAAAACTGAAAAAGAAGTATTTCGAGGCAAAGACTTTTGAAAATGAAGTTTCTTCACCAAAGCAGACTTGGAGAAACTGTTTGTTTAACCTGTTTCTGTTCTCCCTCCACTTATTACTGTCCTTGCGTCATAAAACTTTGAGTTAAAAGTGCACATAGTAAATGGCCTCTTGGGGAAAAAGGCTTTTTTTGGAAGCAAAATCCGAATATTTTGGCCAAAGGCCAAAAACCCCGACCGCCCCAACATCATTGTCCAGAAAAAGTATCTTTTCGAACTAGATATGTGCGGACAGCTGTGCAAGTCGCACTTTACTCACAATTTTGGATTTCGCAGTTCGAGGGCATTGACGATACCCGAGGGTGACGGTTGGGGGGGGGGGCGGGTAGCGGCCCGAGGGTGTCGGCCCGAGGGTGTCGGCCCGAGGGTGTCGGCCCGAGGGTGTCGGCCCGAGGGTGTCGGCCCGAGGGTGTCGGCCCGAGGGTGTCGTCAGCGCCTCGAGGGCTTCAGAATCCAAAAGAGTGAATTAAGGCCTTGCCCGGCTGTATAGATGTAGTTCAACGCCACTTTTCAAGTTGGAGTAGCTTTTATTTTCTGGTTCTCAGCGGCTGTAAAGTATGCAGCGGGCCGTAAAGTGGCTGCAGCGGGCCGTAAAGTGGCTGCAGCGGGCCGTAACGAGGCTGCAGCGGGCCGTAAAGTGGCTGCAGCGGGCCGTAAAGTGGCTGCAGCGGGCCGTAAAGTGGCTGCAGCGGGCCGTAAAGTGGCTGCAGCGGGCGATATTACGCTACTTGTCCGCACGGAGCTAGAAAATAAAAAGCGCTCCTCAACTAGAAAAATGGTACATTTACGTCAGCGTATGCTGCACAAAGAGAAGAAAGGAACGCCTGGGATTTTGCTTTGATTAATTTTATGCCTTTAGCATAATTGCAAAAAGTGTGGTTGAGTTGTAAGCTTTGCTTAGCTGTTTTGATTTCATGAGCAAACTCTGCCCGAGTTGGACTCTGGTCTATGTTACAAGCAGAACCTCCAGTTCTGCCTGTTGGCAGCCGCAGAGAAATGATAGGGACACACACGCATTCTCAACCTTGTAATTTGGTAC
>JAAUXU010094756.1_pt1 | contig 15226 bp, 11 predicted proteins | sample 7278151 | NCBI WGS metagenome assembly JAAUXU01 (sample SAMN14350113, study PRJNA611818) | marine sediment metagenome | isolation source: surface marine sediment (1.8m) | place: French Polynesia: Moorea | collected 2018-08 | reverse complement strand
GGAAGATTTAGCTCTGGAAGATTTAGCTCTTGGATTTTCACGTGAGGAGGACTGTGGAGCATGAGGCCTGTCGACAATATCACAGAAATGCCGTGGCCCTCAAGGCTTCGGTGGAGAAGGAGTGGAACAACGTGTCTGCTGCCACCCTCAAACTCGTCTGCAGCAGGTTCAGCAGCAGCATCGAGAAGTGCATAGCGGCAGAAGGTGGAATTTTTGAAAAACGATAAAGTGGTATTGGAAAAGTCAAAATACATCAACAATAGGCTAGGTCAAGCTTTAATCTCTCTTGGCGTCTCAGGCCTCTAGAAGAGCTGGATAAACCTATTTATTTTTGGACCTGACAACTGTAGCATACATTTTTAAAGCTGTGCACACTGTCAGTGAGCAAGTACAGACCCTAGTCAGCAGACGTTGGTTGTTGAGTTTTCGTCACCAATTTGAGAGCACACTGCATGCACATAGGATTTTTTATTACCAAGCGCTCCATGCCATCCGCAGCAAATGTAGTAAAATCGCCCTTGAACCTGGTGTTCCCATCCTTTGCCAGCATCCACTCTTATTGGCCTTGTGAAGGGCCACAGTCCTTGAGATGGCACTCCTGGCCATGCAAAAAGACTTGGCCACGTCCGCTGACTTGCCCCCAGCCTCAGTCTGCATGATGATTCTTTTCCTAACTTGAATCTTAACATTTTAACTTTGTTTAACTTTGGTTTCCTTTGTAAAATGTTTGTTTCGATCTCAGTAGAAAATACAAGGATGGGAGCATACAGCTGATACTCAAAAATGAAGTCAAATTCAAGTGTTTCCTTTGTGCAAACTGCAAAAAAGTAGTCGCTGATGAAATGGCGTACCTATTGGGTATCATCAATAGAGGGTGCGAGTGCTGATAGTACTTGAGTAGGACCTGGCGGGACTGCTTCAAAGGTGTCGTTGATCATGGTTGCATCAAGACTTTTGACTTGGTGGCCATCAGCCATTGATAAATACAAACCTCCAATGGACTTGCACAATCTTCCCCTGAAAAAGACCCCTCAATGGAGTTCTGCTGACTGTGAATATGAAGGTGCATCCAACAGAAGCACAAACATTTATTTCACTTTCCCAGTCTGACAGCCTGTGGACTTGTGCGTGTAATTATGCAAGTAAGGCATCTCTGACTCCTGTGGCTGTAGCCAATGATTGGTTGCTTCTCGTTCTATCTACTGGATGTGGAGATTATGCAAAACTTTTAAGTGGTTGCAATGACGTAACACTTTTATTGGTGCATTTTTTTCAAAAGTGTGCAGTTCAGGAGTAATGCTGAAAATATGCAATTCTCGCGAATACTTTGAGCCTAACTGCAGGTGTCATCTTCTGCATTTGTGCGCAGGAGCCAGGGAAAGCTGCTCTGACAGGAAGAAAAGCTTCCTCTTTTGGTTAATCTCCTCCATTTCGTCAGTACACACTTTCAACTTATCCACTAGTGTGTCCACCACAGATTGTATGTTTCCTCCTCCAGTTTTATTTTTCAGAAATGCTAGAATGTTGGAGATTGCTGTATACCTTTTAAAGACAGCACCATTGTTCAGGAGTGAAACCTTTGCCGATGAAACAACCATGGAAATGACAAAGATGAAGTGCGAGACTTTCAATTTTTTATAGTAGCAGTGAAAATTTTCAATTTCGTCGTCCTCCCAAGAAGCTACGACAATGTCTGCACTCGCAGACATTTTTGCTCCCTCGGACTAGAAGCTGCGGATAAAGATAGCTTTAGATAACTTAATCTTTATGGGCGATATGCAAGACATTGTGGAGAAACAGAAGGCACTGCTTATTTCTTCCAAATCTGATTGGTCAAATCCCCTGTAACTGATTTGTTGCTTGATGATTGTGTTTTTCGTTCTGACTCACAGCCGAAAGCTTGGAAATGAAGAGAGGAGACCATGCAATTCCGAGAGGGTTTCTTTAATCTTTATTTCTCTTGGGATGGTCTTTATTCACTTTTCAAAACATGCTGGCATCCTTGGGGAAACTGTGTCGAAACAGAATCGAAAAAGCCTTTGGTTTCCTCTCACGGCCAGACTGACATTTAGGTGCCCAGCAGATCTTCTCTGTGGTGAAGCCTAAAACGAGGCCAATGAAAAAGTAGCAATAGCTCTGAAGTTAACTGCACACATTGTATAATATCAAAATTGACAATTAATTGGTGCTGTTCAAAATGAATCCCCTTTGGTGAGGGGTCCAGTGTGAGTTGGCACTTGTAGCGGGACAGGGTCCGCGACGAGTCGTCGGCCACCGATTATAAGTTCAAAACCAACTGTTCTTCTTACTTCCCTTCACTAGGCGGCCGGACCCCTTTGATGTACCGCTGGTGGTTGTCCTTCTCCCAGAGCTGCATATTAGTAGTGCATGGTTTGATGTACGCATATTTCAATTGTGCAAGTGTTACTAAAATACGGTGCCTAAATTACATTCAAGAGATATCGGGGAATACGAGATGCCTGAGTCATTAATAAAAACAATTACCTCAAGTACATCGCTTCGACGACCTCTGACATGTATATAGAAGGTCATATCAGACTGTGAGCACAAGTTGCCTCTCGCTTGGCAAACAAGTCCAGATACTTTCTGGATCAATTTTCAACGTCGAATTTTGAGCTTCAACGACAGGGTGTTGAGAAAAAGCTGTAGGAAGGTCAAAAAGGATAGGGGTGCCAGTATCGTAAGTAACATTCTGGACAAGTTGGCAGCCTTGGCAGTGTTTGAAGAACAAGAGAGAACTTCAGGAATAAAGAATGTAACCGCCTCAGCCAGGCAACTTACGCCTCATCTCGTGGAATTCCGATGAAATGAACGATCATTTCTTGTCATTACTGCTCAAGGTAATTTTTTCCGGCGTTAGTTAAAACAAACAATTCATTTTGAAAATGATGCTGAAAGGGCCAAGGGATATCTCACTTGAGCAAGGCCCGCCCGTTGCAGAGTCACCTTGCATATGTTTGCTGGGAAGAAATGGACTAGATCGATAGCTGTATAGCAATCACTGGGTTGTAGGTCACATAAAAGGTGACTTTTTTGCTGTTATTCCATGACTTTCGCTGAAAAGGTCACCTCAGAAACAAAGCAATGCCATTTACTGGTCACATCAGTCCTGACGAGCCCTGCTCCGCTCTTTTCTCACATTGACGTATATAATCGAAACAATGCGTTTTGCTTTTTATAGGTGAGCCAGGTGGAGTTACCCGTGCTTCCTGCACACCCCATCGGGATCCCCCTGTATGACAAGGACAAACTGGCCTGGGAATTGGAACCAAACGTGCTGGGAGAAACCCTCAGGCTCAGGCTAGTCCACACGGATGCAAAGAACATTCCGAGAAATCACATCAGGTAGTAATATGGATAGCAATAATATCGTGATGCATGTACATGTGCCTATCAGAAATGGAGTCTGCTGTGAGATGGAATGCATGATATCCATAAAGAGAAACTAAGAATGGACCCAGACATCTCAGCCATATGGATTCTCATGGATGAGACCCGAAAAATTTAGCTCAGTCATATCCATGACACTCTGAAGCCTCTTCCAGGCTGCCTGACACCTTAAGTGTTGCCTTCCAAAAACGAAGTAGAAAATGTCTTAGAAGATGTGGCCGCCAATGGAAATCTTGGTGCTCATAAATATGACATAAATTGTTTATTCCTCAGGTGAAGCTGGGATCATTGTTTTTAGTAGTCATAACGGGACTAACTTTACATGTTAAGTCATATAGAACGTTCTAGTAGCACAGGAAACTTGAGCTGCATATATTTTTTAATGCACGATTTCTGGAATATTTCCCCGCTTATTTACTATCTAGTGGGAAATACTCTTGCACAATATTTCCCTCCACTATATTTCCCTCTCCACAGGGACATATTGTGATTCAACAATCTGAGACTAGTAATTTTCTATATTTCTCGCATGAATCTATTGTACTGAATCATTTTACATTTCCAAAAGTGTATTTCAGTTGTTTTGTTTGTCTTGAAACTGGTAGAACATTGACCCCATGATTCAAAAAACTGTGAGTTAAATTACAAATTAATGACACATAATGTGTACTACATGGACCCTCTTTGGACTTGACAGCACTTGGGTCAATTAATATCCATTGGGCTACACCCTTGGGATATAAAAACCCTCATGCAGTCAAGTCCAACTCGGGTCCATATAGTGCTACAAAATGCATCATTAAAATGTAGTTATAACAGCATTTTTTTGTTCACTCGCCTGTTTTACTTACTGCAAGCATGGGGTCAAATGATGCTTTACCACATGCTTGAGTGGTAAATGTTTGTAAAGTGTGAAAAAATGTTCGTAAAGTACTTTTCCACATGATACAGAACTGCGGAACCCACAGAAATTAAATGTTTGGTGCAGCCAAAAAAGGGAAACCACTTGTGGAGTAACATTGAGTGGTTTCAGCCACTGCTCCATAGAACCAGGATGGAGGCAACCAAGAAAAACAAATGGGCAACTGCTACTACAGCTACTAAGCAATATTAGCATCACATTTTGGTGCAAATAAAATAGGCTTGAAACAAAAAATACCATGTTGAACTACAAATGTCATTCTCATACAGAAGCACAATGCACATGATTTCAGATTTTCCAGCCCTTGAGGCAGCTTGATGACCTTCAGGCCCCCGCCCCCGGCCGTACCCCAACCCCCGCCCATGGGTCATCAACTGGGCCTTGGAGCTGCAAAATCTGAAATCATGTGTAAAGTGCTTCTTTATGAGAATGATGTATATTATTAAACCCTAATTATAAACTCATACATATGAAAATCTATAAATGAGTTAAATGAATAATAAAAGTGGTGGCAGAGCCCTTGCTTTACAAATTTAAACGAACTATTTTTTTGTGAGACCACAAGCAATGCCACAAGATGAATATTCTCGCGGAACTTCTGGATTACATTCAATTTTGGGGGAAAATATTTTTGAGCCCCATGTCAGCTGAACTCACAGGGTTGGAAACTTGAAGGCTCAGAAGTTTAAAGTTATTCGCTTCATAATTGGAAAGAATTGTGTTCTAAAGGCAACGTTGACGATGGAAAGAAGACGCTCGATTTTTTCGCTACAGCAAAAAGGGCCGATCACTTCTGAACGCAACTGTCCGTGCAGCCATGAGAGTGCTTAGGAGAAGCATTTGCTGCAAGTGTTAGATTGCGGCTTTAATGAAGCTCTGTCTCGGTGGAAAGAGTCGGGAAAGCTCCTAGCAGCAATCTCAAGCAGGCAGCTCTGAGTGACTCCTTTGAAATTAATGTACATTTAGTGTCTGATGCATTGTTAAGGAACTTTGATGCTGTGTTATCTGTAACACGCACAGCAACTTCCACTACAAACACGGTAACTTCAGTATGTTTTCAGCAGAGCACGGATTATTGGGCACATCACCTAAACCTAATTTTGTACATACTTCCTTAATTTTAGAAAGCACCACATACTTGGAACTTTGACATACATTTATCATGTCTTGTCTTCTGTTTCGCAAACCGCTGAAAGACAACAGTGTGTATGGAAGAGTCTGCGGGACGCTGCGGGGCACAAGTGGCACCTTTGCGACACAGCTACTCTAGCTACACTGTTCTGGACACACAGACTGACTCTCGGTTATTTAACACAGGAGAGCACAGAAAATTGGAAAAAAATATGTTTTTGCACTGTCTCCATACCTGGCCTCTATAAATTGAACAGCTCTCTAAGACATAGACAGCTTAAATAACATCACTCACTTTTCACACACATCGGCCAATGTCCTGTCACCTACAAAAAACGCTGACAGTGATTCAAAAAGTCACCTAAGAATCTGGGCTGCAGTCATCAGTCACCATTATCCGTAGCACATGGTGGAAATTTCTCAAGTAAACTTCTAGCACCCACGCTGGAAGGTCGTGACGGTCGGTCTGCTTGGATTGCTGAAAAAAAACCAGCTGAAGCTGGAAAAAGACACGTACTACGGCAAAAAAAACCCCAGTGTGATACACTTCCTAGACATTTATTGTCCTTCCCAGACATTTATTGTGTACCTAACTGGTTTACAAATAGCATGAAGTACTTTTGACAAGTTGTATGCACCGATTTATAACATACGGATGCCTTCAGCAACAGCAGCTGAGATGAGGATACGAGACACAGGGAGCTGGACATTAGCACAAGGAGAAAAGCAATACTTATTTGGACAAAACGTACGGAGCATCAAAACAAATACAATGTAGCTGCATCTTTATAAAAGAAAAGGCCCGTATGTACGTACGTGTGTCTGTGTTTGTCTGTCTGCGGCTAAATCCAGGTGGCTGATCTTGGCGGCTGATGTTCGTCGTCTTCGCGGCTGACTTTCGTCATTTTAGCGGCGTATTTGCGTCATCATAGCGACTGATCTTGGCGGTTGGTTTTCGTCGGAGACACAGACAGACAGATGGCGTGTTTTGTAATTCCTTCCACCCAACAAAGCGGGTAGCGCGAAAGCGCTAGTCTATCTGTATAAATAAAAGAGGTGTGTGTGTGTGTGTATTTCTCTATTCTCTATTTCTCTAAACCCTTGGACCTATCCCACTCAAATTTGGCATGCAAACCCCTGGGAACCCAGGGAAGGTTATATCGAGGTCAAAGTCAGGATCGGGGGTCCCCGATCCTGATCCCCAGGGAAGGGGGGTTGTTACTGTAGTACCCAAAAGCGTGATATGTCCGATTTCGGACAGAAGGAGGCCTCCAATAAGAAAAGTTCATAAAGTAAAACATGTTCAGCAACCCACCCACCCCGAAATGGAGGAGCGGATAAGGTCAGATCAGGCCTCAGAGGTCAACCGAGGTTGCAAATTCAGGTCGGATATGGTCCATTTCCACCCGGTGGTTTGGCCATGCAGGGATGCCAAAGGTTTTTCAAAAAAGGGAGGACTTTGCACTTGAGTCTTAAGTCACGAAGAAAAGGCTCACTTTCATCAGTTTTAGCGTCAGTTTCAAGTGAGGCATCACAGAGGAAACATAGCACAGGAATTCTTTGGCACCATGCCACCCAAGCAGATCTCAGACATTTCACGAATGCTCCTCTACTGCCAGGAGATTATGTGCTTTTCAGTTACCAGCTCTCCCAATCAGCTAAGAGGACTCTTTGCTATTATGCTAACCACCTGTGGACTCTCAAATCCACAACAGCTTTGGGAAAACCACAAAGAGGAGTTGTCTGATGACATGTTGCACAGAGTTCAGCACACGAACCCATCAATGCAAATGCACAACTGACTGGTAACGTTGTCGATGAGGTACTGTGTGCCTTAGAAGACAAAGTGTTGCAGCTGAGTGGACAAGGTCTCACTACATATGGTCTTCCAGCTCCTGTGAGAAGTCTCTCTTGCTCAGGAATTGCTGCATGAAACAGCTTATAATGTGAATGAGTTGGTCACATTTGTGTCGAAAAATGAGCCCAAGCTTCACCAACGACAGAGAATGGCATATCCAACAACAATTGTGAATGCAGCAAAGAACAAGCGGACCACTCTGTTCTTTCTGGATGCTCGGGGAACAGGGAAAACATTTCTAATAAATCTTCTTGCCACAGTCTGTTCTAATAAGTACATTGCTTTGACTGTGGCTTGTTCAGGCATGTTGACAGGTGAAAGAACAGTTCACTGCACTTTCAAGATGCCTTTCAATTTGAGCAAGAGTGAGTCACCAGGCTGAAATATCTCAAAGGGCTCGACTATGGCTAAAGTGCTGGAGAAGGTGCGACTAACTGTTTGGAACGAATGCACCATGTTGTATCGTGGAGCACTTGAGGCAGTGGATCGCTCTCTTAGGGATATTCCAGACAACATTCTCATGGGAGTGTCACTGTTGTACTGACTGGAGACTTCAGACAAACATTGCCTGTAATTGCTAAAGAAACCAAAGCCAATAAACTCAAAGCATGTCTGAAAACTTCTCAGCTGTGGAAGCATGTTCAAAAACGCCACCTGTCTATCAACAACCTCTTGGGTGGTAAAAATGCGGCAACATTGTCGCAGCAACTTCAGAGCATCGGAAATGGGACACATCCCTTCAACCAGCAGCTCCAAGAACACCAACTGCCCTGTGGACAAATGATTCAAACATCAACACCAAGTTTTCCTTAACATTCACTGTAACTTCAAGGACCCAGCATGGTTGTGTGAGCAGGCCATCTTGGCACCAAAAAATGACATGTGGGACAAGATCCATTTTGGGCTACTTCAGACTATGCCAGGGAGTGCGCAGTTATCCGGATCATTCAACACAGTCACAGATGAGGAGCAAGCAATAAACTAAGCGTAGGTGTCGAAGAAAGTATTTGAAAACCAGTTTGGGGTCGGTTTTGAAGGAGAAGTTTCGGTTTTCGGTTTGGCTTTCAGTTCATCCTCAAACTCATGTATTCTTGGGTCAGAGTGTCATTTCACTTTTGACATCTTGCAGATACATCAGATGAGACACATTTTCAGAGTGGTGTGCTTGCTTGAGACAATGTTGCCAGCTGCTGAGAAGGGATGTTCTGATGAAGCATTTTACTGACCTCACTAGGAATTCACCTACATGCCTGTGCAGGATTGACACATACTTACACATTACACTCCTGCATCACTGGTTTGTGTGATTGGTTTTGTTAGCAAACTGAAGAAATATTTCATCAATTTGCACTTTGTATAGCTGGCAGACTGAACAAATATTTGTTTGCTTGGCACAAAATTCGAAACCAAAATTTGCTGAGAAAAAACTGATAGGCTTCGGTTTTTGTTGAATTGTTCGGATATCGGTTTCAGTTCGGTTACCTGCACATGCTTACAAAAAGCTTCCCTACAGAGTTCCTGAACTCACAAAGTCCACCTGGCATGTCCCCACACAACTTCATTCTGAAGAAAGGGGCCCCAATCGTGCAGTTGCGTAACTTGGACCCATCTAGGTTGTGAAATGGAACACAGCTAGTAGTCAAATGTTTAATGCAGCTGTTCTGTTCATCCGTACTCCACAGAAAGGACATACACTGAACACTGTCTATCCAGAAGCTCCAAAGGAATAACAAAATTGCTCATAATCATCTAGGTACATGTTCAGCAAGGCTAAGAAGCATTGATAAAGTTTCCAAGAAGGTATCCAACAACTTACTTTTCCTGGTTCGGTACACTTCTAGCAACTTCTGCTATCTTATCCCGGGTAACGCCGGGCAGTAGTTCGGCTAGTAATCCTTAATTTGAGGCTTTAAACAATTTCTTTCAAAAAATATTCGTGTCTGGAAAAGTTGAAGCTTTTTACTGAAAAATTTCCATGACCAAATGACAATCATAAACACAGTTTTCATGGCGCCTTTTCAATATCTGATACTCCGCTAAATCTGACCCAAACAAGAAACGAACGGTGATCGATAAAAAATGACACGCCCTCAGTCACACGTTGATTCCCGGTGTGACTTGATCACACTACCGCAACACAGTGGACAATGAGGACTCGACGGCCCCCAGCTGCCCCTCATCACCTTTGGTCCAAAACCCTCCTTCATTTGATTGCCGCCCTTCGGACCCTCTTCTTTTGGGACAGCCCTGGGCCCTGGCCTGCGTTGTCCATTTGTTGCTGATCTGTGGGGAACATGGGCCTAAAGAAGAGACAAAGAGATGTACGACAAGAGCACTTTTGGTATCTCCAGGACATGTCACTTACAGTTGCATTCACATCCACGTGAACCTGGAATGTCTGGATCCAGAGGCACCAGGCCACGGCTATTTTGGGGAAGACTGCCCCCTCCCAGAGCCCATGTCCTGCAGACAATTAGACACTCCATAGAAGTGGAGCACCTTGGACAAGCCAAGGTGGTGCCGAGGTGCTATAGTCACCTCCAGCTGAAGAAGCAGGCACACCTTGGCATGTTGAGCAGGCCCTGGAGCTGCTGGGCTTACCAAACTGCTTCCCAAAATCCGCATGCCTAATTCCAGCTCATCAGACCACATTTAGAGGAACTACTGTTCATTAGGATGTTAGAAATGTCCAAATCACATAACTCCTCTTGATGTGCTTGGATTGGGCTGCAATTTTGGTACGTAGATTTAGAAAAATTAGCGCTATAACTTTTATCTTGTACATTTTCCTTAAAAACGCACTTGTGCCCGAGGAGGGGGGAGGGGGGAATCACATGAACCCCCTTTCATCACCTGCGGGGTCGGGGATTCAGTTGGCCCCCCACCCTGAGATTCAGGTGGGGCAAGCTACTGTGCTACTGTATCCTACAGCGTGGGGCAGATGTTCTTTGGCTAACAAAACCTTTAATTTCTCGACAAGTGTAAGTCATACCGTAGAACACTAAAATTTTTATAAATATGATGTTACATAATACACATTACTCTGCCAAATATCATTCTAAATGGCCACCCTGTTCCTGAATTACAGCACGAAGACTAGGTACAGCCTCACAGATGGTACGGACAATATCTTCGGGAAGACGATCCTATGCTGTGATGAGAGACTTCTTAAAGGTCTCCACAGACATGTGGAACTTCTGACAGCCCTCCGTCGCCATAATGGACTAGATACCGAAGTCCTTAGGATTCAGATCTGGTGAAGAAGGCGGCCAGAACTTCTTTGGCCAAAAGTCCAGCAGATGGTCTTCGCACCACTTCTGGCTGATATTGGCTGTATGACTGGTTGCTCCATCTTGGTGGAATGGCCAGGACTGGTCACTGAAGTGGGCTTGGGCATGGTGAAGCAAGGGTGGCTCCAGAATCCCCACATAAGCTTTGGCATTGATTTTGATGCCCTGAGGGACGAAGACCAAAGGGGACTTCCAAGTAGTTGAGCAGGCCCCCCACACTATGATGCTGGCTGGTTTCTGGCATCTGAAGTGACTCGTCTTGGCCACAGAGACGCTGTTGATGTCCTTGGCGAGGTGCTGATGTATATAGTCATATTTGATTAATCATTAGCTTTAGACTTATTCTCATTTAAAAGATATTTTTCAATGTACCTCCCTCGACTTGAATAACCCTGAGTAGGAGCTTGTACAACTTCTGGAACGCCTGGTAGAAGCCCTCGCTTTCCTTGTCCCTGACGAACCCCTGCACGATGAGTTCAAGCTCATTTTCTGTGGCAAATGTCTTTCTAGCGAGCCTGCTTTTGAGCTGTGCAAAATAAATAAAAGTCGCAGGGGGCCAGATCAGGACTATGCGGCGCTTGTTGCAGCAACTGGATCTTCTTGCGGTCGATGAACTCCATGGTGGCTTTGCTGGTGTGCGGCCTGGCATTGCCCTTGTGCAACATGAAGACGTTCTGAGCCATGGTGGGCTCTTTCCCTGATATGCTTCAGCGGAAGGGATGAGAAGACCTCGATGTAGTACTCTGAACTGACCGTTCACGGGTGGTCTGAAATTTGAGTTTGACCCAAAAAATTGCCCATGAAAATGAACAACAGATCCTGAAACTAGAGCGTCTGGAGAACTCAAAACAGGTTTCAATAATATCCCAGGACATCATCCAACAAAATTAAATTTCAGGCAGCATTCAGGCAATAACATTTCAAACACGTAGATTTGGTTTTGTATTTTTTAGAGATTTGGACCTTCAGTCTCCTCTAATGTCACATCTGATGTCAACTACTACCCATCTTGGAGGTGCTTAACATTTTTTATTTTATGAACTTTTCCTTTTTGAGGCCTCCTTCTGCCTGAAAATGGTAGTTTCATGTGTGACCTCTGTGGTTGCGGTAAGTTGTTTGACCAGGCGAAAGGCTATTCGGTTTTTGACATGCCCTTGAATCCGGCCTCTTTAGGGCGTGGATCAAGAAGTATCGTCTGGGTCAAGGACTTGATATTCTTTATGAGCCTGAAGTGACACGAATTGGGTAGGGTAGAGGTGTAGAACCAAAGTGGAACAGGTGAAAAATTGTAAAGAACAGTTTGACATTTTTTGACTCACCCGGTGTGTCTTTGATTCAGTAGAGACATGAAGATGAGAAGAGTATGGAGGTTGTTTTCGGGAATTTCTCGAAACTCTGCCAATCTTTACCTTTATAAGTGAGTGTAAGCGAAAACTTTGCTGTCGACAGTTCCAGGAGAACCTTTTCAGCGGAGTTCATTCACAAACTTTCGAGATGGAAGTAGGGAGGACGAGAAAAACATACAAATTCGAAAAAACTACATCCCATATGGCTGGGTCACCCGTGAAAACAAATTGTGATGCTTAAAACATCCGTTCAACGAGATCGAGTGATATTTTGTCACAGACAATTGGGAACACCTTTGCGCAGTAAATATTTCGACTGAGAAAAGTCGAATAACATAGGATTCTTCTACTGAGAATTCCATACCAGCGCTGAGCTCGAGCCAAGCTCAAGTCTAAAAGGCCGACAACCTGAAAACAGATATTGCTCATGGCCCAAAGCGTCAAGGACCGGCTTTTCGGCCGTCATTGTCATACAGTGAAACCCCATTACGAGAACACTCTCAGGGCTGACAAAAATTCCACGACAAACACGGTGATTGAGAGTGTATCTTGCTACAACCTGAGGGTTTGTAGCATTTTCTAAGGAATTTGTCAATGGCGGACAGCTTGGAAGTATCGTCTAAAGCCCCTGAACGCTCAAACTTCCTGAGGGCTCGAGCCATGGTGAAGAAACCAGAAAAGTAAAGGTGACCGCGAAAGGATGTTTTGTTTACAAAACATAACGGAAAGATACAAACCAGAGCTGAGTCAATCCAGTTAAGCAGCACTAGTGTGTTAAAAAAAACATTGCAAAGCATGGCAGTAGCAATCCAAGCATGGCATCAGCAAGCAATTGTACTTTGAAGCGTTTTACCTGTCCGTGAATCTTTTTTCCTGGGGCGAAAGGTAGCAGCAGTAAGAGGAAGCTTGGCAAATTGGAAGTCATCACTGAGGTCAAGAAGGGCACCAATATTGCACAAGCCCGCCATCTTGATGAAAGTCTTGGGTGACGCTGAAAGAACAGCAAGGAGCGCTAGGAGGCTATGGCAGCGGTTCCCAAGGACGCCAAGTACTTCAGGTTGGGTGGTGCAGGCGGCTGGGTCAACAAGAAGGGCTTCGAGGAGGAACTGCTTGTTTGGGTGGTTGATCGCCACTACAATCAGTGGAAGGTAGCATGAAAAGGAATTCAAGCTATGGCCCTTGAACTCTCATCTGACAAAGGCTTCACTGGAAGTGATGGATGGCATACCAACTTTATGAGGCAGTATTCCTTGTCCCTGCGCCAGAAGACCCACGAATCTCAACAGATCCCACAAGACCTTATGGCCAAGCTCATCAAGTTCTTGCCCTTCATGCAGTGCTAGGTGCAGTACTATTGGTCGCTAATACTAGACATTACCCAATATTGGCTCCTAGAATATCAACTCAATCGGAGAGACACTTTTATAACAGCATTTGACATAGTTCGTTGGATATTGTGTTTTGAATTGCCTAAGCAATCTAGGACAAAATTGATTAAAGTCCTATGCCTCGTCAGACAACAAACTCCGAAAATGCTGGTGACTGCAGCAACAAGTGTAGCGCAGACAAGTGTAGATAGAGACCGGATACTCCTCTCGTCTTACCGTATATTTGGCAGTTCTACTGCTCTACTGTGCAGCACACAGTTTATAATCTTTAGCAACAATTCATCACCTATTGAATAGTGTTGGGACAAATGTGCCATCAGATTTGCATTCACCAGTAAAAATGACGTGACTTTGTCTTGCTTTCACCTCTCTAGGTGCCTAGGTACTGATTTTAGGTGAGTTTATAACCTTTAACAACAAATTAAAACCTAAGAAATAGTGGTGAGTCAAATATGCACCTAGAGTGGCACTCAGCAGGAGAAATGACACAATTTTGATTTGTTTCCATCACTCTAGCTGTCCAGGTACTGATTTTAAGTGAGTTTATAACCTTTACTCATGATATTTCCCAAACAGAATGTGTTTGGGCCAAGCGAGGCCCCAGATTTGGACAGAGCATGGATATCAGGAGGATTTTGTGTTCCTACCATGACTGTATGTGCATCATTGGTGGTTTTAAGTGAGCCAATAACCTTCAATATTCAAATATTAAAACTCACTTAATAATAATCATTTCACTAAGCCACACACATACTTGCATTTAGCATCTAAAGGACTACAACTTTGGTCTAAAAAAAATTGCACAGGCCTGAGACCCCAAAAAATATAATATTAATTATGCATTTCATTATGTTATAAAACCTTTTAAATATTTGTGATATTTAAACGTGGGCCCCCGAGAACATCCTCATTTTAAAGAATATGACATTTTTGTCTAATAAGCATCTTTGTGCAGTGGACAGGGAAAGCTGTACTGCCCCTAAAAAATGAGCATTTTGTACCCCCCTGTGTCATGTCTGACTATGCTTGACGTAGCTAGTGAGTGAGCTATAGCAAAATAAGCGTCCGCCTGCCATGCTCCATCCTTCTTTGTCTATTTCAGCTGACAAAATATTCGTTTTTTTCTCCTGGCACACTGCAGGAAGTGTCCAGTCTCTATCTACAGGGTTGGCATGCAAAGTGCTTACATGTGAATGCGCGGGAAATTCAAATAAACGTCCCTTAGCCTTCAGATAGCAAAATCATACAGCAAGGGTCTTTGAGGTGATCTGTGATGAGCGCACTCCTCACATCCACCACTACAGTAGGTGGGGAGGAGGATGGCTGTGACCAGTTATGTCAGCACAAAAAGCTTTTGAAATTTATTTGAAAGAACCTCCCACAAAAGTAGGGAGACAGTGAGAATGACTGGTGCATGTGAGCCAAGATGCAAGTGCAGACATGACCATGAATGCGAGGCTATGGTACATCACCGTGAAACTGACCATGATCATGTGCAAGTCACAGAAATTGTACAATGGAACAAGTACATGAAGGATTGATAAGGGTACTCTCTCTGGTGGCAGTTTATGAGCAAAATGGCAGTATAAAAGAAGACAGCAACTTAATTAATTCATGCATTGCCAAAATGGAGGCTCAAAGGCACAGAGTGTCTGCACTGATTGACACCAACATCCCAACCATGGAGATCTGCCTGATGGAGAATTGTTCAAGGGTCCTGGTGGCCAAGGTCCGGAGGCCCAAGGAGAGCAACAGCAGTCTCACCAGGAAGCCAGGTTCTGGAGGCCACAACTGCAAACGAACTGAGGAGTGCCTGATAGCACTATACAGTACAGTCAAGGCTGACCCCACTGTCAGTAAGACTATGTTAGCCTCAGCAG
>JAAUXU010117770.1_pt1 | contig 15235 bp, 17 predicted proteins | sample 7278151 | NCBI WGS metagenome assembly JAAUXU01 (sample SAMN14350113, study PRJNA611818) | marine sediment metagenome | isolation source: surface marine sediment (1.8m) | place: French Polynesia: Moorea | collected 2018-08 | reverse complement strand
CTACTACCTCATGTACTAAGAGTAGGTGACAGCGAAGGTGAGGGCTCCGGAGGCACGAAAGATGCAGCCATCAATATATGGGACATGCAGTTATGTAACCAGTGCTGTTGAAGTGACAATCAAAGTGAGATAGATCAACAATGAATTCACATAAAGTCTGTGCAGTGTCCTCGTGCAAGAATCCGAACTTCGTAACTTACCACCAGTTTCCAAAGGACAAGAATCTGCAGAAGATTTGGCTCGAATCTTGCATGAGAAAAGACAGTGAGTATGAGGAGTGCAACCATTTGTGAGAGACACTTCACACCAGAGAGCTATGAAAGGGACTTGCAGCATGAGCTGTTAAATCTCCCATTGCGCAAACGATTGAAGAAAGATGCAGTTCCTACAATCAACTTGCTTCCCATGCAGCCATCACTGAGTGCAGTATCATGTGATGAAGGTGGAGAAGACTCCAGCAAGAAAAGGAACCGAAACAAGAACTTCCAGCTTTCAAACCTGGCACAAGAACTTTTGACACAGTATGAAGTGAAAGAGACCAAGGCTGATGCGACAACTCAGTGTTCCTTACTACGTGATGAGAAGCTGGAAAAAGAGCTCACCCAAACAAAAGTCTTGCTGCTCCAGGAACAAGCTAAAGTTCGCAGGCTCCAAAAGGAGGTGAGACGGCTGAAATCACGGAAGTGTGAGTTTACATGTGCAAAGGCCATGCTCCGCCGAAACTTTAGTGCGGCTCAAACCAAGAAACTTCAGCAGCCAAGGTGTAAGTGGGTGCACTACTCAAAGGATGACATTGTAGCAGCTTTAGTGCTGCGTTCAATTAGCTCTGAAGCTTTCAACCACCTGTACCGCACTGGACCTTTGCTCATGCCAAGCAGAAGAACTCAAGAACGATGGTTGAATAAGTTTCAATGCAACCCTGGTTACCGAGATGATAGCCTACAAGTTTTGAAAGAGATGCCCAGGAATTCGGATGACAAATTCCATGAAGCAGTCTTATGCTTTGACGAAATGTCCATCAGGAAAATTATGGCCTTGGAAAGAAAGACTCAGACAATCCTAGGCCCATACGATAAATTGCAGATGGTCATAATGAGAGGATTGTGTCAGAAGTAGAAGCAACCCATTTATTATGACTTTGATGTTGCAATGAGGAAGAACTTGCTTCACAGCATCATTGTGCACATGGAAGATAATGGCTTTCAGATAAGAGCCATTGTCTGTGATTTAGGAAACAAACAAATCCTTTCTGAGCTTGGCTTCAATGAAAAGTCAAGTTTCATCATCAATCCCAGGGACTCCGAAAGAAAAATCCACATCTTTCCAGATGTTCCTCATTTGTTGAAGCTTATGAGAAATCATTTGCTTGACAAAGGATTCTTAGTGCCAGCTTCAGATAAATCGCTGGTTCCTCTGACAAAAACTGATTTTGAAAATATTCTCAAAAATGACAGTGGAGAATATAGAATATGCCACAAGCTTATGCCAGCTCACATCAACTGCAAGGGAAGTGAACGGCAGCGGGTTCATCTTGCCGCACAGTTGCTCAGTCACTCTGTTGCAACTGCATTTCCATTTCTACTCCAAATGACTTTTGCCAGATTGGGGAAGGATGCGCAGGAAGTTAGAGCAATGGAGATTGCCGCCAAAGCAAAGCAAGATGCTATTGAAACAATGAACAATTGATTTGATGTCGTCAACAGTCACCGAGTGGACCATACAAACAAGCTCAGTTGTGCTTTGGGAATTCATCCTCACGAACAATTTGCAGCACTCAACCAAATGGAAAAATTTCTCCAGGACTTCAAAGTCATAGGGCGAAGTGCCGAGTTGCCATAGCAGATTGGAGTCCAAGTGTCAATTACCTCAACACGTGCGTTGTATAAAGACCTGGTTGAAGATGGTCCCTTGAACTTCCTCCTGATGTCGCGAATGAATCAAGACTGTCTGGAGAATTACTTTTCAAGGATTAGAGGTACACACAGAATGGCAACGACCAGTATGTTTGGTCTCTAACACAGTATTTGTCTTCTTTCAGGAATCGGTGGGGATAACAGCCACCCGAGCCCAGTCGAAGTCATCCAAAGACTTAAAATACTTCAAATAGGGAAAAATGCTGCGGTGTTTGTCCAAAAGCCAGCAGTGGCTATGGAGAGTGATCAAGTCAAGTCAATGGAGTCACTGAGTCTGCCGCAATCTTCGGACGTGAACCTGCGAGAAGAAGATGAAGAGGAGACACTGTGTATCACACAGGTTGTGTCTAAGGACATTGCATATCGGTACACTGAGTGTGAAGAAGACAAAGAAGAGATAACAATCGAAGTATTGGATGACAAGGAGAAGGTCTGGACCAGTGATTACCAAGGATTTGTTTATGTTTCAGGTATACCCCATACGTATACATATGAAGTGCAAAATCAAAAGCATGAAATGTACTATTACTGGGGGCAAACCCTTCTTTCAGGTTGGATTGCAACAAAGCTAAGACTCAGTAGTCCTGATCTTGGAATGAAGACATCTGATGCATCATACCAGTGCGGCTGCTTAAAATGATACACTTACTAAGTCTTGATATAGTGAGAATCTCGAGAATCTTAAGACAAGAAATATCTCGTGCCATACACTAAGTGGATCATCTTAAGCAGCCACATTTGTATAGAACTCGCGGTTGTGCTCCGTAGCTGTGCCATCTGTCTCGAGGAGGCCTGACAATTCCAAGTGAATCATTCTTAGCTGATTGTGAAGAATTTGAAAGACTTTTCCTGATCTTTCATTCTCCAGATATAGACAGGAATCCACATGTGATCAACTGTTTTTCAGAGCTTCTGAAGAAAAAGTTTGGTACAAAATATGACAACAAAGTTTATGAGCTGTTTGCAAAAGCTCGCACATATATGCGCATCAAGAATCTAAACTCCGAGTTGCTGACTACCAAATCTGTCACTCACAGTAACAAACAGTCTGGTCAGTTTCAGTGCTGAATGTCTGATGTCTCCATTACGCTGTAAATGATGTAAAATGATGTAAAATCTTCAATTGCTCAGGTCCTTTTTTGCTGTTATTCTTCATCAATAAAGATATAAGATAAATAAGCTGGTCAAAGGGAAGATCTGAAGTCCAGCATCACCCACAATGCTGCACAATTGATTCGCACACAGTAGTTCATTCTACTTCTACATTTAAACTTCCCGCCCTTTGGTCCCCGTGGCTACGTCACAGAAAATCAGCTAAAATTCGGCCCGCCAAAACGCCCTAACCTTGTCTCTAGTAACATTGGAGTTTTCCAACAAAATTTTTCGCATAAAAATGAAAATGAAAGACTACAAAGGCTTACCAAGCTCTCACGTGGGTGTCACAACATTTTGCCATGCGTCACTTCGTCATGGCATTTTTTGCCACAACCACTTTCGCCATGACCAATATAAAAATACAAGTAAATAGGTCCCACATCAGGTTGACGAATATTCATTCACTCTCATCGTACATATCTGACCAAACAGTATGAACCATATTCGCTCTTTTTAACAGTATCCTTACAGACTTTTAGGATGCTGTTGTCAGTGCAGTTTCTGTAACTGTACCAGCAACTAAACGTGCATTCTGCCTTTTCCACTTTGCCCAGATCTTGTGGCAAAGGGCACAGATGTCTGGTCTTCAGGAGGCATATGCTAAGAGGGAGGATGTGACTCTCCACAAGCACTTTCACATGCTTATTGGTCTTGCACTTGTGCGTCCTTCAGACATTGGTAAAGTCTTTGATGACATTGTAGAATATGTGGATGAATGATTGGAGGCAGTGTGTGACCATCTTCATCACAATTATGTGCATGGTGAGAGTAGGAAAGCACAAGAAAAGTCCAAGATATGCACCTGAAGCATGGAGCTGTTTTTGAGCGAGTCTTTCTTGGCCTTCCTTGTACTACCAATGCTGTGGAGGGGTGGCATCACAAGCTGAATAGCCTTTTGCACAGGGCCCATGCCAATATGTGGACTCTTCTAGACCAGCTTGTTCTCTTTGAGGGTGAGGCCCAGTATGATAGACAATGATTTGAAGTAGGACGGTCACCTCCAAAACAGCATAAGGCTCATCAGATGTTAGATACCTGCCTTTCCAACATTGCTTCTAGATATAACTCCTACAAGGTAAAAGGAAAGGAGATGGATTATCTTCAGGCATGTGGATCATGTTTCACAGGCAATGTTCCAACAGATCCAACAGAGGCAGCATCTAGCACAACGGAAGATGACCATTTCCCCCCACCAGGAACAGACATGTGGATACCATCTTTAGGTCTGACTTGTCATCATAGGGCCATTCTGGAGTCTTGCAATGACCACATTGACAAGACAATGATGAATTCAATTTTGAAGGTTGTGAAGAACACCTTCCCCAATGCTAGTGGGCTCTGAAGTACAGTGGTTGTGGATGTTGTGCCAGAGCCAGAGTCCAGTGATGCTGTGCAACTTCACTATGATAGAATGCAAAAGCACTGGTACACATCCAGGCGGGTGGGAAGCCAATTGCAAGTAGGTGATAGTACAGCTCCAGAAGAGAATGGGCTTATTCTAGAGCTTAGACTAAGGCTTAAGACTATCGTGTTGACATCAGGAGCGCCAGGTACTGTAAACCAGGGTTAAGATCTTACTTGAGAGTGTAATTCTAACATTCTAAGATCACGATTGACATCGAAACGAGACATAGACATGCAGGGACAGACTATCAGCGCGACGCGACGTCATGGTTCACTCCAACCTTCATTGTAATGGTACAGCTCACGTAGAATGGGTCTGTAGTCCGTAGACGTAGTCGTAGGCGCTGGAGACTGAGTTCAAGATGGCGTCGATGGAGAGCAAAAGTCGTCGCACGTCCCTCCGCCTCGATCGTTCTCAAGCAAGTGCCGTTTCAGATCGAGAAACGGCGTCACAACAAACTCACACGCCACCTGCTGGATCGCTGATCTAGATCTTACTCACTAAGACATCGCTCGGGTACTCGGGTAATCTTCCAGTCACTCTTACTACTCACGCGTAGCGACATTGACTAGAAGCTTCTGTGTTGGTCTCAGATCATTTAAGAAGTCCTTTGAGAAATTGGATCTCAATCCAGTCATGTTAGTCGAGCTAAGATAAGAATGTCAATGTTCAAGCCAAATACGACCAAAAGACTTCAAGCATCCCCATTCAGTCAGAGACTTCCAACCTATCATTGCTCAATAATTCTTCCCTTTTAGGCAAAGACGCTCCTCTCTCATGCCCAGCGACTCGGAGTGAGACGGAGCTCAAGGCTTACTTTAAATCCTAAATTGTACTTTGTATTATGTTTGTGTTAATAGATCTCTGAGAAGAATTCCGCAAAGAAAATGTTAGATGATAACATGCCCGGACGCCACCAGTGTAGGACGTACACTGTAGGGACATGACCGCAATATAGGCCTCATGCCACAGCTTGTCCATAGTACCCTGATGTAGAACACAGCTTGTACAGCAGTAGCATCATTGAAGTGTGCTCTTCCTCACAACCACAGGAAATCTCCTGACCTCAACTGAAGTATTGTAGTTTATTTAGAATCAAACACGTATGAGGATCGTTTTCGGAAGTCCCTAAGTAATCCTTATATCTGTTTTACGGTGTCGGTCGGGTTGATGATTATGCTCCAGGTGGTTGAAAGCAAATAATCTTTTTCAAGAGCACTTCCTTCCATCAAGCTGATTTACTGGTCCTCCTTGACAGCGTGGGTGTCGTTGCTCAACATGTGTGTGCTGACGTCGATGTGGAGCTTTGGCGGGGAAAGCTTCTCCAGAGTTGAGTCGTGGCCGCGTCCCCGCTTGAGATGGAGATCTGGCGAAGAGAACGTGCATGCCATAAAGACACGTGTGACTGGGTCCAATCTCGTGCTAGACCTGGTGGCGCAGAGAATACTTCTCTTGGCGCCCGCGCCGCATCCTGGCACTGCGGCCGAATCGTTGGCGCAACTTCTCCACCGTCGTCGGTTTCATGGCGAACACGAAGAAAATGAAGATACCCTGCAGACAGGACGTGTTCATGATTGCAGTAGGAGGACCTGCACTTATCATACCTGAAAAATATTTAGCAGATTCATGACCACAATTATGGCGGCTGGCGCTGGCTGATCCGCTGAGGACAACATCCAGGCTAGGACCTCCAAACACCAGGTGAGGCCCATGGCCACAAAGAGCTTCAGGTAAGTCACGAAACTGCGATAAGGAGTCATGGTATCATTCGAAAGCACAGGTTGTTTCTCTTTCATTATTTCGGAACAGAGCTCACCTCTCTTGGTCCTTTCTGTACTTGCTTCTACTCTTTGTCACCAGCTGCTGGACGCTAGTTTGGGAGCTGATCTTTTGCGCAAAGCTCTGTTTGGTGGACTCACGCCTGACGATTTCGCCATCTCCTTTCTTTGGTCGCTGACCGTCCTTCTCCTTCACGCAGTCCGCGTGTTCTTGGACGCGCCGGAACATCAGGTACAGCTTCAAGGCGGCGTACGTGAACATGGCGACGTTGCACACCAGCACGGCGGAGATTGGGCTGGGGGAACAAACCACATGTGATACATGATGTTATGTATAGATAGCATGCATGATAAGCAGTGTTAGCTATCAAATCCACATCGTCTAGTGCGGCAGAGCAACTCCAGATCTTTATTTGAATCCTCAACAACTCCTTAAGGACAGCAGAATCGAGGTGTTGAGACCATTCCCTGGAAAGTTGAGCTGCTAGCTTTCAAATGAGGTTCTTGATGAAGTGGGGCAACGTATCCGGGCCAAAAAGGTCGCTTTTTGCTCTGCCACACTGTAACATTCTGGACCAGGATTGCTAGGCATCAAATCTTCAAACGTATAACTCACCCATAGAGAAACAGCGATGCCGCGCTGGAGCAGCTGGTGAACCAGCAAGATTCTTCCCCAAAGCCTGGCCTAAAACTGCAAGTTCCATCGGAGTATAAACGAGCAACATCTGGCTGTACATCTCGACTGCGTACCTCGCCACCAGGCTTTTCATGTCACTGTCGTCTCTGCTCAGCTCGTAGTCAAAGTTGCGGTCAAATATGACGACCAGTATGACCAGCACCAGGGGAACCCCGAAGGAAAAGACTGAGTACCTTATGAAGTTCACTGCGTCGGCGTCGGCATTCTTGGGCAAGTTGTAGGAGGCCCTACAGAAGTGTCAAGCTGTACTTCAGTCCAGTACGTCGAGGACATAAGATTGTACCTGAACTTTGTCATGATTTTGTAGCTCAATGCGCTCATCCAGCCGAAGCTGCACAGGACGAAGAAGTAACTGAGGCTGGCTGTGAAGAAGACGTTAATGGAATCGTACACACGAAATTGTGGCATTTCTATCATTACCCTGGGCAATACAATATCCGTTCAACCTTGAGATCTGTACCAAAGGTAACGTCCTGATGAGCATGCATTGATAAATCATAATCTGGCTCGCCACGATGCAAATCACCATCTTGCCGTTGGGTTCCTGGTCATTGCAATGAAAGTAGATGATGCAAGACTTGGGGATCATGAGGGGAGCAGCACCTTTCTTATTTCAGGGATTACGAGGAAGATGCACAGGGTGATGGCGAGGAAGAAGATGGAGACAGGAAAGCCAAGCTGCTTGATGATCAGCGACATCTTCGAGTCCTCCTTGCCGGTGCCGAAGATGGCGCTGTACTGAGAAATGTAGTACACGATCTTGCATTGATGCCGATAGACTTGAAAAGCCCACCTGGCCTTGACCTTCTCAAGGTTGGGGTCACTGATGATGGCTTTGAGCGTGGCGGACGGCCGGTTGCCGCAGTAGCTGTAGGAGTGCTCCAGGCAGTAATCCTCGGGGTTGTACAGGCGACCTGAAAGCTAGCTTGCGCTACAAGGAGTAGGGCTTCAGGTGCTGTGTGATCCAAACCTTTGTAAAAGAGTCGTCCGTCAGTGAGAAGCTTGAAATCCTCGTCGCTAACGTACAAGTGCTCATGGTTCATGTTGTAGTAGTTGTCTTCCAAGGGCTCTTTCCTGTCCTCGCTGACGTGAACCGGCTGATCCTTGGGCTGCTGGGTGGAGTTGTCGTACTCGTAGATGGGAGGGTTGGTCCACTTCTGGGGAAAATCCGAAGTGCACGACCGCGCCCTACAACGACAGATTGGCCATGGGATCTTGCATAAGCCGAACGTGCCTCCCAGAGACAGTTTAGAAGTACTGCAGTACAATACTCATTAGATTTCATAAAATCAGGCGTGAACACAGCCTTCGCCTGGCATTTTTGGGCCTTTTTTCAGTAAGGCCTCCCCCGGTGATTCAAGCAGGCCAATTTTTGACCTTTTAACGTGGAGGAGGGTCAAATGCAAATTATTATCGCTGTCAACAAGTTTCATAACAATTGAATATGAAATAAAAAGTATCTTTCATAAGTCATACTTTTAGTCTTTCACTTTCTTTTTTCACACCTTTTTAGGAGCCGCTACTTAGTGGTTTTAGGTGAGTTCATATACGACCTTTATTAATAATTGCTGATTCTAAAAGTAGCCATTAGTCACCTCCGCTATCAGAATGGACAATGGGATCACTTTGGTTTTGGACACATCTATACACGTACAGGAGAACTGGTCCATATTTTTAGAAGAGTTCATAACCTTAATCATGAGTCATTAATGACCTGAAGAATAGTACTTTTATCCTCTTCGAACCTATCTAGGCCAATACTTATTTGTCGAACAGATTCATGGTCGATAGTGACATTTTAAGGGTCTTTGTTTTGTTTCCATGGCTGTACATGCATGTGCAACATCACAAGGCTTCAAGTGGGTTTATAATCTTTTCTAATGATCTATGCCTGAAAACTGCCAAAAATGAGTCAGATTTGTAATCAGCAGTGACGATAAGAGAAGGTGAGTTTGTTTTTTCGGCTGTAGTATGTGCAACATTGGTGGTTTTAGGTGGGCTTATGACGTCCCAAAATGAATTGTTGATGTCTCCCTTAAGAATGATAATTTCGCAAAGAGACGTGTATGCTTGTGTTTAGCACTTGTACTTCAACTTTGTGACGCAGCCATTTCTATAGATCTTAGCCTCTATTACAAATGTTTCTAACTTTGTATTGAAATATCGTATGAAACCTATTTAGTATCGATAATAAACTGCACTTTACCACTTCAGAAGGATCAAGATAAGCCCACTTTGATGCTCCAAACATTCCTGTGCAGTTTCCAGGGGAGGCCTCGACACCCCCCTGAAAAAAAGACCCAAAAAGGCCTGGTGGGGGGGAGGGGGGCTGTTGTCCACAACGGAGTGAAACGTACCATTACTACATACAAAATCCTTTCCCCAGCTTTGACTCTGAGAAGAAATCCGGTATTTCTCGCAAAAAGTACTTTCTGCTCCAAACCAGTTCCGAACAAAGTACATCTGTTCTTTCAGAACAAAATCGGTACTCACAGGAAAAAGTATTTCCAGGACAAAATGAGTACCTCCCAGTTAGAGTACTACTTGGTGTACAAATTTACCAGTAATTTTCGAAACGTCTATTCATCAAAAACTGCCAGAACATATGTAGCAAACATTTTAAAACATTCAACCCAGGTTCTTACACTATTTGGTAAGATTTTAAGCACATTGCTTAAGGCCTCATTTCTTTCTTAACCATTTTAGATTTTTTAATTGATACTTCCAAAAGTGATGTGTGCTGCTTGCCAAAATATTTGCCAAGTAAGTACATTTTCTAGACTGTACTTGCATCAGAAGTACCGCACAAGTACATTTTCTAGACTGTACTTGCATCAGAAGTACCGCACAAGTACATTTTTCGTCGTGTATTTCTGTACTGGAAGCAGTCGTGCTGCAGGAGAGTTGAATCCAGCGTCCCCGGCTCTAGCGCGTCCCGTATTCAAGCAGCTATTTATACAGTAGAACCCGGATATAGCTTCGCAGGGCGGGCACTAGACGCGGTTTTTCCCCTGAGTGCTACCTTTCACCGATACCTGGGTGTCCTCGACACACACGTGTGTCGAGTACACCCCGGGTCACATAGCCCGTCTGTTAGAGGACGATGGCAACCTTAGTGTGCAACGTGAGGGTGACGTCAGGCCCCTAGAAGGAGACGTAGACTCCGCCCCTCCCCTCTTATTTTCAGCTGTTCTCCCCGCTCCCGGCAGCATCGGGATGGAGATGGGCCCGATCGCGAACTCCTCGTCTTTGCCACTTGACTCGGGCTTCCCCTCATCGTCGACGCCATCCCTGACCGACATCGAGAGGCAAGAACCAAGGAACGTACAGAGAACAGCTGGGCACAGAAGCGAGCGCCACAGGCAGTTCCATGATAAGAGGAGAGGACCGGGGGCTCTCTTCTTCTCTTCTCCGGCTTTCTAACCGAGTAGAGTGGCGAGCAAGGAAAGACTCGACGACGACGGCGACGGCGGCGAAGGCGACGGCGACGACGAGAGAGCTGGTGGTCGGCCTTGGCCAGCACCAGCAGCCAGCAGCTCGCGCACAGCTCAGCTCCTGGCCTTTCTTTGCACCAACGATCAATTCTCGTCCTCCTCGACACCGCGCGCGGCCAGTCCGAGCCTCGCTCACCAGCTTCCAAGTGTCTCCGACGACCTCCTCGATGACCGCGGCCCATCGGTGAAGCCCACCGACGTCTCGCCTTTCGTGCCATCGGCCCGGACAGAGAGGAGTCGAGAAGGGGCGTCCGCGCCGCGAACATGGCCGGCCAAACTGCGGCGGGGTCGACGACGGCGAACACAACGAATTCTTCGACGCCGACGTCGACAAAGTTCACGGACAACTACGAGATCAAGGAGGAGCTGGGTAAAGGCGCCTTCTCGGTGGTACGAAGATGCGTGCAGAGGGCGACCGGATTGCAGGTAGACGGGCCTTTCTGTCTTATTTGAGTTGGGGTCACCTCCCCTTTTTCTCCTTCTTTAAAGTTCGCCTCAAAGATCATCAACACGAAGAAGCTGTCGGCAAGGGACTTCCAGAAGCTGGAGCGCGAGGCTCGCATATGTCGCAAGCTCCAGCACCCCAACATCGTCCGCCTCCACGACAGCATAAGAGAGGAAAACTTTCACTACTTGGTGTTTGACTTGGTGAGTCGAAGATCATCGGCTGCTGACCTTTTTTGCTCGTCTTGGTCGGGCACACGGAGTTCATGATTTTAATGTAGATCTACGTCACTGATTCCTGCGTGGTTCCAACGTTGGATCCGGCTCCAACTTGAGCCTCTCTCTTATTGTGTCAACCTTAGTAGATAACATTGCCCTTCAACAGGTGACTGGCGGCGAACTATTTGAAGACATCGTGGCGCGTGAGTTCTACTCTGAGGCGGACGCTTCTCACTGTATTCAGCAGATACTGGAGAGCGTCAACCACTGCCACCAGAATGGAGTCGTCCACAGAGACCTCAAGGTGAGCACAGGGTTATATGGTAAATGTGCTCAAGATGTCAGCAGCTGCCTGCCAGCACAGCTTGAATGTCACGAAATGACCTTTCTCAACGGTTACCCCGAGTCGAAGACTGACGATGTGACTTTCTTCCCATTAGCCCGAGAATCTTCTGTTGGCCAGCAAAGACAAAGGGGCCGAAGTGAAGCTGGCCGACTTCGGACTGGCCATCGAGATGCAGGGCGATCAGCCTGCCTGGTTCGGATTCGCCGGGACACCCGGATATCTCTCCCCAGAGGTCCTGAAGAAGGAACCGTACGGGAAGGCAGTCGATATCTGGGCTTGCGGGGTTATACTCTACATCCTGCTCGTCGGATACCCGCCCTTTTGGGACGAGGACCAGGTACTTACGTACAGCACGTCAGTATTCTAAATATTTGTGGGTTATGCGCTGGGCATCTTAACGTTGTACGTACTCTGCCTAGCGCCCCAGAACCGTTCTGGAAGGGGTTGGTCACTGGGCAGGGACACCCAAAGGACTCACCAAAGTAGACAGGACACTCGAAAGCCTTTTCATGGTTCACACAATAACGCCAACTTATGCAGTACATGTAGTACATGACGATATACAACAGCCCGCGAGATTTCGCATACTGATCAAAGTGCCTAGACACGCTGTAATTTTGGCGTGGCGGTAGGTGAAGGACATATTGAAATATTTGGCTCCGAGAGAAACTTGTTTAATTTTAAAATTCTTGTAAAGGTACTCAAAAATGCATAAATGAGCTTTCTTTCTGAGTCAAAAAATGGCCAAAACTACTCAAAAGTCCCAAATAAACTTAGGAAATTGCAGCTATTTTTGCATGAAGTAGCATCAGCAACAGCGTCTGAAATCTATAACAGTTCTATCAAATATTCCGTCAAACTATGTTGAGGATGAGGTTCCTACGTTCGTTCCATTTCTCTGCAGATGCTCTCCTAACTTTAAGGTCTTGTTAGGTGACCTCGCGGTCCATGGGAGACATTAATCACAAGTTTTGTTGATTATTTGTCAGCTTTGCACCAAGGCCAAAAAAAACTATTTGCTACTGCCTTTTTATTTCGTTCTTTTTTGAGGTTTTTAGTTCAAAAATGCAAAAAGTTGAATGATGAAAGCAAAGAATGGCGGATTCTGACATTTTATTTCGTATGCCCTGGCGCAAACACTAAGCTTGTCCTGGCACAATGGTCAGTATCCCAAACTTGTGCTCAGTACTGCAACAACTTGTACTTCTTGTCCTGTATCGTAGAGGGACCTCGTGGAAGGAACCAGGGAATTTGGATTTTCGACTTGGGTAGTTATAGTACATAATGCATTGCGTCTACGTTGTACTTCATCTTGCACTACATTAATCCCCCAGCAAAGGGGGGGGATTATTTTTCGACCACATCGGGGACTGGCATTAAGAATGGTGAGTTGGTGCCGAAGTTGCCGTGGTTTGGTGCAATAAGCGTGGTCAATGGGATTCCTCGTCTAAGGCACGCCATATTAATACAGGGTGGCTGGACTGAATATGCCACCTGTCGTCTGTACTGTCCACAGGGCAGCTCCTGTCCTGTCCCACAAACCTGAGCAGCCACTGCTGATCCTGTCCTTTCCTTGCAGCACCGGCTCTACGCACAGATCAAAGCAGGCGCATATGACTATCCTAGTCCCGAGTGGGACACAGTGACCCCGGAGGCTAAAAACCTCATCAACCAGATGCTTACAGTCAATCCACAGAAGCGAATCAAATCGGACGAGGTCCTCAAGCACCCTTGGATTTGCGTAAGGATCATTGCACTTAGAGATAGTCTGGCTAGCTCCAAAGTGACGCTGTGTTTGTTCCTGTCGTTTTAGCAACGAGAACGCGTGGCCTCGGTGGTGCACCGGCAGGAGACAGTGGACTGCCTGAAGAAGTTTAACGCGCGCAGAAAGCTTAAGGGCGCTATTCTCACTACCATGCTCGTCTCGAGGAACTTCTCCACCAGATCCATGAACACAAAGGGGAAGTCTGACGGCGGCGGCGCTAGTGGGGGCGCAGGCGGCAGCAGCTCGCAGGTGAGCGCTCAGAGAAATATTGAAGGTCTAGCGGTATGATCCTTCCAGTGACTTCTTTTGTGCAGGTCAAAGAGTCTACCGACAGCTCCACTACCTTGGAAGACGAGGACAACAGTAGTTCCAAGATGAATCACCATGCTCATGTAACGGCCGCGGTCCCCACAGTTGGCCGCACCGGCACTGTGCAGATGCGGGTAGGATCCGCCGGCTCGGCCGGACACCAGAGCGCCAGCGGGGAGCTTGCTCGCAAGCAGGAAATTATCAGGTGCACCGAACTCCTTTTGGACGCGATCGCCGCCGGCGACTTCGAGTCTTATTCCCGCCTGTGCGATCCCAACATTACTTGCTTTGAGCCGGAGGCTCTGAGCAACCTGGTGGAGGGCACCGACTTCCACAAGTTCTACTTCGACCACCATCATCGGCTAATGAGCGGCAGCTCTGTGGTCAAGCAGAATGTGAGCGTCGTGAACCCGCATGTCCACTTGCTCGGCGAAGACGCCGCAGCAGTCGCGTACGTTAGAGTCACGCAGCAACAAGTGCAGCACCAGCAACAACAGCAGCAACAGCAACAGGTGATGCAGAACTGTAGGACCGACACCGTGCAAACGCAGACTTATTTGTCCTCTCTTGTCCTCGACAGATTCGTACAATCCAGTCTGAAGAGACCCGTGTGTGGCACAGACAGAGGGACGGTCGCTGGCTCAACGTGCACTTCCACCGGTCCACCAATGCCGCAAAAGCGTATGACTCCCAGCAGAACCAGTGAAGATAAGCACAAATCACGAAGAATAGCCAGAAATGGAGGGTAAGACCGTAACGGGAACGAAAGTCTGGACCAGCATAAGTATCGACGATCTTGAAACTGTCTAGTCCAGCCTAGTTGGATCATCAATTTTTAGTCACACTGAGTCTAAGATCTTGGAATTCGGCTGACGCTCTGAAAGGACTTCTGTTGGATCGCCTCGTCCCGTTCATATGACACTGAAGTAGGCTGAAGTACGCCAAAGACTACAAAGTCGTGCCCTCCTCTCTGCCGCTACTGTTCCCGTCTGCATACAATCTCTGTACCCCTCCTCTACGGTTCTTGTTTTGTGTGCCCATGTCAGGGCTGTCCGGCTCGGTCTCGCCGGACACTCCCGGACTCTTCGTGGTTGTGATATGCACAACTGAACAAACCAACTCTTCAGATGGAACGCTCAGTCCTGATACGAGTTAGCTGCTTCTTACTTTCAGTCAATCGGGAGTCATTCCTACTTGTCTCTGTCTCATTCTGAGGCAGGAAACATCATCAAAAAGTACCCGTAATGAAGAGAGAGGGTGCGGATTATCTTGGTGGGGGCGGTTTGGTATAGTTCAAACGGGCCTTTAACACGGGGCGAATGGGAGGATCCCCCTTTCCTTCCGCCCTGATGTGAGTGATGCTTAAACAAATATCCTCGACACATTCATTAATCATAGCTGTTGTTGCCGCTGCCGTCGCTTCTGCTACTAATAGTGAATTGTAACCTGGCTTTTTAGGACCCGCTTACTGGAGGCAAATTGCAGTAATATCAACTCTTGAGCTCATGGCTGTACAACTTGTGCGTGTGTAATTGCTCCCAAATGGTTGGCAAAACGGATCGCAACTTTTGGCACAACAACATTGCAATTTGCCACGGGCTGAGTGAGGCTCCACGCCCTCTACCCTCCCCCGAACCGACCCTTGTAGCTAAAACCCCACCCAGTGCGAACACGCCCAATCAAAAACAATTTATTATAATAGTTTAAAAT
>JAAUXU010033821.1_pt1 | contig 15235 bp, 17 predicted proteins | sample 7278151 | NCBI WGS metagenome assembly JAAUXU01 (sample SAMN14350113, study PRJNA611818) | marine sediment metagenome | isolation source: surface marine sediment (1.8m) | place: French Polynesia: Moorea | collected 2018-08 | reverse complement strand
GTGATTTGCTTCGCAGATCTTCCACGACAGCGGCAGCCGCGGCTTCTGGCTAAACAAGCTGGCGACGGTCGTGGCCGCGGACGTGGAGGCGGCGCTAAAGCTGCAGTGCGTCGACTCGCTGCTGGCGGCTCTAAACGGGTGCAGGTGAGAGGAAAATGCAAACGAGTAATTTTGTATTTCATTTTTTGACTTTTTGACGGTCGCAAAGAACCCCATGGCATTATGAGTTTTCCCAATTCTGTAGATTATACCCTAGAATACTTGCCGAAATCTTCCGCACGCATCGTATTGTATATCGCACAATATGCGATAAAAAGTACAGTGCAATATGTACTAGTACTGAGATTTCTTCGTTAGCGTAAAACCACAATGTTGATGATGTATCGGAAATATCCGACGAAAGCGGAAATCATAGGGCCGTACTTTTATTTACCAATTTCTCAATAAGTCGTTGCCGATACATGTGCTGTTTCTTCCGCGTCTTTCAGGGATATTGTTCAGATCTCTGACTCTGAGGACCGCCTGGTGTACGGTAACCGCGCCTGCGAGCGAATCCTGGGCTTCGACCCCGCGTCGGACCTGGCGGGGAAGGACGCCTGGGACCTGCAGGCCACCTCCTCCTCGTCCTCCTCGGCGGCGGCGGCGGAGGTGGGGGACACGCTGAGGGAGGAGGAGGAGGAGGAGGAGAACGGAGAGCAGAGGGCGGAGGAGCAACAACAGTCGGCCTCGTCGCGAGGGAGGGACGCGGTGAGGCAGCGGCTGGAGAGGGGGCAGCAGTGGGAGGGCACGCTCAACAGCAGGAGGAAGACGGGGGACTCGGTGCCGCTCGATTCGGTGGCCATACCGGTCTCCTTCGGCGGGGGGAGGGGGAAGAAGCCGGACCACATCGTGTACGTCAAGCAGCCGCCGCTGCTGCTGAGGGACAAGTCGCTGACGGACGCCGCGACGGACGGCGGCCGCGCCATGGCGGCGGCCAGCGCGGCCGGCGGCGACGGCTACCAGCCGCGCCACAGCGGCGGGAGCAGCGGAAGCAACTCCCTGACCGCCATCTCTACCGGCGCGGCCTCCGGGCGCAAGAACCTCCGCTCCTTCCGCAACGCCTCCTGCGACGTCGGGTCGCTCCTGGCCGACCGCGGCGGCGGCGGCGGCGGCGGCGCCTTCCCGGGCGGCGGCGCCCTGCCCTCCTCGTCCTCCTCTCACGTGGTGAGCGGCGGCGGCGGCGCGCGGCGGCAGTCCGTGGCCAAGATGCAGCACCACACCGTGGAGGCGCCTATCACCAAGGTCATCGGAATCATCTTGGCGGCGCAGGAGAACTCGCCTCAGTACATCGCTCAGGCGCTGGACAAGGTCATTACTGCAATATCAGCAGCAATTTCGCAACACGAAAAAAACCCAACATTCTCTCTTTCAACTCCCCAGGTCCTTGACATTCTCCAGACGACGGACTCGATAAACCTGTTCTCTCCCGAGGTGGAGAGGGAGAAGCGGAAGAGGACCGACGCAGTCACCACAGACCTACTCGGGGCGCTACTCGCGGTAAGACAACGTGTAGTGGACCCACAGTAGCAGAACTGCGAAACCCCTAAAAAGAAAGAGGAGAATCGCTCGCACTGTCTTTTACGATTCATTTAGTGAGTAGCAAAGCACTGCACAACTCTGGTTGGTAGAGTATTGGTGCAAAAGGTACAAGATGCCAAAAGAGGGGGGGATTGAAGAGGGATCGTCTAGCGAGAAGATGGGCCTTTCACCTCCCCTGACATTTACGGAAGAGATCGTATATAGGAGGGACTCGAAAAAGGGAGTAGATAGATCTAATTTGGCCGTATTTGGCGCAAATAGGGAGGAGGGTGGGGCCAACAACAACATCGGATAGCACTTAACCTTAGCTGTATATCAAGTAGCTGTTGCGTATATACATCTTTTTCTAGAGAAAGCTTTGCATTATAACCGAGGCCGGCTTACCCGGCACCCAGCACTCAAACACCGTAAACCTATCTATGGTATACTGTACTACAACGTGCGTAGATGTACGAATAGCTAAAATGCGGTGTTTTTTCCACATCTTTTTCGTGTGTGTTCCTGGCGCACTCTCATATGATAGAAACAGCACAAAAACATTTTCACTGCATCCTACAAGTACTGCGAGAGGAGAGGGCAAACTGTACGAATGAGAGATGTATGAGAGCAATTAGGGCTGTACAATTTCGAGATGGGGAGTACCGTAAGGAGGATTACAGTTAGCACATACGTAGAACAGCTCCCCCTCCCTCTCCACCCATTCGCGTATGTCATAAAGTAATTAAATTGTCACACTCTTGAAACTCGATCTCGTTCTACGATCGAATAATGGTCGAATCTCTCGCGACAGAAAACAGAAAGTGAAAGGAGAGATGAAAAGCACGCAAAGCACGCAAAAATCATAGCATTTTAGGCCTTAGAACCGAACCGAGCCACCTATCGTGTTCAGCAAAATTAAACCCGCATTCCACCATGAGACGTGTATTTTGCTATAAAGGGGTACGTAGGTGCGTGCCTCTATTCTCCCCTACCACCCGGCCCCCCTTTCCATTCCGCCGTTCTCGAAACCCTTACTTGTTGATGTTGTCCAAATCCACTTTCGGTTCGGAGAAGAAGGACCGAACACTGGACAGTTCGAGCTTCTTCTTTCCTCAGTACTTCAAGAGGTTCATATTCTACCTAAGGTTTTTCCTCCTCTCCTCCTCTCTCGTCTTACCTTCAATTTGAGTTTTGGCTGAGAGTTTTCTGTGTACCCCCGTCCGCAAAATATACTGCAAGACATTTTTCCATTCCCATAAAAAAGAGGACCAATCTTTCTTTGGTCTCCCAGGGAGATTCCTTAAAATGTCGCCATTGACTTCGTGCGAGTCACCCCGAGAGCCCCCCCCCCCTTCTTTCCACTTCCTTGCCTGTTATATCCTCGATTTGGTCTTCAAAGTCATCATTCGAATATCCACACCCATTTTCCACGCCCCCATATCGCATCGCCGACCGCGTGCAGCAGCAGCACCAGCAGCCTCTGTCGCCGTCGCCGCAGCCCTCGCCCTCCACCTCCCTGATGGTCCCGGGCTCGAACCTGGGCCGGTCCAGCTCGGTGGTCTGCCGCGGCGGGGCGGCCAACGTCAGGAGGACGGGGTCGCACAGGCGGAGAGTAAGTCCAAAGAAACGAGAACGGAAGACTTGCACAGTGCCCGGACGAAGCATCGTGGGCATGCAAACTGAGGAAGGAGAGGACGGGACGGGAGACAAGAGAAACGGACAAAGATGCTGCACAGACGGAGACTCCAACAACAAGATTTCACACAAAAAATCCTCCACGCCTCTATTTCCTCGTCCGATACCACCACCACCACCTCTCACCCCAGTCGCAGTCAAACTTGTCACATTTTTGTTGAAGGATTTTTTATCCGAAGGACAAGATATGATGACTAGCCATTCCAGGATGTTAAAAGGCGGGAGGACCAATTTTTAAAGTGTCCAACTGCCTGCCTATACTTTAAAAAAGAACTCCTTCAAGTTTTCCCAGACCTTGATATGCATGTTTGTTGTGTCGTAGCCCCACAATATAGGTATTTTTGACTTTGTAGCACCGGGTCTACCACATCGATATTTTTGAAGTACATTGAGTGGTTTACCAATTGCTACAGTTTAAAGATTGCGGATCAATAGATAATTGAAAACTGTGTCATAAGTTCCTGTTACTTCCTACTTCAAAATCTAAATCATACAACCACTACTTTCACGTTCATCCAACACGTACCCAAAACCCCATGTTTCAAACCAATTGTGAAAACAATAATGAATCACCTTCCGGTCTCGACCGCCAGGAAAATCTGCGTTAGTGCCCAGATAAATTGTCCCGAGATATGTACGTACAACTTACTTTGTTCAAGTGTTAAGAATTATAAAATCAAACCCCTAAAGCATGAAAAAGTTTTTTTTTAAAAAAAAGATCCTGAAAAGAATCCCAGCCTTGTGTTCCTTTCGGTCCGTGTACTACAACAGGTGTAAGATTCTTTGAAATTACAAAAAAAATATTCTTGTATCATGACGATTCTTTCGTTTCCTTTTTGCCCCCCAAACAGAACTCTACCCGCGACTCCCTGTCCTACCGGCGCGGCTCCACGGAGGCCTCTTCCGGCGGCAGCGGCGGCGGCGGCGGCGGCGGCCTCCCCGGCCTCCCCAGCAAGGGCGGCGGCCTCGCCGCGTCGGCCTCCTCCTCCAGCGCGCACCACTCCGGCCACCGCCACTCTGTGCCGACGCTGGAGAACTCCACCTCCCAGGTCAGGGCGCTGCTGGAGAAGAGCGACACCTGGGCGCAGTTCGACATTCTGGCGCTGGAGAAGATGACCGACAAGAGGTGAGCAAAAAAACTCTTTTTGAAGAACCTAACATTACAATATGTACATAGGTACATACTTCTAATTGAAGACTACTTTTGCTTTTACCAAATTAAAACTTTGATAAACTCCTTCAATGTTAGGTGCCTGGTGTGGCTGGGCATGTCGACCATGCTCCGCTTCGAGGTGCAAAAGACCCTCCGCTGCCCGGAGTCCACGCTTCAGAACTGGCTTACGCTGGTGGAGGCCAACTACAACCCCAACCCCTACCACAACTCGACCCACGCCGCCGACGTCCTACACGCCGTGGCTTGCTTCCTAGACTCGGAGAAAGTGAGGACGACCAAGATCATATAATGCAGGCGACGTGTTGGTTCCCAATCAAGGGGGGAAATAAATTTTACATGTCACTCACAGAAGAACAGAATGGAAAATCTAGCCAAAGCAAAACAATTTCAAGTAGAAGGATTATCATTTGTCCTTTTTTACGTAGCACGTACCCCATGTGTATCAAAGGAAGAAAAAGTTTGAAAATGTGAAAAACCATTAAATTCCCAGGTGAAGGAGTACTGCGACGAGCTGGACGAGGCCTCCTGCCTGGTCGCGGCGGCCATCCACGACCTGAACCACCCCGGCCGCAACAGCGCCTTCCTCTGCAACTCCAACGCCGAGCTGGCGTACCTGTACAACGACATCACCGTGCTGGAGAACCACCACGCCTCGCTCGGCTTCAAGCTCACCATGTCCGACGACCGCGTCAACATCTTCAAGCACCTGGACAGGGACTCGTTCAAGGCCATGAGGCAGTCCATCGTCGACCTGGTGCTGGCCACCGAGATGAGCAAGCACTTTGTGCACGTCAACAAGTTCCAGTCCGTGTTCGCCAAGGTCTACAAGGTACGAATTGCACATAATCAAAACTTTTTATGCGGCCAATTCTGTTAGCTATCGCTGCTGCTAATGTCGCTGCCGCTTTTGCATGCTTTGCTTCCTCCACCATTGTTCTGATCTTTTTTTCTCTTTCTCAGGACGAGGAGGAGGACTCTGTTCACTCCCCCGCCACCGGCAGCCCCCAGCCCGGCACTGGCGCCGCGGCAGCCGCCGCCGCGGCAGCCGCCGTGGTCGACCCCGACATGGTCACCCTGAGCGAGGGCCCGCCGGTCACGCCGGAGAACGTGGCCATACTCAAGCGCATGCTCATCAAGTGTGCGGACATATCGAACCCGGCCAGGTATTTCTGTAACAATGATTTTATTTTGAAACTTTTTGGATTAGGAAAAAACCGCAAAATTTGCAGGCCCCTACCGCTGTGCAAGGAGTGGGCGTTCCGGATAGCCGAGGAGTACTTTTCTCAGACTGACGACGAGAAGCGCCTGGGCCTCCCCGTGGTCATGCCGCAGTTCGACAGGACAACCTGCTCAATACCCAAGTCGCAGATCGGATTCTACGACTTCTTCATCATCGACATGTTCGACATGCTATCCAGTGAGTGGGATGGATCATTTGAAATGCCTTTGTTTTTTCCAAACACTGCTCAACTTTATACCCGATCGCAACATAGCTACAGTACTTGGCGTACAGACAACGTACATTGCAAATACTGAAATATTTATTTCCCCATAAATAGCCTTCTCCGAGCTTCCTGTGATTTCCGAGATCATCCAGTCCAACTACCTCTACTGGAAGGAGGAGAGCGCCAAGGAGGAGGAGGCAAAGGAGAAGGAGAAGGAGAAGGCGGAGGCATCAGAGGCGCCGTCGCTGCAGGAGGTGGAGGAGGAGGGAGCGAAGGAGTAAAGAGAGAGAAACTGGCAAAGTGAAAAGGTTACAAAAAGGAATAATCCGGGCTAGGAGGTCCAGCGCCGGTTGGCGACAGGGGAAAGGACAGGAGAAAAAGAGGAGAATATATATCATATCATTGTTCTCCTGCTGCAAAGGGGGTAAAGAGAGAGGAGGACGAAAACAACCCTGCATATCCTTCCTGCCCCGGCAAACATTATCTGAAGAGGGTGAGGGACAGCTTGTCCTCTCGAACTTGAGGGAGGAGGGACTGAAGAAACGTGTCAGTGTTGTTGCGTACATAAAAGAAGAATCCACTATCGATCCCCTTCGTGCCAAGTTTATCATATAGTCGTCGTCCGCCGTCAGCCGCCTCAGCGTTTTCAATGATGAGAAACTATACCGAATAGAATCCCCGATGCCGCACCCTCCAATCACCATATTCTCTTATGTACTGTTCTGCCCAGAGGTGCATAGTACGGTACATACCCTTTCCCCCTCTCATATCGGCTGCCTGAGAAAAAATACATCGCAGAGGACCTCCCCCCCTTTCCCGCGTAAAAAAAGCGGCAATATTTTAAATATGGAAATAATATTTTTGGTCTCACCGCGCTGAACCCCCACGGAAGTCTTGTGTTGTGCCAAGAATCGCTTGCCCGGTATGGACAGAGTACCGGCAGCAAGGAAAGGATACAAAGGTACAATTCAGAGAGAACAAACATAGGCCACTAAAGTGTTCCCATCACCCAGACTCACTTCCCAGGAGCAAAAGAAAGATTTTCACGTTGCTTTTTTGATCAGATTAGGACTCTTGCAGAAGGGTTTTTCTATACCTGCCTACAATCGGCCCCTACCCTACGAACATTGGTTCATATGGCAAACAAAGCTTCCCCTGCTACATGCCCCCAAACCTCCGTTGTGCTGTACGCGAACAAATCCCCAAACCCGAACCTGGCTTTTCCTCCTGAGAGGCCTGGGGGGAAAGAGGGCAGACTATGTGAAAATTTTATCTAGAGCATTGTGATTTCCCGTCGATTTGGTCTTCGTCGTCGTCCATATACCGCGGCCTCTCTCTCTCTCTCTCATCTCTCTCTCTCGATCACCCCCGTTTGTAAGAAAAAGAAATCAGTGGTCTGTGAAAGCCGTCGTCAACTGTCGTCGATTCCCCCATTTCCACCCCGCTCGAAAATATGTGCAGAATCAAATTAACGAACAACTTTTGCGGTAAGTGGGGATTGAAACGTACTGATAAGAGGCTGCAGCGCGTAAAAAAGGAAACGACTACACTTAATCGTGGAAGAATTGAAAAGGAAGAGAAGGGGAGGGAGGGGGAAACTGCGGAAAAAGGAAAAGAAAACTGCGTGAAGAAAAAGTAAAAGATGTCTATGCTATATGTTTAGAGACTGCAATGTATTCATGACTAGAAAAAATGATCGAGGGCGTTCGAGGTCAAAAAGACCAGCAGGAAATACACGCTCCTCACATGTACGTACATTGGCCAAAGTCGTCGCTGCGCTCATTGGTTAAATTTAACTGTCGGATGGGTCATTTTGCCGCCTCCCAGTTTCCCCAGTTTTATCACTGCGAGAAAAAACTCAGAAGTGGTACGTTCTCACATTGAACACCTGCTCAATTCGTGAACTCTTCATGCGCTGTGTAATAACTAAATGAAAAGCTGTTTGCTTTTTCAATGAATAATTTACGAAGGCCAGGTTTGGAAGAGCGACTTTAATGGTCCGGATGTCCCCACACCCTCGCATGGAACACTATGGCCGGGGGTCCCCCATCTACCACTTAATTTAAAACCTTTTTATCGAATGACAACGGGGGCCATGTATTTAAAGCAAAAAGCATAGTACGGAGAAGGTACAGTACGTACAGGAAAAACCTGGCATGGTTGTTCCCAAAAAACTAGGCCGCGCCACTTCTCCCACAACCGTCGGACGGTACCGTTTCAAAGGTACCTTCACGTACTGTGATACTTGAACTTGCTTTCCTTAACCAAACTTTTTCCCGAGTTTCTATTAAAAAAGGGAAGGCGTTTTTCCAATGTCTGCTCCAAAAGTAAAAGTCGCAGGATCAATAAGGTACACTTAGTCCGATCGAAGTGTTCTAATTGCCAGGTATTCCTGCGTTTCATGCTTTTGCTGTACCAGGGTTGTACTCGTGGGCGGGTTGCTGTCCCTGTTCTCCTTCTTCCTGGTGAAGGCCTTGGCAAAGTACCGGGCCGGGCGCATCGCCACCGAAATTGTGAGAATTCTTTTCAAATTATGACGATTTGTTTAATTTCTCTATCGTTTCTTTTCTTTAGAGAACCGTGGAGCAAGACTCCTTTGTCTTCCCATAAATGTCTCTCTGCGCCTACCACTCAGAGGAAAACTCGAAAATGTTAGGATATGGCAATTCATGTTTGGAAGGACACTGGACAGTCTTTGATTACTTAATTTTTCTCATGTACGTAGTGCCGGTTCCAATCACTTGTTCGTTAGACATGCTAAGCAGAGCTTTTTGGTCGGCGAAAGTTTCAGGTAGAGTGAAACGGCACATCTACGCATGTGAATGTGATCCATGTATTTTTCCCAGCAAATATGTGAATGTGACCTATGGGGACGAGGGAGACCCTTCCCTGGGCATCAACACCACAGACGGCAAGCTCTGGAGATTCTTCCTCCAGAGCCAACCCTTTGGCAATCTCTACTGCGAGAACTACACTCCCACACAAGCGACTGCCCCCGGCTGGACAAACGCCCTCATCCTTGATCTGGACGCTGACAAGGTCCACCCCGGATTCAAGGTCTTCGTGCTCATTTTCAACAGCCAGTCCACCCTCAATTTGCTGTCTGGCGACCACGAGACTTTTGGCTCCAAAATGGTGCTTGTGCCCATCGTGACTACGAAGCCAGAGGACAACCATGTGAAAGCAGTGCATGTAGGTCGAAAAGGTATACATTTGCTTTCAATTCAAATCACACGCCGTATATGTCTGCAGATTTCGATCAGCTTTGGAGAGCACACCAAACTATCCTCAGAAAACAGATCTTGCTACAGTAAACATGAAAATAACCTGGGATTTTTGTTTGCCCGGTGAGTATTGTCTCTTCTTCCTTTCAGTGAATACAAAAACATTGCAAATGTTTAGGTGTATTGAAACTTTCATAAGAAACATGTGGGGGTGTGATTTTTATGATGCTGGCTGCTGGAGCACCAAACCCTCAGATGCGGCCGCCCTGTTTAGCATATTACGGTCCAAGAATAAGAAAAAGGCAAGTACATTACATTGTGGTGCACTCTTGAACCAAGCACAGCTTTTTAAATGTTAAAAATATTCGTATAGATAATGGAAGAGTCTGGATGCATTCCCCCTTGTCATATCAATGCCAATGAGGTTGAGGAAAAGGGGCTGATAGACGAACCCAGGCATAATCCACAAACAGACTTGATTATCAAAGTATACAACACAAAAGACTTCAAGGTGCAAAGCCTCCTATATAGTGGTAGAGACATTCCAAAAGAAACTTTCTTTTTTAGACGGTCCAAGAAGACTATCTGGTAAGCAGGCTCAAAAGGTCCAACATGGGCATTTGAACAGTTCCTCATTTTGTTTTTGCATGAAGTGAAATCGAAATAGCAAAATGAACTTTTCTTTCTCTTAAGGTATATGATAGTTACTCATTCTTCGCTGATATGGGTGGCTTGATAGGGGTCCTATTGGGGCTTTCCTGCATTGCAATATACGATTATGCAGTTGATGTTATAGATTTGATGTGTAAATAATTTTTAGGGTTCAACAACCCCAAATGTGTACTTTATGAACTTTGCCCTTGATTTCATCGAATTTGCACAATGTAATGGACTTTTCTTATTGGTACTGTACACTATATAAAATATAAAATAAAGTCCTTGAATTGGAGGCAAAAGTTTCTTACATTTTCGCGCATCGCATTAACATAAATTTGTGTTTTCTTCCTAGACGAACCATAGTTTGCCCTTCTTACATTAGTGTAAGCGCCTCAAACAATCAAAAATGGCTGGTATATTTACCCCGTCCGCAATTACTAAAATTGTTGCTCTGACGATACAAAATTACGTTTTTTCTCACAGTGGCTTCGCGACATATTTGTTTTCTCACGTACTGCAAGTACTGTGCCTTTCGTCCGCAACCCAAGTATACAAACAGGCTTTGCATACCTGTGAAAAACAATGTGAAAACTACCTCTCCAATCTCCGAGGTTTTAATTTTTCAGTACAGTGGCAGCGAAGAAAGCAGTTAAAACAACATGCATAAAGGTAGCTGGTGTGCAAAACGTAATCTGTTTATGTCAGGTACCAGGCATAGTGGATGAACAAAGGAAAATTCCTACTATGTCTTCACCAAAGTTTTTGACCATTTTGAGGTATCAATGCATCAAGTTGGATCACAATCTGTATTTTCATGCATTCACTGCCGCTGGCCTCTTTTTTGAAGGGCTGTTCTTGTGATCTTCCTTTTGTCACTGTTCATTTTTTTCTTTCAAAAAGCCATTGCAAAATATGATGCAAAGAGAATTGCTACTGAAATGGTAGGTCATGATTGGAAAAGAAAACATTTGCTCTTTGGCATAATTTTGTCTGTTTCAGAGGTCAGAGGACCAAGACTTATTTGTATTTCCATCCATAACTCTTTGTGCATTCCATGAAGTTCCATTGCAAAATGTGTAAGTTTCTAACAAATCTAGTGTACAATTTCCATGTTGCTCATGATTACTTTTATTTTTAAAGCTCAAAGCATTTGTTCATCAGATGGGCCATGCAAAGTTTTGCAGTAAACAGGACAAACTCGTGAGACTCTATAAGAAATGGAAATAGTATTTTTGATCAACTCCCAATTACATATCCAGGAAAGATGTGATGGTTTCTTATGGCAACGTCGATCTTGCCATGGGAATAAACACTACAGATGGAAGCACTTGGACATTTTTTCATCAACGTCACGACGTCGGAAACATTTACTGTGAAAATTACAGTCCAAAACATGCAACTGCTTTCGGTTTTGGCCACGCTCTTGTCATTGGTCTTGACACAGACAAAATTCTTCCGACATTTAAGACATTCATGCTATACTTCACCAGTAACTCAGTTACTGGTTGGTTGTCTAGCGATAGGCAAAAATTTGGGACAAATTTGGAAATGATACCAGCTGTAACCATCCAGCCAAATGATACACATTGGAAAACATTACAGGTCACACTGAATGATTTTTAGAGCACAAAGGTAAATGTTAGTTTGTTCTACTTATTTTAGGTTTCAATTTCCTTTGGTGAACATATTAGACTCTCTTCTAAAGAGAAACCATGCCTTCGTGACGAAAAAGGTGTTTCTGAAACATTGTTTGGAAGGTGAGAAAATTAGTAAATTTATGGAAGTTGATGACTGGTGGTGGCAATGTATGAAACAAGCGTATACCAAGGTCAACCAAGATTAAAATTAACTCAGGTGCATAGAAAACTATGTTAAAAAGAGCTGGGGGTGTGGGATTTATGACTTTAGAATGCTGGGATAGTAAACCTCCAGGCACACTAAACCTGTTTCTGTCACTTCAAAAGAAGCGTGAGGAAGAGGTAAGTTTCCCTCTGTTCTAGGATATTGTTTTTTTAGCTTTTTAAGTACATTTGAATAAAAAAACAGATAATCCAAGAGACTGGCTGCGTACCACCATGCAAGATAAGCAACAACCAGGTCGAGCTGAAGGGAACAGTGGACAGGAACAGGTTGACTACAGAAACAGACATGGTCTTAAGCATTTACAATACAAAGGCCTCTAAGGTATTTTTCTTGTTTTTGTCATGGTTCAGAAAATGGTACTAAAGTAAAGTCAACTTAAACCTATTATTTTCAGGTCGTAAAAGAAGATTATTTGGTAAGCAATTAAGTCAAGATACACCGAGGGAGACCAGCAACTTGCTCACCAAAAAAACTAAAAAAAATATCAAACATCTCATGTCATAGGTATACGATGGCTACTCCTTCTTTGCCGACATGGGAGGCCTTATTGGGGTCCTTCTGGGCCTATCATTCATTGCCCTCTTTGACTACACGGTGGACTTTGTCTCTTTGATTGCAGGGAAACTCAACGCCCGAAAGAAGTTTTAAATGTGATGTGACGCACCCGGTATACCTATTATCAATATGACACTTTATCTAGGTTAAACACTATACTCGATTACTGTATTGGTGCATGACATTTACGGTTTAAACAAAATAGAAATTTCGTATGTGTTTCTGCTCAATAATTCGAGAAATTAGCCGCTTTACTTGGCAATGGCATCAGAAACGAAAAGCGGTAAAATTCAACGCTTTTTTGCTCGTGTTCGACCCTACATTTCTTTGCTAGTTAGTTGCACCTTCTTCTGTCCAGACGGCGCCCAGCCCCGCCCGCCTGTCAGGACTATAGGCCGAAATTCAAGTCCAGATTTCGCGAAAGCAGGAAGGAGCGAAAGCGAACAAAAAAGTCCTGAAAGAGATGTATTGCTTTCCCTGCTTTTTATTCCACTTTGGGGTAAAAGGGAAGACAACTGGTCAAATTTCCTTTGCATTTTATCTGCCGAACGAACGCACATATTTGCGTCGATCGCCTCCGCCCCAGGATTGAGGAGGTTTCCTCCTTTCCCAAGTGTGTCCTTTTCTCCCCTCCCAATCAGTTCCCAAGAGGTCACGAATTTTCGCCATTTCACAAAAGAGAAATGGACCGAGAAGGAAAATAGCGCGAAGAAATTAAATCAATCGTTGCATCAATCAATTCGCTGCTGACCTTTCTCGGCCAAAGGTGGCGCGCTGCAAAGTCGAGAAATCGGAGACTTTTCTTGACATCCACGCAAAGGGTTTGTTGCCTCCTAAAGACCGAACCGTACGACAGAGGGGTAGAAGGTCATCCCCGGGAAATGCAAAGAGCGCCACTAGCCCAATTTTCGTACTGACACTTTCCTCCGGCTCTTCCCGGGGGGGGGGGGGGGCCGCAGACGAGCTTTTGATATAGTCACGGAAAGAAAATCGAAAGAGGAAAATTCGTCAATTGATGTTTTTTACACTTGAATATTTAGTCTGATTTATACAAAAACCAAACGTTATACAATCTCCGAAAAGATTCAGCCGTACATATCTAACTTGTGAAATCGTCATATTCTTCCAGAAGAGTTTCACGTCTTCTTGCTTCCCAAGGCTTCGGAGGCTGAGGCTGAGGCTGAGGCTGAGGCTGCGCCGACGGCGGAGGAGATGGGGCTCATGAAAACGTTGCGGGAGGAAGGGACGCCCTGCGGGGAGAAATGAGAAAGAAAGTACAGCCTGGATAGCTGGGGAACTCTGAGAGGAGCAAAAATTGAAGCAATTCTGAGCGACTCCCGCAAGAGTCCCTTGGCAACAATGCCAATTCTGTGTCGCAGAGACTTGTTGCTAAGGAGCGGGAAACTGCATTATTTCTCTTTTTTTGCGGGGACAAGTGCGGAAAGAGTCATTATATGAGCTCTGTTGTTGCAGGGCTAAGCAGAGGGATATCACATGTATGGGGGGAGGGCGAGAGGAAAAGGGTGTCAAATCAGTATGAATGCATCAATGCGTCTTCCCATTTTAAAATGATATGTTTTGAAAGCGTTCTTTTTCAACTAAAAGTTATTTTCTTTAATTTAAACATGCACGTCCTTTGCGACAAGACCAATAAAAAAGAAGGAAGAAACGATAAAAAAGAAACGTGCGTGCAAAAAAGACTATCTTTCCCCCCTGAAATTTATTTAACTTTAAGTCAGCGCATCATTTCTCTCTTTTTCGCGTCAAGAAAGGCTATATCAGTAACTATAGACCACAGCAACGGTACCTGCCCTGGCTTCGAGTGGAATATGTTCCTCCCCTGCCCGTACTGCGGCGCCTGGCCCAGGACGAAGTTGAGGCCCACGAATCCGACGCCGGCAGCCGCGTATCGGTACATGCTGAAGCTCTTGGCGGGTCTTCTAGGAAGGCGACAAAATCAAACTCTTTGCTTATTCCGCGCTGGGATGCGTCGCCCTTCTGAGTGCTCAGGGAGAGGCCTCTCCCGCTCCCCTTTAAACCCTTTCCTCTCTATGCATCATACGGATTATCCCGACGAGAGAGAGAATAAGGGCTAGAGAGCGCTCGGGGGAGAATGAGTGCACTTTTTGTACGCACAGTTTTTTTTCTCCTAGACGACAAAAAGGAGACGTGACAACACAGATAGATTCTCAAAGGAGGGATGGACAAAGAGGCCCGATTCTTGAGTATATATTCTTAGTCATTATTCTGATGGTCATACTGCAAGTCAGCACAATAAATAAAGGGACGCAGAAAACTATTTTGGAGGGTGTCACTCAGAAAAATACGAAACAAGTGCCGGGTGTTGTTGCCATGGACAACTGGATCCCGGTCCAAAAATAAATTTTCGCTCCGGTTTCTTGCATGCATACTAAAAAATATTCGTCTCCCATGCATCAGTGAGACGGTTTTTTCTGTCCCCCTGTTGGGGCATAAATGTCGTTGCTTGGTGTTAAGGCCCATATCTAAGTTCTTTTGTTGAATACTAGTCCTACCATATCATGGTATAAACTTATACGGTCGTACCAGAAATCAGTCAAGAAAATGTTTTGACCTCTCAAAAGCAACAAAGAATGTCCAGAAGAGTCTCATGGGGGACGATCGAGAACAGTATGTGCCGCTTCTTGTGAGCAAATTACCGTATGTTTGTTTGTCCCATTTCAGCGGCCGAGACAGCAACCTTGGCAACGTGGTATGCGTAGAGCTAAAGCGCTCGCTGTAATTGTGGTCGCCGCTGTCCCGTATGACTAAATTGCCGCAATTCCGGAAATGTGCGGAGAAAGCGGCGTCGTACCAGTTTACTACTTGCTTCATGAAAAACTTATTCTTGTGAGTGTGTTCGCTGAAGTTTGATACATTTAATAAACCATATAAATTGACACTACCAGCAAAACAGACACGTACCATACCCATACATGCTGGGGGGGGGGGGGGGGGGGGGGGGGGGGGGGGGGGGGGGGGGGGGGGGGGGGGGGGGGGGGGGGGGGGGGGGGGGGGGGGGGGGGGGGGGGGGGGGGGGGGGGGGG
>JAAUXU010073018.1_pt1 | contig 15237 bp, 9 predicted proteins | sample 7278151 | NCBI WGS metagenome assembly JAAUXU01 (sample SAMN14350113, study PRJNA611818) | marine sediment metagenome | isolation source: surface marine sediment (1.8m) | place: French Polynesia: Moorea | collected 2018-08 | reverse complement strand
CCCCCCCCCCCCCCCCCCCCCCCCCCCGCCCCGCCCCCCCCCCCCCCCCCCCCACCCCGGCCCCCTTTTTTTTACAAACGTGGACGAAGACGACGAGGACGAAGACGACACTCAGTCGATCGGCCCCCAAAAGGGGGGCATGGAAGAGCAGCACTTGAGCAGAAAACAAACAAACAAACAAACACACCAAGAAGTCGACACAGGCCATTGATGTTGCTTGCTTGCACCGACAAAAAAAAGCAGCAGAGAGACTTTTTCCCGCAATTTTTCTCTCACCTCTTTGTATAAAACGACATTTACAATTCTGACATGTGTACGTACAACTGTGCATACTTAAATAAGTCATGAGGGACATATGGAAGAAGGAGGGAAGGAGGCAGAGTTGCTTTCTCGTTGCCATTTTCAATTCCCCAACTTGGCACTGGTTGTTTTTTGCTCCTGCGCAAGACAGTAAAGTGTCGATTTAACGAATCTTGACTTCATTCATGACAGGTGTGGATTTCACCTTTGAGTTGTTCTCGATTCGATGACATTTCAAATCTAGGCGAGCTCGACTTCGCGGAGGAGATCGAGTGCTCCAGGCAGACGGTCACGCTGGGATGGTGGACGGAGGTGACGAGGACGACGGGAGTGGGCACGACCCAGGTTGTCTGGGTCGTGCTGGGCTTGGCTCACTCGCTCCTCGTCCCAACTGACGTTGACTTCAATGGCGGAAGTCACGATCTAACGATAAGTCTCAATTCAATAGCAACTTCGGTGATGGCAGAAAAAGTGTCTTTGAATCGAATCTCCACTGCGATCCGACTCCTGTGTCTGTCTGTCTGTCTGTCTGTCTGTCTGTCTGTCTGTCTGTCTGTCTGTCTGCAGCAGGCGAACGTCATAATAAGTTAATTATGCTGAAGCAATGACTGCACCGTTGACGTGGAAAGCAATTAGCTTAATTTCGGCGTCGCTGCAGCTCCGACATGGCCAAGGCCATGCACACCAGCAGTTATGATGGCCAACAGTTCACTGTGCTGAATTCACTAGCATTATTACATCTTGCAATGTCTTGAGAAGCAAGGGAGGAAGTTAATTCAATACAATCACTATCACGTCTTCCCTGCTTTGGTTACATCACTGAATCACTATTTGGTGACGAGATAATCACCGCTGAAGTGGTGTACCAGCCCCAGTCAAAGGCTGCATGGCTCCTTGAGGCTCCTCGTGGTTCATTTTGCCGAAAATTCCCTGCTGTGACATTGTTTTCACGACAAAGTGAAGGAGCAATCTCGAAATGTGAGAAGCAGGTGTACGATTTCTTCTTCTCCGCTCCAAGTAGACTTTTGGAAGAAGTTACTCAGGTAGAAGCTCGACTACAGCACGCGGTGCAAGTCCTGTAAAGGAGGACTGCTGTAACGGTCGTCGGTCGGGGCTGAGCCCATTTTCAGCAAAGTGTCTATTAAAAGGCCCCCTTTTCCTCTCAACTACGTACTGTGTATGCACACCTGTGGTGCTTCCCAAGCGTGTACGCATTCAGTGCTGCCACGTACGTCTCTGACTGCAAATGTATGCACGCACTTACTAATGCTGTAGCGTAAGAAAAAAAAATAGCGCTAAAGACAGATCGTCTGCGTACCAGTTTCAGCAAGCCAGACAAATGTACCAAAGTTTTGAGCCTGAAAGACTTCCACTTCTTTAACTTTCTCCTTTGTGTCTGCTAAGAGAAATGTCCACTTTATCTTCTTAAGGAAAAAGTTTGAAAAGCGTCACATGGAAGACTTGCTCGAGTGTGTCGCCAAAGTTCAACAAACTCTTAAAGGCCACCGCTGGCAAATTTAAGACTTCTTGTAACTGCACAGGATGTAACTAGGGCAACTGCCTGGCCCACGGAGGGAGCAACCCCAACTACGTGCACCGCATGAATCTGAGTAACCCAAGAACAAGGAGCTCGTTTGTGTGTGCACAACGTAACACAGTACTTGCTATGCAAAGACCCTCCCCTCCCTTGATCCCATCAATGCTTTGGCATTGAATAATAAGGCTTGGCTCGTCTTGATCATCTGACTTTCCTCTGTGCACTTCCGCCAACACCTGTGCTGTCGGCACCCAGATGAATTTGTGCGTGAAGCCACCGGGTGACTTGAAAGTTTCCTCCCAGAAGGGATCTGTCACAGGAGTCTCGAGTCGAGTGAGCGAAAAGTCCAAATCCAGGATCAATTCCTGGGGGAGTCTTCAAGGTCATCATTGCAGTCACCACGCTCTTTGTCCTCGATTTAGAATGACTGACATCAAAGCCAAATCCCGGCCGAAATCTGAGTCCCTCCTTGACCCAGAAGACTGGGTCCAAGCCAGTTGGAGCCAGTTGTGGGTCACCCTGTAGCCGAGCCGGCGTGTTGGAGCCAGTTGTGGGTCTCCCTGTAGCCCAGCCTGCGTGTTGGAGCCAGTTGTGGGTCTCCCTGTAGCCCAGCCTGCGTGTTGGAGCTAGTTGTGGGTCTCCCTGTAGCCCAGCCTGCGTGTTGGAGCCAGTTGTGGGTCACCCTGTAGCCCTGGCAGCCGAGACTGAGAGTGTGTCTAGGTAAAGTTACTCCTCACCAGAACAGAGGTTACTCACCCCTTTCTCTCTCTGAGCCAGAGGAAATTGATGCCACTTTGAGCTGAAGCAAACTCTTTCGCTCTCTGCCATTTTTCGTGCCCATTGGAGTGACCCAGATTTGTTCGTCCCCCCCAACTTCCTCCCTCCCTCCCTTCCTGTTCCACATTTGTGAGTTTGATAAATGAGATCTCATTCTCGTCGGAATTTGCTGCCTTTGAGAAGAACGATGAAGACGAAAAAAAAGAATCACTGACTCCTTGTCCAAGATGTCCATCTGCGCGTGCTTCTTCGACCGGACCGAGGAAGGAAATGCTGTTAGAGGAGATCCAGAAGTTTCTCGTTTGATCCCAGAAAAGTTGGCGAAAACATTTCCGTTGTCCGCTCGTGCCAGTGGGGGAGCGGGCGCACGCAGGGCTGACGTGGTGGGCCTGAGTGGACGTGGAGATGCCAGGCGCAGACGTCGCCGTCGCTCGTCACACGCGCCAGTGAGCGCCTGAGGCGGGGAACGCGCATACGCCACTGAACCCACTGTCCGCGTATCAGCGTTAACGTGCGTACGTAAGTACAGGGTGGGCACGTACGTACAGGGGAAGCACGTGCTTTGTGTGTTTTTACAGTGCACGCTTGATCGCAACTTGTCCGTGGCACGTACAGGGCGCGTCAGAAGGAGGGTACTTTTGCTGTTATTTGAGGAATTTTTGTGTGTTCAGACTATGATTGGGTCTCTACTTAGAAATCTCTTTCACCGCGTTGAGCGTGACATTATTGCTTAGGCTTATAAACAGGATGCACTTGTTGTAGCTTTAAATATGCTACTTAACAGTTATCACGTGGCTGCAGCCGTCAAAGACTTTCTGAGAAAGTATTTAAGACTCATTGATCACGGCAAGAATGTTGATTCCGTCAGCAGAAAATGGTCCTTTTAACAGGGGAGAATGTCCGATTTATATTAAACCTTTAATTTGGCACGGAAAGACTAAAAGCCAAGTAGGTCAGTTCAAGACACCTTCTGTATCGGCTAAAGGCGCTGAAGATGTTGGCCAGCGGTTTGGGCACCCATTTGGGCACCCATTTGGGCACCCATTTGGGCACCCAGACGGTGCTCAATGCTTCCCCTGCTGTTGCCGTCACCTCTCCAACCCATACAGAACATCAACAGTGAATGCGCCAACCTAACAATGTGATCGTGTTCTCATATCTTTTACAAAAGAAGCCGGAATTTTACAAATATCCCCCGAAAAAATGTTACTTTGCTCGGAAAATGGGACATTTTTAGAAGAAAAAAAATCAAAAATCTCCCCAGTAAACTGCAGCCTGCTTATCACTATCACCAAACTGTACCCTCTTCATCACCCGCATGAGTGGCACTTATTGTGACTCACACTGTACCTACCGTGTGAGACAAACAAAATGACAAACGACCTGTCCTTTTTTCGGCGATTCGCAGCTTTCTTCACTGTTCCACCTGATTTTTTTTTTACTTCCCGGACACGAGGGCCTCCTTGGACCCCGTGACCTTGCCTGTCCCCTTCTATTTGTCCTCATCTGACATCTCTGTATGTGCGCCTTTTTTCCTCCCTCTTACTTCAAATGGCGCTCGGAATCATTGCTCCACCAATCCCGACAAGCAGTCATCCCCGAGCAGAACGAGTCCGACTGTGCAAAGAAGGAAAACTTTCTGCACAGCTTGGGCGGCTTGTTGGGCGCCCACGCCGGGGTCGTGAGGCCGGGCTGAGCCCCAGTGGGCCTTTGTTTTGGCAAGCCTTGGACCCGACACCGTCTTACTTGTCGGACCCACGCATAAGGACGCACTTGGCTCCTCCAGATGGTCTTGAAGGCTTCCTCACCCCCCTCCGGCAGGTGCATTCATCCCACATTTGACTGTCCAAGAAGTGTGCAGAGATAACATGATAAGTATATCTGTTTGTGAGATCATGTTCCTTTGTGTGGCTCACGTCATGCATTATGCATGAGGCCTCTCCCTGCCTCCACTTCCTAAAAATATAAGTTGAAGACGTCCATATTGACTCTACAGGCAGGCAAGCAGCTCCCCCCACCCACCACCACCACTTGGGGGTGGCTTTCTCGACGTGGAATCTTCAAGTCAGTCTTTGTATGCTCAACATCGATGAGGGTCATACATATGGAAGGGGGAAAGAATAGAGGAGAGTCCTCATTATACTAAAAGGTGGTTAGAAGGAGGAGAGGAACAAGTGCGTAGCATCCTCCTCCTCAGGACGTGGCGTGACCATAAATTTGAAGTGCACGTACATGTGTGCGTCCTCGCACACGTCAACGGCCTCCTGCTCGAGTGTGTGTTGCATGCGTGCAATGCTGGTCGTTGTTTCGTGCACAATGTAGATTATACATGCGAATGTTAGAGCTCAAGTAGAACATAAGTGTCGTTTAGTTCTGTCTGGCAAGAGTGAAGACGTTGACGCTGTGAAACATGTCACTTTTTTCCCACAGCCAAGAGTGGAGGAGCCAGGCTCAGCGGCGGGATTGCACTGTGCTGCTCGGAGCAGCAATGTGGTTTCGTCTGTAGCAACTGTTCGCATTGTCATTCCCAGACTTTTCCACTTCTTTTTTTTATTTTCCCAACTTTTAGCCAGTACAAAAAATATTCGTTTAATGGTCGTGCCAGACGCAGACCTGCAGGGGACCAGAATAAATGCTACATCTCTGCTGCAACTTCAGGGAAGTCGCACACACACAAGAAAGTCACACCAAATTCAAATATTCTTCATGAGTCCTCGAAGAGTTCGATCTCCGACCGTCACGCGGCGGCGGGAGCGCAGGGGAGCCTCCAACATCACTTCCACCACCGCGGTGTGACTGGCGACCGCAGGCAGGAGCAGTCAGAGAGAGAAAAACGCGTGCTTGAACCACGGCCAACGAGAAAAACGCCCCTCCCTTCGCTGACTGAGTTTCTTTTGTACGCACCACATTGCTGAGCCAGACGATGGAAATGGGCGCCTCCATCTTGGCCGTCATCCCGCTGTTCCCGAGCGTCCCCGCCACATGTGAGCCAATGACAGAACGAGTCTGCAGATACGTAAAAGAAGCTCATGCGCGGAGTCGACCGATCAATATGACGCGTGGAAAAGCGACACCTCAACGATCTGACAATCTGAGAAATGGACAAGAGGATCGGACGGACTTGGAATCGCCGTCGGAAATGATCGTCCTCATGGAGAAAAGTAAGAGTGAGAAGGATAAGAGACTCATTCACCCCCTCCCCGAAATCAGTGAAGCGAACTGGTCCATATGGAAGAGGCGAAACCGAACCGAGGACTTTCTTCCTCTCCTCCGGAGGCAACGTGGCACAAAGAAAAGCGCCGCACCAATTTCAATGTAGTGCGACAACGGCGAGACTTGAGAGAAGTTTTGAGAGAGAAAACTATTCAAGAGAGACGAGAGGAACCGGGACTCCAGAACCCGCAAAAAAGGAGTTGCTGCCGCTAAGCCTATAAAGCCAGCAAGAAGTTTGGAATCTTATGCTAAAGTGGCCCATTCAAGGCCCAAAGTCGTAGGCAGCACTTGCGCCATAGCCACCTGGACCGAGCATAAAGCACAATGATGACTTGAAAGTGGTGGAGAAGATAATGCAGAAGCCGCATAAAAGATGAAAACGTCGGCCAACTTGGAGAATGGGACATTGAGTCAGGAGGACCACGATTCTACGTCGTTCCGACCGACGTCTCCAGCTGCCTGATGAACATCTGTAGGAGGACGTTCAAGTCTTTTGCACCTGTCCGGAGAACGACGGCATCAGCAGCAAAGCGGTTTAATCTTTTGACAGGTCAACGCAAAGGCAAGCAAGCCAGAAAAAAAGCTTCAAGAGGAGTTCTAAGGCAGAAAACCATATCATGTGACACAGTTCAAGAGATGGGTGCAGACATCTTGTGTTGCCAAGAAAAAGCAAGGCGAATTACGTCTAGCGCAGTAGACATCCGAAGTACAAAGACATATCAGGTGTCCACAACGACGCAAAAACCATCTTACTTGGCAGTTTTCTTTTATTCAGTTGACTAGCTTACTTACCGTATGTACCAAGAATAGAAAAAGTATGAAACATACTGAACGTGCTGTACCTGGAGATAAATCTGACGCGCTATCATGGCGTAGAAAAGATATCACAGCTTCTTCTTCAACAAGGTGTCCAGCACTTCGAAGTGGACGCCGATGTCAGCCGGCTGTCCCGCAAAGAACAGCTCCCGGTCGAGTCTCGCTCCAAACTTGGTAAGCAATTTCGTAAAGAGCGCTTCTTCCTTCCCAACCCATGGTCTTCGCTTGTCCTGCACTTGGTAAGGGGTGACTCTGACATCTACGTCCACCACGCTCTCCGCCAGACGTCGCAGCAACCGCTCGTCAGTCACCCAGATGTCGGAGTCGCCGGCGTGACCGCCGTCCAGCCAGCAGAATTTCTCCACGCCGGACAGGGAGTCCAAGTCGCGTACCAGCTGATTCAGGACGACGCAGCCCTTGCTGAAGCCAACTAAGATCTTCCGCGAAGGTTTGGGATAAGGCGCCGACGCGTTAGTTAGGAGGGCATCCAGGTGCTTGGCGGAGGCACCGGGGATAGCCCTCTCGTGGTCGGGCACGCCAAACGCGTCGCACGGGACGAAATTCTCGTACCTGGCGTAAGTGCCCAGATGTCTCTCTGCCGGCAGCACGCATACGACACCGAGGTCCGGACGGGCCCGACCAAGTAGTTCCACCGTCCTCTCTAGCGACCGCTTTGTCCATCGCTTGTTGGCAGAGTGCTTTTGCATCCTCTCTTCGAGGTCCTGGACGTCTCCACTGAAGTAGACGAGGACGCCGCCGGAGATCGACTCGGGGGAGCTGACGAGCAGGTCGTTGGTCCGCTCGCCTATGCCACGGACCGCACGGAGTAGTCTGAAGGAACTGCTCCGGCCGCTGGCGGCTGCCGAGGTCCCCATGTTGGCCTCGGTCTTCTGTCTGTCTGTTTTGTTGTTGTTTTGATGTCGACTGTCGAAGTGAGGTCACGTGACGGGGAAAAGTGTCGTCGGCCAGATGGGTTCGGCCGCCTAGCACGAGGCGGCTGCGACGGCCGGGAGTAAGGTGCCTTTGGGCAGGTGGTGCAAGGCCGGGCAAAACTGGCACGGGCAGAACTTCTCCCAGGAGGAGAACGTGAGAAAATGCTGTACAAGGTTCTCCCGGCCCCACAGCCGAGAAGCCCGCGCAGCCGCGAGATCAGCGCAGCAAAGCAGAGCAAAGCAGAGCAAAGCAGAAGACAAGAAAGAGACAAGAGAAACGCCAAGGAAAGAGGAGAGAGAGGAGAGAGAAGGAAGGAAAGAACGAAAGAACGAAGGAAAGAACGAAGACTCGGGAAGGCGAAGGCGGTTGCCGAAGCTGGAAAAGAGGATCTAGGGAAAAGATTCCTAGCGAGAAAGAGCGAGGAGGCTTTGAACATGAGACGGACGTCATGAGCGACCGCGGCCTCCCTCCAACGCCGGCCGCGGGTTACCACCCGCCGCCGAACGCCGCGGCGGCGGCGGCGGCCGCCGCCGCGGCCTCCGCCAGCCACTGGTATAGCGGCGGATACGCGTCGGCGGCGACGTCGCACCACCATCACCAGCAACAGTTCGGCGGCGGATACGCGGACGGATTCTTCGCTGACAAGTCGCTGTACGCCTTTCAGCAAGGCCACCATCCTTTCAACTATGCCAGACCGCTGCCAGCTCACAGCCCGCTTCCGGCGCACGTTCGATCTGCGCACGCAGCGGCGGCGGCCGCCGCCGTCGCGGCGGTCTCTCCTCTCCCAGCTCACGCCAGGCACTACCAACATCATTACCCTCCCTTCGGACAACAGTCGAGCTATCACCTGGATGTCTCCGCCGGACACTACAGAGCTCCCGTCGACAATGGCGGGCACGGCAGCGATGCTCTGCACAATGGCCACGACCGTCCGGATTACGAAGGGCAGAAGACTTCGGCGACCTTCTCATCCTCGCACACCTACGATGCAATGGCTGCCACTATCCTTAACAGCTTCGGCGGCAGCCAACTTCCTCCGAATCTTATTCATCCAGATGTCATCAAAAATATCCAGGAGGAACCTCAGAAGAAGGAACCGCCTGAGCGGCAGCAGCCGGTTGGGTTGAATCTCTCTTCCAACCCGCCCTCGCCGGATCGAGACAAGGTCGTCAGGCAGCCGCGAGGTCCCACCATCGATGCGAGAAGTGAAAAGACCCCAGTACAGGAGCTTCCTCAATCTACTCCGACTTCAGTGAGCGCACAATCACAAGCGCAAACCGCCACGACAGTTACTACCAGCAACAGCTACCACAAAGTGACCGTCGCCACGGCGTCTTCCAATCACTCCTTGGCTTCGAACAGTGGGAGCGCCGTCGCTTCTCCAGTCGGCACCATTGCAGGAGCCAAGCGCAAATCTTCCTCCTCCTCCGAGCACGGCATCAGCAAGATCCGCAAGCGCATTCATGACTGTCAGGGGGATTCGCCTAAGCCTCCTCTAAGCTCTCTCTGTGTTGGTGCGCAAGACCCTTATAGCTTTGACGAAGGTGATGATGAGGGCAACGTGAGCAACAAGACCGCGTTGGACTTGGCAAATCGCTTCGGTCAGCCTCGCAAGACTCAATCGTCAGTGTACAAGTTCAAGAACGCTCTGCTCTCGAGAGAGAACCGCACCAGCAGCACCGAATCGTCGACATCGTCCTCAGCTGCTGCGGTCACGGCAAAACCTCTGGTACTGACCAAAGATGAGGGTGCTTTTCTCGACACCTGCGGAAAGTTCTTAGATGACTTGCAAACTAAAGTGGTCTCGGTGTCGAGCAGACCGAACATGGACGCGTACAGGGAGAGGTTTGCCGCTAGGAAGGAGAAGAATTGCAATCGAGGAAGGAAGAAGAAAGTGTTGGGGGAGGCACCTGAAAGTCTTAATGAGACACCTACCGAGATCGAGGATGCCGAGGAGCCTCTGGACGCTACGATGACCGACGGCGATTATGATGACGAGCAGCCGTTGGCGAAGGCGACGCTTTCTCCGAAGAAAAGTCCGGTCAGGAAGAAAAAGCAGCAGAAAAGTGCTGAAAGTGTCATCGTTCAAGAGACTGAGAACAACAACTGCCTGAGTTCCAATGGTGCAGAGACGAAGGCACCGCCTGGATCTACAGCCACAGCGACCAAGAAAGGGGGCCTATGGGCGCTGCCCATCGTGCCCAAGCTGCCGCAAAAGTCATCGGAGAAAAAGCGTCTGAGCAGCCCAACACCCCAGGTCAAGTCCGTCAGTCAACAGGCGACCAACAGCAAGGAGGTTGACCTGTGTGACGTTTGGCGCCAGGCATTTGGAGCGAGAAAGACTGCTGGCAAAAATGTTCGAAGCGAGTCCCAAGCCGTAGTGAAGTCAGAGCCAGAAGAGCCTAAGGCAAAAACCTACTTTGACGTTCCTCCAGAGGTCCGGCGGCGTCCGCGGCCCAAGTTTGGCGGATTGATACATTTTGCGCCGGACTGGGAAGCCAAGGTGCAGTCTCATCATGCAAAGTGTAAGATCCCGTCGTCGCTCACCAAAGAGATGAGCATCAAGCCAAAGATCCTCCGCAATATATCCAGCTTAAATTCCTCATCGACTGCTTATCCAGTGTCGCCTGTGCGAGAAAATGACGCGGAGCCCCAAGAAAAGTTGTATGAGACTCCCCCTCCTCAAGAAGATCCTGGCGAGGGCACATCCGCGTCCTCCGTCACCGTCGCCGACACGATTTTGGGCAAGAGGAGGATGCGTCAAAGCATGGGACGAAATTATAAGGTACCTCTGTCAAACAATGCCTCCTCCGCCTTGTCGTTGTCCCCTCGCGAGAAGAAGAGGATGCGAGTGGCCTATGACAAACTGCCCACGGAGGAGGGCATGGGCCTTCTCCCTACACCCGGACTCCCAATGCTCACCCAAGACATCACCGAGGTGTTAATCGGGACCAACTTCGGCAACTTCCGTCGTCAGACGCTCCTCCGCTACTTGGACTCGATGGACGACTCGGCTGAGCTCAAGGCAAAGTTGCTTGACTGGAAACCAGAAGTGCTAGAGTCAAAAACTCGACGGCAATCCAATAGCAAGGTGAAAGCCAATTATAAAGAAATATTTGGCCTGAACCTGCCCACCTCCAAGAGTGCCGCCAGCGCCCCCGTGGACTCTGGCGAAGTGACCCCCGCTTCCTCCGTCCCTTCGTCGTCGCCCTCCACCGCCCCCAAGACACCGAAGAAGATGAAGAAGGGCAAGGTGGAGGAACCAGAGATTACTCCTAAAAAGTCCTTGGAAGATAAAAAGTCCCATAAGAAGGGTCCGTCACCGACAACGCCAAAGAAGCAAGACTCTAAGGATAGGGCGGCATCAGCCAATGGAACGGTGCAAGCAAACAAATCTGAAGCATCCCAGACTGACGACGAAGACAGTGAATACGTGCCTACGGAGAAGGAGGAGGAATTGCAGAACTACCTGCAGACGTTTGCTCTTGACTTACTTGATGACAACTTGTCGTGGGCGAACAAGGTAGTCATTCAGAATCTGGTCATCTGGGAACCGGTGGACCCGTCGCTGCTGCCTCCGCCCGATCACCCTCCTAAGGCCAGGAGGAAGACCAAAAAGCATAAAAAGCGACAATCTGGCTTGGACTTCTCCCGGAAGAGCGAGAAGAAAAAGGCTAACAGCAGGGACATCTCCCGAGCGAGCAGCGTGGAGCGAAACACTGAGCACACCTCGACGGGGTCTCGCGTGTATAGCCTGGATAATGTGATCAGCGAGTGCAAAGGGTGGGTAATCGACAAGGGTGCGGGCGAGACTATTCTGCACCGCGCCTCCAAGATGGGCTATCCGGACGTGGCAGCGTACGCCCTGAACACGCTGGGAGTGAGCGCCGCTGCCTGCAAGGACAATGCGGGCTTGCCGCCTATTCACAAAGCTGCTTTCCGCGGCCACGCAGATGTAGTACGCGTTCTGCTACGCTTTGGCGTGGACCCTAACACAAACGTTAAGGGCACAAGACCTCTCCATGAAGCACTTGAGGCCGGCAACGCAGCTGCCGTCCACCTCCTTCTCTCTTATGGCGCCGATCCCCTACTGTACGATTATTCTGGCAACATGCCTATCGACTTGACTGAGGGGGACAACGACATGAGGGAGTACCTGGGTGGGCTCTTGGCCGATCTGCATGGGAAAGAATGCCACCGGTGGAGTGTTTCGCACGATGTCAACTTCCACATTCCTCCACCAGATCTGCATGAAGACGAAGAAGGGGAGCAGTGCAATGACGACTTCACGTTCGAGATGACTGCACAACCGTTGCCTCCATTCTTCAGATTTCCAGACCGTCCTGGACACTACGTGCTGTTGTGTGATCTAAAATCTAAGTCTGTCCCCGAGTCGGCCGAGAAAGTCACCCTGACTACCGAGGACTTCTTGCGCTCTGCTCGCTGTTGCTCGCTGGGATACACAGCGACACCGCCGAGCTCAAGCAGTTCCGTCTTGACCCTGGTGAGAGTGGACAACAACACTCCTATCAGAAAGACGCTGGGGCTGGAATCACCTAGCAAAAGACGATCTTAGTAGCTTCGCAATCAGCAGTGATCAAGATCTCTAGGAAGAATGCGTGCAATTTAGCAGACGACTGGTTTAGAGTCGTCTGGATCATAATCATAATGATGGTTACCATGTCGATGGTATCCTGTAAACAATCATTTCATTGTATTTCTCCGGGAGTGGATCCCTGGCTTTTACTTGTAGATGCGCTTTATCCGCCGAGTGTGTACATGTGTGTGTGTGCGTGCGTGTGTGTGTGTGTGTGATAACGTTACCTATATTGTACACGTACCCATCTGTACACTTGTACATGTTTCATAGCAAACCACTGAGAAGGTACAACATTCTTACTAGAAATTTTTATGTCCTCTCCTATCGTGAAACCAGCTTTCGCAATCCTCCCCTATGTACCCCTCGTCGTTGCTGCTAATGTTAGCGTACAACTACGTGTCTGTTTATGCTTGGAAAGAGTTATTTTTGACGCGCACATAAAAATACACACCCAGTAAGCAGAACTTCGACGTCTTTATTGCTCAGATTGTCACTAGGTTTTGGAAGACGGCCTAGGAGCGTCATTGATCACAAAGAGGATAGTGCTTTGATCACGTCGGCGAAGATCTCGTCAGGGGTGCGCTCGGCTGGAATCTGGAAATGCGAGTGAGAGAGCGAGAGGAACACTCCTCTGTCAAGTGAACTGCACTTATTGTAGTGCTTGATAGCTTACAATGACACATTTGTCCTTGTAGGCCTCGACAACAGGCTTAGAGTGCTGGTGGAAAGTATTAAGCCTCTTCTTGATAGTCTCCTCGTTGTCATCGACCCTGCCAGAAGTCTTTCCTCTGTTGATGAGTCTCTCCGTCATGGTCTTGTCGCTCAGCTCGAAGTAGAGGATCTTAGAGCACGGACAGATGTCTTTCTCGAACTGTTCACCCTGAGCGACCTCGCGCGGGTAGCCATCAATCAGAAATCCCTTGGAGCCCTCCAGCTTGGACACCATCGCCTCAGCCAATAAGTCCAGCACGGTGGACTGTGAAGACGCGGGTGTTCGTCGTGCAACCTTAACGGTATTCGTTTAAAGAGCTCCAAGATGTTACCAGGGGAACTAGTTCTCCTTTTTCCATAATCTCCGTAAGCTGCTTTCCACGCTCCGAGCCAGATTGCACCTCAGCGCGCAGGAGGTCCCCCGATGAGAGGTGAGTAAAGCCAAAGTCGGCCACGATTTTATCACATTGGGTGCCCTTGCCGGACCCGGGGCCGCCTGCAGAAAGACATGCACTTTACTTGCACCAGCTGGTTTACGGACACCATCACGTGCCAGAGTGCACAGCAGCGCCAGCTTGGTGGAGGACATTGACATACGTGCATACTGTTGATAGGGCTGCTCGTGCAGAACCTAACAGTTAACACAAAGCACGTGACTCGCTCTGGTGTCTGTTCTCGTGCGTACAACATGATGAAGAACATGCAGGACGAACCCACCTAGCACCCACACGATTGGCAGTTTCGCCTCCCTCAACGCTGTCCTGTCCTTTCCCTAGAGCAAGTGCAAAGATGCGTATTAATGTCAAAGAGTTCAAACATTAGTAACAACGCCTAAAAGTCCTTGCCATGTCTGTCCTCCGTTCGTCCACCTCGTCCACAGGCGTGACTTTCGACGATTGCCCGCCGCTTGGACCGCAGCAAAGCATCTTGGCTGCTCTCAGGAGATCGCCGTGTCCTGCGTTCTTGGCTTGGGCAGCTCGGGAGTATCCTTGATTCGACCCAGCCACTACGGTGGAAGGGGGAAGAGTCAGTGTTTTGACCGCGCGTTGCCAAGTACAAAACTACGCAGAAAGCACGTGCTCATGCTGGAGGAGATGGAAAGCATCCAAAGTGCACACGCGCACACTCTACGCAGCGTACCTTGAACTTGGTGTCACTGCGGGCGCGGACCTCTTCTTCTGTCTTAGCCTCTCCTCCTCGGACAAATGTCTGCACATTGAGCACGAAAAGAGGCAGTCAAGTTGTGCATGAAGTCGTCAAGCACTCGCACATGTTGCAGACTTACCTCGACCTGGACCCGTGGAGGAACAGAAATAGAGAGAAACTGGCCGATATGTAGCTGGCAGAAATCGATATCGCTCGTGCGGGGCCCACGGCAGAGCCGGACCGAAGTCACCTACACATGTCATGCATGGTTCTATGAACCAGCAAGATGGGTTGGCGCTAAGGTGCGCGCACATGTCACGCTATGAGGACTGATGAAGGAAGCAGAGAGCTGCAGCTCTGATGATACCTGTCAAAAGTCGGCTCGATCAAAGATACATAGGACTACATCTTTTTTGACGTGCACGAGCCAACACGCACGTGGGCAAGCAGAACGCTTAGCTGCCGTCACTGCCCTAGTTCCTCTTGCTGCTGATGTTTGTGCACCATGGAAGATAACGCGGACTTGACGGAGTCACATGTGTTTTGCAAACACAACCGTCATTACGGATCACATTTTGGCTGCGCATGGCTTTCTAATGACGTCACGAGCGCAACCGTAACACCGCTTTCCCCACCAAGTCCTTCTCTGACAGTCCTTCAGCTCATGGCCTCCATGGTCCTCCAATTGCATCCTCAACCCTTGTTGACTCCACTTCTTTTACGCCGTTCTCTTTTTTTGCCCCTCCATGGCACGGCGAGCAGTACATACACTTGCCTCCAAAAGTATCTGTAGTGGAGAAGTGAGCATATGTAGTAATTTTTTTTGCTTAATTGCCAGTCCTGCCTTTAATATGCAATTTCATCCAAAGTAAAGTGAAAAGTTCAACTGCTAAGTCTTGAAGCTTTCTAACGATGAAAGTACAGTTTGTGTAGCTTCAAATATTTATGGAGCTTTGCATGATTCTATTTAGAACAGTAGACAAGTTAACTGCGTTGACAAAATGGCCAGTGCTGCCTTTTACATGAAAATTATCAGAAAATGAATGTAATAAGTTCAACTACTGAGGCTCTAAGCTTTCCAACGATATAGATGCAGTTCATGTAGCTGCAATATTAAGGAAGTTACAGCAGCAGGAAAAAGTGTTCAAATACTTATGCACCCTCCGAAAAAGTCTTGCTGCCACGGGTGTGTGGGGGGGGGGGG
>JAAUXU010180525.1_pt1 | contig 15245 bp, 23 predicted proteins | sample 7278151 | NCBI WGS metagenome assembly JAAUXU01 (sample SAMN14350113, study PRJNA611818) | marine sediment metagenome | isolation source: surface marine sediment (1.8m) | place: French Polynesia: Moorea | collected 2018-08 | reverse complement strand
TCAAACTCGGCGTGCGGGCTTCATTGCGGGTTGCGGATTTTGCGGGCTTGGCAAAAATGACTGCGGGCCTGCGGGCCTGCGGGCTCGGGCCTGGCCCGCTCCCACCTCTACGCAGCCTGTGCTGCAGTCCGTGCTGGCCTTGCTGGCCACTGCCCACCTATGCTATGGAGTTTGTTCCTTCAAAGAGGTGCAAGCCCTGCCTCGTTCTGGATGGTTATCGGTACAACATGTACCAGTCAACAGGCAGAGGGAAGCAATGGCAGTGTGTCAGTGGGCTCCACAGCTATGCTGGGTATGGACCACAGAGGACAACACCGAGATTGTGGATGGACCTACAAAGCACAGTCATCCATCTGACTGGGGAACCACAAAGACACTGCAGCTGGTAGACAAAATGAAGCGGCAAGGGTCAGAAAACAAAGATGAGTTTCCATGTGCCATCATCCAAAAGAGTATGCTGAATGTTGATGAAGAGACACCTCTGAAAATGCCAAGGAGACCAACACTGAAGAAGACCATTCAACAGGTTCAAGGAAGGGAATGTCCTGTTCTGCCCTCTAGCTTTGATGATCATTATCTCTGATGAGTATGCCTTCAACGGACAACGATTCCTGCTTTGCCCAATGCTTTGAGCAATGATGCATGCTGCAATGATGCTGAGTTACAAGTGAAAAAGAATGTATACATTGCCACAGGGATGCTCCATCGAATTACCTCTCCCTAGCCAGCAGGACAATGCAAATGATGGTGGGGGTTTTGCCATTGCATTTGCAGTGGACTTGTGTCAAGGACTTGACGCATCGCAGGTTACTTACAACAAAACAGGAATGAGGGCACATCTACTCTCCTGCTTTGAAGATGGCAAGATGAAGCAGTTTCCATCTGTAAAGAAAGATGGGAGGCAACCCCATGTCATGAAATTACAGCTGCCTTGAGTATTTGGATTTTGTGCAAATTGTAATGAAAACTGAAATCTCTCTCTCTATATAAAGTGCGATGCCCATGTATTTGTGTATCCATTTGATTCACGGTCAGTCACGACTGACGAAACTTTATTGACATTGACAACACGACAAATGAAGTGGTTCTATTAACTTAAATTTTGCAACAGTTTTAGCATGACAAATGAAATGTGATCACTGGTCAAAAACCATAACCGTCAATAACTTAATTGGTATGCATGCTCGCACAAGACTCTTTGGCTGAATATCTGTTTTGAAGCCTTGGCTTCCAAGACCTAAAAAAGAAGTGTGCACGTGCTAAATACACTATGTTATAAACTTTAAGTTGCAATTGCCCGTGGAACAACATATTTTTCTCAAAAAATGAGGCTTGAGCGAGCTGAAACAGTGTCTAACGCCAATATTTTTACCCAAAAACGAAAACTGACATTTTTGACCTAGCTCTATGAGCATGCAGATACAGATAACCTACGTGCAACAACGTAGTTCCTTTTCATTACGTTGTGTGTATTAAAATACAGCTTTGCGACAACTCATCCAAGTCTAGTCATGGCTGCGAAAAAAGGTAACCAGCACTGGTGCAATTTCGTCGCGAAATCTCACCCTGTTCATAGGTTCTACGGAGAAGGTCAACATTAAACCATGCTGTAATTTTCTTCATGCAGTTCCCGCATTGCTAATATCTTGATTAGGGGCTCATAAGATGAGGTAGCATGTTTATCAACATGTTTAAACTGCACTTGAACGTCCAATGAGTTTTATCTTTTCTAAGAATTTGTCAGCTGACTGTTTGCTCATGTCAAACGTCACCACCATTGTTCTCAGATCAAATCAGAGAGACTTGCTATGCTGTAGGTACTGTTCAGTGGTGGCAAAGTTCGATTGATTCCAATATCGGACCTGAGAGAGTACAAACGGGCCCAAACTCATCAAGAACAATTTGGGCAAGGAGCAGAGGGATCTTTTTTGATGGACGAACTTGACGAGAAACATAAAAGTTGCAGTTTTTGCTTATGACCCTACTAGATTTGAGTGGATTTTTTTTATTTATACATGCTTGAGAGATTGGAATTTCTGCCCGAGGTGTATCTTCGGGCTGAACCTATAACGACGCATACAATAACATTCAGCCGTCGAACAAACTTTAAATTTTTACCACCATTGCCATCCATGTTAATAAAGAGGAGTGAGCCAATTACTGGAATGATCGGATTTAAGTGCTTTTACTTCTAAGAAGTCACAAATATAAGTACCTCCCTGGACAATTGTTAACAAATGCAGTTGCTTAAAAAGTAGCTAACCCAACTCTGGGATTTAAGAAAATAGAAAATAGGCTCTACCTCAATTTACGTAGGGCTCGACCTAAGGTTCCGATCCCATCGGAACCAGATCCGGATCTGATCCGGATCCCCACCGTTCCAGAACTCGACCCGATTCTCATTCGAAAAACTGGGGTTTTGACCCAACCCTAGTAATCATAACTAGAGAGCAGCTTCTTATGTAATTCCCCTGAGCGTCACCTCAAACTGTTTTCCAAGTACCAATAATGCGTCGTATTAGTTGGACTTTTCCTCCTATTTTCACACAGTTTTTTCTTCACCTAAAAACAAAAACCCTTCAACGGCCCTAAAGATCACCTAAAAGTCTGAAGTACTTATAAGGGTGATACCGCTGTTGTTTGCAGAGTAGTCTCAGCACAACAGTTAAGTGTTGAACACGATGCGCTCGTTCCTACTCCTGCTCACGTTAGGCCTGGCTGCTGGTCGGCCTGAGGATCCCCCTGCTGACATCGCAGGAGGTGTAGAGGCCACACGGGGTGTCTCCAAAGACGCCCGTATTACTCCAGGTGAGATTCAATCATTTCAAAGTTGGGTGAGAATGTATATAAAACTGGGTGATGTGTGATCAACTCCTTGTGCAACAACCCAATTTAGAAACAATTTAGGTGAAATTTTAGTTTTAGATCAAAATGTTTTCTCTTCTTTTCTCATTTAGAGTACACAGAGGACCGCACGTCGGACTTGTTCGGCATGACCGTGTACGCTGAGTACCTCTACTACCCCGACTACTGGATCGTCCCCTGGAACTACCTTCTGCCTCACTACACTGGCACCGTCTATGGAGAGTTCGACGAAACAGAGATCTATGAGCCTAAAAACAAAGCTCAGCTGAGATGTAAGTCATAGATAGCGACGTTGACGACGTGCGCAAGAACTACTCACTGGGTCCAGACTGTGCTTGGAAAGTACCGTGATCGTCCGTGATCGTCAACGTCTTCGCTGCTGGTGTCGTCAGCGTCAAAAAGTTGTCCGTCACCTCGCCCCAGAGGATGCCGAACAGTACCTAAGCGTCCGTCCTATTTGCAGTTTTCGACTGCGGCGACGGCTACGCGTGCATCCAGAGCGCCTACGACAACTACTACCTCGGCCTGAGCGACGGCACCTGGGATATGAACTTCTACGAAGAGGATGACTTTTTCCCCGTCGAGGACGGCTACCAGTTTAAAGTCTTGTGCTCCGATAGAGGCTTCTACTCATTCGAGCAGGTATGAGGTATGCCACGCATGCGAGGAGATCGTCTAGCCATACTTCCTTTGACAGTGTAACTTAGTTGGCTACAGGAGAAACACCGTCAATTTGGTTTACGCGACGTCGGGGGGGTTTCTCAAGTACTGCGACGACTGCGGAGAGGACGACTGGTTCAGGTAAGTCGTCTACCGTCTTATACTTGCTGCTGAGTCCACCTGCATGAGCCAGATGGAAGATATTTTTAAACATAGAAATAGTGAGGAGTCAAGACTTTCGCCACCATGTTTCTCGCTCAAAACGGTGTGCTCAACATGTCCAACTGCAGTAGGACCAGACTTTCCAGAGCTGTTCCACACCCGTGTTTGTCATAGTCAAGACTCTCAAGATCAAATCTGTGGGTGCCGGTCAGCCTGCTCCTTAGCTTAAAACTCCGTGCCAAACATGCCCAACTGCACCAGGTGCACTCAGGGGAATTTCCAGAGCTTTTACAAACATTTTGGTTCCCTCCTTGCGTGTAGCAGTTAACAGACAAGGGGTGTGTGCCCATACATTATTCTACAGTACAACTGTGAGTAAAGTTTCTTATGTTTTCTTGCAATTTCAGGTTTCGACTGTTAGCTATTCAGCCCATAGACGAATACAGGGACATTCCAGTCTCTCCGTGCAATACCAACAACGACTTCTTAGAAGTTGTGAGGGAATAAAAGCCAATTCACATGAATGAAGCTCTTGGCTCAGCTGATAAAGATTCCCTTTTTTCTTGCAGCGAAAGAGCTATATTGAAGGGGTCGACACTGGCGACTTCGAGTACGAGCCCATCGTGTCAGATGAGCTCTCCATGAACTTTGAGCATGCAGCCAACTCTGGATTGTTGTCCGAAGTGAGAAAGATGCAGCACTTTTACACCAAACGCAGCACAAAACAAAGAGCTGCTTCTTTTTTCTATCTCTCCCCCTAGAAATTTTACTGGCTGGGCGAGGCTGATTCGGACTCCACCTCCAGAGTCTTTGACAGCGCGCATACCGTCAACACCGATACTACCTTCTATTTGCCCCCCGGCCAGCAGGCCTCCATCAGGCAGCTGGTGGGCGTCTACGGCAAGTACGTCGTCTACTCCGACAGCGGGACGGACCGGTTCACCGATTGCTAATGGTGACAGTGCTAATGGGATAGTGCGATCATATGTCACACGGAGAGGATGAAATGGAAACTTTATTAAACTGAAAGCTGCTATGACTCTTGCTGTCGGTCAAGTAGAGACCTAATCCCAGCGACATGTCGAAGCTATGAATTGCAGATTTATTAACACGACAAATTTGGCTCGCAAGAATGATTTAAAGTAGTGAAGACGAACCTGCGCACAGTGTCGATATGCTGTGATATTAGTGAAATGGAAAGACCCATTCCTCAAAAAAGTTGGCTATTCATAATATGGATTGGACTGGTTGAAAAATGTCAAATTTGGTTGTTCTGGGTGGGGAATTGGCGTCAGACAATGCTTTAGCTGGTCATTTTGTGAATGTTTTTCTTTCTACACTTTTGGGTCAAAGTTTTGTAAAATGCTATGTACATAGAAAGTGTAGCGGGCACTTCTTTCAGCCTCAACTTTGGACTGAATCGAGCTCCAAAAATGATTTACCCCTCAATGGAAAGGCAACTGAACATCATGTGGACTTTTGCACTAGGACTACTCATTTTTTACCAGATGGCATCAAAGTCATGTATGTACTTCATGTAGTCATATACATGCAAGTCATATCAGCAGGGTCTACGACATACGTAAACGTTGAACAGTATTGAGAACATATCAATGATTGTAGACCAAAAGTGAAAATCAATGGCCAAAGCGTTCAAGGAGGAAAATGACTCGAACAATTTGACTCTCAGGCCGAGTTTAGGAGACTCCATCACCAAGGAGTGGCCAAGGATTGAGAGACTCATTGACATTTTTGATGTTATACCCTTTAAATAAGTAGTAGCAAATTATAAATTCGCACATTCGCGAATTGCTCCGACTGAAGCCCCACGCAGGTGGCAGCAACACGATTCGTTTCTTCTCACTCTTTCTCTGTTTCTAAAAACATGGACATGGTGATCGTGTTGCTCCACTTCAAGAAGTACTTGCACTCAGTCGGCATGATCAACCTTTTGCTCCTCCCCATCCGGCAGTTTGTGTCATCCCTTGCTGTCCTGTCGACACCCCTAGTGCCTGCACTGTAAAGTCTCGGCCTTGCACACCTCCCTCTGGCTGCCGGACGGATCGGACTCCGTCGAGGGGCTCAAGAGACACTTTGAGTCCAGGGGCGAGTTGACCACGGTCATTACTGCGGTGGCGGCTAGCATGCTGATCGAATAAACAGTACATACGTCGGTCCTCTGGTGTACTCATTCCAAGGGCCTGGAACTGTGCCAAGCTGAAAGTACCTGGTCCCAGTCCCCGACCATGAGGGCCGGCATCTAGACCTAGACCCTCCGCACGGACCCGACGCGGAGGAGACCGTAGGCTCGTAGGGAACATGATGGAGCGCAAGAACGAGCTTTACCACATATGTATGTATTCTCAGGACACTGAGAGATTTCTGGATTCCTCCTCTTACCGGCGACATTGGCTTTGACCATCCTGATCGTGGGGTCGCAGTTGCTTTTTCTGACCAGTGGCGAGGCTGTGAGCGACTTCAAGCGTGTCACATTCTCGTCACACCACGCCTTCCGTTAGTGGTTGTCCTCGCTGTTTCACACGTGGGAGTCATTGCAGTAGCAGAAGGCCACCTCGAACGTGGCCTTGACGCAGTGCCAAAAGTCTGCGGCTTGAAAACTTACGTGATTGCTCTCGAGGTAGGCTTACGTGATTGCTCTGATTGACGAGGTAGGCTCATGGTTTGCGCTGGCTGGAAAGATCTACAGGGTGGACGAAAAGAGCAACAGAAATAAAAGGAGTCGAGTTTTCCTTTAGCAGATGTTGCTGCACATACATGTTCGTACAGGGAGGGTTAATCTCTATGAAGCGTGGTATGTCCACGCAGGAGGGGCACAACCATTGAAACCCTATGTACTGGGTGTAGGGTGGGCACAAGCAACAAGAACCTCTCCGACAGATGGTGGAGGTGCCAGGACAGCGGCATAATTGGGCAATTTTCTCATCCAATCGGTGATTTTGTCTTCAAATTTGATTATTCTCGTCAAATTTGGCGATCTTTCCATCATACTTGGTGATTCTGCTGGTGACGCAACCTCCACACAATGTGCATTGATCTCCCCTATGAGGTAACCCAAGCTTTCACCCACCTTTGACACAGCACAGCGAGTCCTGACACAGGCCTTCCGCAGTGTGGCCGGTCCACATGTTCAAGACGCACATGATGGTGCAGAAAGCTGAAATGGAGCATCTGGCCAACTCCGATTACATCATCTAAAGAGAAAAAAGCAGCACTAACGTGCTGTTGATGAAACGAAGACTGCACAGGCCATTGCTGACCTGGGGAAGACCATGATGATCTGGGATTGACCTCGACCCTGGAGAAAAACTGTAAGAACAAGAAAAGGATGACCGCAATCGATCATTCAAAAGGGAGCCGCACATTATCGAAGAAGACCTGGACTGTGCGCGCGCGCGCGGGTGTCGCAATGTCAACCGGAGGAGTTGTTGTTGCAGATATCGCGTTTGTCGATGATGCAAAACGTCGCTGACCGCAGGCGGGGACAAAAAAGTTGGCCACGAGATCTCCTCGTCGAGAGTCTGAGGGCTCAGTTCGACGCACGCCGTCAGTGGGACGCTGGACGTCGGGACGTCGAAGGGGTTATCGACGTCGTTGTCGGAGACCGACTTGATCGAGATCTTGAGTCTGAGCTGGAAGGAGCATGGAGGTACGTACGCAGCTCTGGACGTGTTGATGAAATCCGCCACTTTTTTGAGGGGCTGGAGGGTCTCATATGGAGTCATTGCCAAAAATGTGGTCGAGTTCGTCATTTTGCGCAGGGCTCACGTGTGCAAGGGTGTTCATTGCTACAGGGTCAAGTTGAGTCCCTAGACAGCAGCACCGGGATCAAGGACTGCTGTCAATGCCTCAAGGACGCTGTTGTCAACGGAGGCCGAATCAAATCGAGCGCATGCGCTTACTGATGAATCTTACATAAACGCAACATTGTTCTCCATGCACTCGTCTGGGTTCCAGAAGCAGTTTTCCTCGTGGCACAGGTTAGCCACAGGATTTAGCAACCCCTCAAAGACTAAGTATCAAAGACAATTGAAGCTCGGAGCATTTTATTCGGGACCTTTCTTTTTCTTCTTCACCGCAACTTGATCGCGCTCCCCATGTTGTCCGTATCCGTGACCTCTTTCACTTGCTGTGAAAAAAGTCGCTATTTACACACAGACAGACATACGTTCAGGGCTAAAATGACGCATTATCGCCGAATTGACTTAATTTTCGCAGGTCCTTGAAAGAAACTGTGAAAGCAGCATTAAAATTAAACTACTCATTGTTAATCATTGAAAATCACACATTGATCACGTAATCATTGTTCTACTGCAGGCTTCATCCTCCAACACTTCTTTCCTCAATGCCAAGTCGTCGGGATCGTTCTGCCCTGACCCACTGTGGTCCACTGAGCTCAGCTGGGAGACCCTGAACCCAGACTTGACCGTCTGCTTCCAGAACACCGTGCTCGTCGTGGTTCCCTTGGCCGTGTTGGTGCTGTTGTCGCCGTTCCAGTTCCTCTCCCTGACCCGCAGCAGGGACAGGACCGTCCCCTGGTGCTACACGGTCGTGGCAAAGATCACACTCAACTCGTTGCTCGTCCTCCTGAACCTGGTGAACTTGATCTACTTCGCTGTCCGGAACGACACAGCCTATGGAGTCCACTACTTCTCCGCCGTTTTCAAGACGGTCTCGTACGCATGCGCCTTGGCCATTGCTTGCACGTGCAAGGTCAAGGGCCTGGTGACCTCGGGACCTCTGCTGTACTTCTGGTTGCTGACAGCTGTCTGCTCGGCGGTCACTTACAGGAGTGCCCTCCTCACCCTCAGGGGCACGGGCCCGGAGGAGGCCGCAGTTGGGCTGGAAGGCACCCTGGTGGGCACCTTGCCCTTGGCAACAGCCCTCATAGAGTTCCCACTGGCAGTGGCCATGCTGTTTCTGAACGCCTGGGCTGACCAAAAGCCTTCCTACATTGATCTGCATAGTACTGAGCATCCCAGTGAAGGAGATTAGGAAGTTCTGAATGATGATAGCATCGTCTCCTCTTTTCAGACCAAATGCCCAACGTCACCACCGAGTTATACGCATCCCACCTCTCCAAGTTGGTCTTCGCCTGGATGGAGCCGCTGATCCGGAAGGGTTGGAAGAACCAGCTGAATCCAAGCATGCTGTGGTCGCTACAGTTCAAGAACAGGTGGGTGAGACAATCTGGAGACAACTCTTTGCCTCCCCACTGTCAAAAGGTCATGTCAAAAGGTGCACTGGGGTGATCCCTCGCTGGGACAAGGCCTGGGCCCATGGTCTGGCCGATGCCCAGAGGAAGGAGCAGAAGACCAAGAGAAAGACACCCGTCTCCATCCTGCCAACATTGTTCAGGTCTTTCGGTCCAGACTACTTGTTCTCTTCCACGCTCATGCTCGTCCTCAGCGTGTTGCAATTTGCAAGGTAATCCAAGACGAGTTGACAGCTGGACATTGGGAATCTTTCTTGCTCATCAGACAGACAAGCTACAGAAAGTCTTACTTTGCAGCCCGCAGATTGTCAATCTCCTGATTGACTTTGTGACCAATGGGGAACCCCTATGGAGGGGATACTTCTACACGGTCCTCATCGTTATCGTCACCTTTACAGTCACCCTGCTCAACGCGCATGCGTTTTACCAGGTACGGTAGCAACCTAACCTGACCAGACTCAACCGAGATGTGACTGAACCGAGCCTTAGCCTAACCAAACCTGGCCGAACACGTACTTCCCGGATCCATCAACGGGATCCGGGAACGAGGTGATGACTTTGGCACCGAACATCTTGCTATCCGGGATGGTGCAGCCAACACTGATTTGGGGGCTGATGCTCACCATTATCAAGCTCTCACTGAAGCTCATTACCTTGGTCATGTCCATAGACTAGATTCTTAAGATGAGGCGAAGGCTACATCAACCTTTTGCTTCTAGGAGTACTTGGTGGGCTTGAGGGTGAGGACTTCACTCATTTCAGCCATCTACAGAAAATCCCTGAAGTTGTCCAACACAGCAAGGAAGGAAATGACAGGTAAAATAAGCTCAATGTTTTTATTTCAGCTACAATTTTTCTTATTTCCTTTCTTTTTAAAAAAATCCCCTTCAGTCGGAGAAACGACGAACTTGATGCAGATCGACACGCAGAAGTTCATGGACCTATGCCTGTACCTGAACCTGGTCTTCACCTGCCCACTGCAGATTGGGCTGGCAATTTATTTCCTCTGGAATATCTTAGGTTTTGCAGCTCTGGCAGGTAATACAACAGCAGTTGTCAAAAAAATCATATCAGGAGACTAATGTGTCCGAAAAATCAGGTCTGGCCGCGATGATCTTGATGTTGCCGCTGAACGCCGTGCTGGCTGCCCGAATGAAGAAACTCCAGACCGCTCAGATGAAGAATAAGGACCGACGAACAAAACTCATGGACGAGATCCTCAACGGCGTCAAGATCCTCAAACTGTACGCGTGGGAAAAGTCGTTCGAGCAGAAGGTGCTCGACATCAGAGCCTTGGAGATCAAGGCCCTCACGAGGATCGCGTACATGAACGCCATCATGACCTTCCTGTGGACGTGCGCCCCTGTCATCATCGCTCTGGTCTCTTTCGCCACCTTCGTCCTCTCCAGCCCAGACAACATTTTCGACGCGAACACGGCCTTCGTATCCCTCACGCTCTTCAACCTGCTCAGGGTGCCCATGAACCTGCTTCCCATCCTGCTAGTTTACTTGGTAAAATAGTCAATTGCGTCAAGTACACAAAAGTGAAAATCTTTTTTATGGTGTGACAATTTTAATTTGAAAATAGCATTTTACTCTGCCCACTTTAATTTACTCAACTGCTGATGATGTCACTTGCAGGTTCAGTGTCAGGTTTCCCTCAAGAGAATCAACAAGTACATGAACTCTGAGGAGCTCGATCCGGACGCCGTCTCGCACTCGCCCGACGTGAAGGACGCCATCATGGTGTCCAAGGGGTCGTTCTCCTGGGACAAGTTTATGAAGCCGACGCTCAGCGACATCGACCTGACCGTGTCCCAAGGAGCCCTCGTTGCAGTGGTCGGACCTGTTGGATCAGGTATGACTTCAGCTGAAAGCAGAGAGAAAAAGCACGACGGTGGCCGACTTGTGCCTGCACTACACGAACGTGAATGGATCAAGTCCATGGGGTGTAAGAGAAGTTTCAGAAAGGTTCAAAATTTGCAACATACCTCAGGGACACCCTGTAGGACTGTCTTGTACGTATTTGAGGGAATTGCAATGTCTAATTTGGGCAGTGCTAAACATTGTTTAGATTAGGCTGAGGAAATCGAAAATTTTCAAAATCGAGAGAGTCCCTTTCTTGTAAAGGCTAAGGAACTTGTTCGTAGGCAAGTCGTCCCTCCTGTCTGCACTGTTGGGCGAGATGGAGGTCCTCCCGGGCTCCCGCGTCAACACCAAGGGCTCGATCTCGTACGTGCCCCAGCAGGCGTGGATCCAGAACGGCACGCTGCAGTACAACGTGACCTTCGGCAAATCATTCAACGAGACACGCTACAACCGCGTGGTCTCTTCCTGCGCCCTTCTGCCGGACCTGCAGATGCTGCCCGGAGGGGACCAGACTGAGATCGGCGAAAAGGGCATCAACCTGTCCGGAGGGCAGAAGCAGCGCGTCAGTCTCGCCAGGGCCGTGTACAACGACGCCAGTCTCTACCTTCTCGACGACCCCCTGTCCGCCGTCGACGCCCACGTGGGCGCGCACATCTTCAAGGAGGTCGTGGGAGCGGAAGGGGTACTCAACGGAAAGACCAGGTACAGTGAAAACCCATTTTAGTCAAGTCAGTTCGGAGCGGCAGAAAGAATTGACTAAATCAAAGAGTTTCTTATGTTCTGCACTAAATAGCTTTAAGCGAGTCAGAATCATCACCAATGTATTGGAACTCCTTCCTGTTCTCGACGCAGTCACTGATGAAGACTCAGGATTCTTCTGCAATGTTAACCTAACTCAAGTCAGGCTTGTTGGACTCTTCAATGATCCTTGGTTTCTTTGCCAAAAGAGACTTTTTCTGCCTTTTTTTGTCATTTCTGATGTTGACGTTGAAGGGCCACATTTAATTCCATTGCAAAAAAATGTTTTGCTTTTTTTTGCAAGCTCTGTAGTACCCAAAGCTTTAACTAAACCAGAGTCTGGAGAATTGATGATTGTCAAACCAGATGCTTTGGTGAAGCTAACATTCGATTGTTTAAGAGAAGTGACCATATTGGAATGCTTTGGACTCAGTTGGGTTCCTGTTTTTATTTTTGAATGGGACTTTTTTGACTGAATCAAATTTTTTTCAATAAATCGGACTCTGTAGTTCAGACACGCAGGAAATCAGTGATGAGCAGATTTCATTTTGTCCTTGAAGTTGCTCACTTTGTTCAGGATCCTGGTGACGCACAGCGCCAAGTACTTGCCACAATGCGACGACATCGTCGTGATGAAGAACGGCGGCATCTCTGAACAAGGTACCTACAAGGAACTCCTCAGAGCTGGTGAGTGAGTCAAGAAGTGCCTGTACCGGGTCGTGTCCTTCATCGGAGTCCTCGCTTTTCCTGCTCAGGAGGTGAGTTCGCTGACTTCCTGATCCAGTATTTGACTGAGGAAGAGGAAGCTGCAGCCGAAGGCAGCGAGACCGCGGCCGACCTCGACGACCTCAAGCACGAGTTGGAGGTCGCCCTAGGCAAGGAGAGGTTTGAGCGGCAACTCAGCCAGGTGAGAGCTACATAATTGTGTGAGTTTTGGAATATATTTAAAAAAAGAGTTGCGAGAGCCAGAGGATGAAGGGGTGTGAGAGCGAGAGCACTGGATTGTTGGCCGCCTACTTCGTGGGCTTCGGCACCTCCGCCAAAAGCACTAAACTCACGTACACTTTAAGTACCAAATGCTTATGACAAGCCAAAATGTTGACCAAAAGTCAGTTGAGATCATTTGAGATCATCGAATAACGATGGAGCTTCGGTCTGTCTGTCTGTTTGTCTATTGTCCGTCACCACCCAGATCTCAGAAACCACTGGGCCGATCTTGACCAAGCTTTCAGGAATGACCAAGGGCCTCAAGCGGTGAAACATGATTTCAACCTTTCATGTCCCCCCACACTTTTAAGAAACTGGTTCACCTACTAGATGAACTGCAGTTTTTCTCTAATAAATCAAATTTCTCATACGATACAAATATGATCAGCGCCCCAAATTTCTATAACAAAATCCCTGTCTAAGCTGGATTGGAATTGAAGAGCCATCTCAGCTCTTTTCTGTTTAGTCTGGTTAATAATCCCTGTGCAGGATATCTGCACAAAAAACCTCCAGAATGTCATTACTGAAGCATGTAAGCACTGAAAACCTTTGGAAAAAGTTGGCAAAGTCGGTGATCAGTGATGTTCAGCTGACTACTCATCCGCGATGTTCAGCTGACCACTCATCAATAATGTTTTTTTCCACTTTGTGGTCTAGGTGCGGTCTCAGCATGCGTCCAGGAGCAGCCGACGCTCAGCCTCGTTCAAAGGAGGGAGGAGGAAAGAGTCCATTGTACAAGTAATTCTCACATATAACGTTAGCTAACGCATACCCTACCCAGTATTATCTGCTACTTCCCGCAGCTTTGCTGGCAAAAAGTAATGTAGTTATGATCAGAGAGCGCTCTTTTTTCCTAACAATATTTTTAGCTCAAGATTTTGCTGACAGCAGAAGTGCAAACGCAGGTAATATTTTCTATTCTCATAGTTGATTGATTGAACAAGCATATCAGGTGGACAAGATCACGTATGATTAAATATTTTCTGGAAATCTTCACGAGGATCAAGAATATTTCTCATTAGAAGCCACCTGTAATTTATATTGTCTACCTATGCTGTGTAGTACGAACTTAACCTATTTGATCACATAGCAAAGAGCTTTCGTCCAAAATTGTACCTAAAACCCCACCTCCTTTACGTATGATCATGAATGCGTGCCAAAGTCTCGTTTTTCTCCGCCAGAATCAACGTAGTCGTCAGAATACCGAACACAGCCGTCGCGACTCTGTCCTCTCGTCCTCGGAGCAGCCTCAGGTGGGCCTCACCAGCCTCCGGACCGGAGAACACTCTATGGTAACGTCATCGAACGCAGCAACTTCCATCCAACTCGGAGGTGTGAGCCCTGCTTGAGTACCATAGTGCAGTGATTAGCGTAAACAATGCTTATCACTGTTCTAAAATACTTCATAGTGTAGCAAAGTATATACTGAGAACTATGCAATTAGAAGCGCAAGAAAATCCCAGTAACTAACGCTACACATTGCTTGGCCGTATTGCAGCACTACATTTTCCCAATTTTGACTTGGGAGATTTGACCTCTTAGAGGCCTTTTGTATTTTGTTCGAGGACGACAGCCGAGGACCAGCTACATGAGGTCGACGATTTGGCAAAACCACAGTCAAACGAAAAAAGTCTGGTGCTCATCACAATTTGTATTTCCACGCGAAACTAAATTCACAAGTTTTGTAGCACTACGAAAAATATGCTGCTGCTCTCGCTCTTATGCTCGCTCTCACGCTATAGCCCAGTTTCTAAGCTATATTGTTCTAACTTGAATACGTAGTCAGTGCTATTTTTTCGCTAAAAAGTGGAATCGAGACACCAAATTGTCTTTGTACAGCCGAGGAAGGAAAGAAGGCGAAGCCTGAGGTCGTGATTGCGGCCGGGCAGAACCTGATCGAGGACGAGAAGATGGCCATAGGCGGTGTCAAGTGGAGAATCTACGCCTACTACCTCAAGTCCATCGGCATCCTCATGGGCATCTCGGCGATCTGTCTCTTCTTGGGATACCAGGTTTGATGAGGTCACGGACCCGTAGATCAAGTACTGTCGTCTTGAGGTCCTTCGACATGGATGCAACGGCAGCTTAAGACGCGTTCTCCACCCTAAAGGCTTTCTCCGTCGGCAGCAGCATCTGGCTGTCGGTGTGGTCGACCGACCCCAAGGCCTCCGTGGACACCTCCGTCAGGGACATGTACTTGGGCGTCTACGGAGTGTTCGGGCTCTTGCAGGTATTTGTATGATGCTGGACAAATGTCAACAGAGCTGTTCACATTGATCTTGAAGGCTGTGTTTGTGATGGCCGCAACAGTGGTGCTCTCCGTGGCGTGCCTCAACGCGGCCTCAAAGTTGCACGCTACGATGCTCACTAGAATCCTTAGATCGCCCATGTCCTTCTTCGACACGACTCCGCTCGGGAGGATTCTCAACAGGTGCTTGTCTGTTCTGTTTTTCAGAATGTCTATCATCTTTTTATATCGGATTAACAAATAAACACAATTGATAGAAATGTGATGTAATTACACTGATACAAGAATATCAGTTAGTATACAAATGAAGTACACAATATAAATGTCTGCTCTTAGCCCATTTGCTCCGCGACAAAGTCCTCTTGGTCCTCGACAAAGTCCTCCTGGTCCTCGACAAAGTCCTCCTGGTCCTCGACAAAGTCCTCCTGGTCCTCGACAAAGTCCTCCTGCTCCTCGACAAAGTCCTCCTGGTCCTCGACAAAG
>JAAUXU010064443.1_pt1 | contig 15249 bp, 14 predicted proteins | sample 7278151 | NCBI WGS metagenome assembly JAAUXU01 (sample SAMN14350113, study PRJNA611818) | marine sediment metagenome | isolation source: surface marine sediment (1.8m) | place: French Polynesia: Moorea | collected 2018-08 | reverse complement strand
GAAGGAAGGGAAGCGACAGTCACCCTTAGGAGTTCGAGGAAGACACATCTTCATTATATCGTGTCTCGAGAATAAAGTCATGGTTCCTACTTGGTGTAATAGTGTATCATTTGTGGATACCGGTCCTGACTCTGGAGAGAGGCGTGTTCGGAGACGCGCCCACAGCGCCCCAGGGCTGGACGCTACACCTGATCACCCTGAATGATATGGTTGACAACAGGGTGTCCTTTTTAAATTGTCATGAACTTTGAGCTCCATTTCTCTGGTCAAGGGGCTGATCACATGACCTACAGCTGCTTCAGTTGCAGCAACTACGTCTTAACTGTCACTGACATTTGAATCTGGCACCATGAGCTCCAAGTACAACCATCGTGCAGTGATAATTGTGCCCTTATGTGCCGACCGCACACCCAAGGAGATCTCAGATTTTCTGAAAATCAACTTGAGAACTGTCCAAAGGGTGGCAAAGGCTTTTGGTGACAAAAAGAAGGCTGGGGAAGAGCTGGAAGCTGCAAAGAAGACCCACGATCATTCCTAGGTCAGAAAGAGGAGCTGGTCCTTCCTTGATGACCTGAACTCAGCCACTGACAATGACCCAAGCATCTCCCTCCAGAGCTTGGCATTGCTCATGAATGTGTCCAAGAACACCATGCAAAAGGCCATCCATGAGGACCTCTGGTACAAGAGCTATGTCCTGAAAATCCGCCAGCAGCTGACTGATGTCATGAAGGCCAAGAGGGTCGTGTGGTGTGAGTTGCTCCTCATCTCCCTGAAGCATTGCACTGCTGGAAGGACTTCTTCTCCAGTGAGAAAATCTTCACGGTCAAGAGGTAGGTGAACAAGAGAAACAACTGGTGGCTTGCCAATGACCCAGGTGATGTTCCTATCGTCGGAAGGAGCAAGTTCCCGACCTCTGTCCACATCCTCCTTGTCATCTCTAGTGAGGGTCATATCATGCCCCCCACTACTTCTGTGGAAACGAGAACTAGGAAGTGTGCCTGGATGTCCTACAGAGCAAGGTGAAGCCTTGGATGCAGGAGACGGCCAGGGAGAAGCTGTACATCTTCCAGGAGGATGGTGCACCAGCCCACACATCACATCTTGTCCAGAACTGGCTGTCAGACAACATTCAAAAGTTCTGGTCAAAAGAGTTGTCGCCCCCAAACTCACCAGATCTTAATCCTATGGACTACTATGTGTGGGGTGTCTTGAAGAGAGACTCAAACAAGGTCAGTCAACCCACAGCAGAGTCCCTCAGGTCAGCCATAGACGAGACAGGGGCCAATCTGGACCCCCAGCACTTGGTCAATGCTTGTGGAAGATTCAGGCACTGACTGGAAGCAGTCCTTGAAGTTGGTGGCGGTAGGATTGAGTGATCCCCTACACATGAACTTAGGGCCCCTGTGTACAAAATTTCATTAGTTTTTGTTGAGCATTAAAGAAGTTATGCCTGTTTTTGTAAACCTCTCATTTCGCGACAATTCAAAGAGGACATGCTGTACATGTACGGCCACAGAGTGATGCTGACATCTGAGAGCATGACCCAAGAACTGGTGGCTGCCATCGACAAGTATGACATTGCTGGTGCCAATGAGCTGGTCGCACAATACAAGACTTCCCTTGCCAACCCAGAATAAGGAATTCATTCACCTCTAATTTTGCTTTACAAAATTCGACTGTTGTGCTTTTGAAAATTTGACTGTTGTTTCTTTTGAAAATTTGCATGTTGTGCTTTTCAGAATTTGCATGTTGTGCTTTTCAAAATTTGATTCTTGCATTTTATGTTAACTCTCATGCTATGATCCCTAGGCAACTTGGTTTTGCTACTTTAACTTCAGAGCAACCATAACAATGTCTTACTTCGCTCCTGTTTTTCAGGTGGATGCCATTGTTCAAGTTAGATGAAGATGAACAGCTGCCTTTCAGTTATATCATGCATATCAAGACTTGTAAACAGTCAGGTTCAATCTTTCAGACATTATTGCACTCATAGAGACCACCATGCAACTGGTACAGACATCGCATTACCTTGTCTAAATGCCACATCTATATACAGTGGAACATGCTTATAAGAGCAAAGCAAAGTCAATCCCATGGATATAAGAGCAAATTGTTACCCTGAAGCTTCCTGCAATCAATGGATATCAGGCAAAATCACGAGACAAGTGACTTTATTTTCAAAAATTACGTTGTGAAAAATGTGTTGATCTTGGCCTGACTCAGATTCTTTGTCAAAGTCATGTTAACTGCAAAGTTGAAGGCCCTTAGCAGCTCAAAATTCTCAAATCCACAGTTGAAGAGCCCCCTCTGCAGCGTGTCCCATGCTTTCCTCGTCTCCTGAAGGGAAGGTGGCACTTCTCCATCTGGCTCATCGTCCTCATACTCATTGTCCTCCTCATGTGCCAGATTGAGGTCAAACTCCTCATGAACCTCTGCCACAATGTCCTCGTCTGTGGCAGGCCTGCAGATTGGAAGGTCTGAATCAACTCCATTTTCTTCTGCCAAAGCTGCCTCATCTTCCTCTTCCTCTTCTTCACATGGGCCAACAATCAAGTGGCTCTCGCTCCAACAGTTCCTCATTGACACATGCTTGATCTCTCCAGACCCAATCTAGCATGACACCATCATGGAGGGAAATTTTCCTGGTCAAAGTCATTGTTGAGATGGGTTCTTCTGTCTCATCCATTTTATTGAGAATGAGTTGGGTAATGAGCCATCTGTAGTGTGCCTTTAATGCTCTAATTAGCCCAGCACCCAATGGCTGCATGACACTTGTGTTGGGAGGTAAGAAGGCCACAGAAACGTTTGTCAGCCCTTCCCCAGCATCTTCTGAATGAGCTGAACAGTTGTTAACCAAGAGCATGATGTGCGTGTTGTTGTGGCAGAGCTCTCAGTCCCAGGTAACCAGGCTGCAGAGATTTTGCATTTTGAGAGTCATCTATGCTGAATTCCTGGAGTCAAAATCCACTGGCAATTTGACACCTCTAAAACAGCTTGGATGAGCAGATTTCTCAATCATAAGAGCTGTTTTCTTCTCCCCCATCATTGAACAGGCAAACATGGCAGTCACTCTTTCCTTGCACCTTTTCCCTCCTTTTTCCAGGTCATTCTTGAAGGTGATGGTCCTGTCAGGGATGGCCCTGAAGTACAGGGCTATCTCATCTGCATTCTACATGTCTTGTGGCTCATACTTCATGATGATCTCTGGCCACACCTCCTGTAGCCATACAACTTTGGCAGGAAGGTCAGCAGATTTGGCCTCTCCATGAATCTTTTTCTAGACAAGATTCTCCCTTTTCTTGAACCTGTGCAGCCAGCCCTCATTTGCTGTGAAGTCAATTTCCAGGTGGTTGGCAAACTGGTTGGCCTTCTCCATGATCAGGGGGCTGGACAACACTCCACTCCTCATTCTCGTGTCATGAATCCATTTAACCACACAAGAGTCAATCTCTGGAAAATGGCTTGACCTGGAGCGCTTTCTGTTGCTGCCACAGCTTTCCTCTAGTTCTTTTTTCTGCTTTAATAGATTTCCAAGGGTTCCCAAGGTGGGCCTTGGTCTGCATCCCCTTCTCAAAAACCTTGAAGATGGCATGTGACAGCGGATATCTCTAGCAATTCCAGAAAATGTTTTGTTTTTAATCATGTATATAATACTGGTTAAGCTTCATAGAAGAGGTGAAATACCCATCCAAAAATTGGTGGGAGGCTTCAGGATGTACACCACAGATATAAGAGCAACATGCTTATAACAGCAAGATCTCTGAGCCCAAACCTTGCTCTTGTACAGCATGTTCCACTGTATACACCATGGGCATATTTGGGTTAACTTTCCTTCCACAACTGTCCATTTAACCTATCAACTGATCCTTTACAAGTTGTAAGTGGGAATTTAGATAGCACTTTATGTACCATGCCAGAAAACTAAAATAACCTGTTTCGTCTTCTTTCTATAAATTTTCCCATTCACTACTGCATAAGCATTCTCATCCAGTACCTTAAAGTGTGCCGACTTGCGCAATAATGGAACACCAAAAACTATGAAATAGTACTTATGGTACGTAGATGAGACGTGACGACTCTTTTCATTGGTGCTGTTAAAAGCATCATTAGTGGTATGAGCCCTAAATTGTTCTCCCCCCTCTAATGTACCCCCTTTTGTAGGCTTTCACTTTACAACTTTGTTCTTTCTTTACGTAGTTTCGTGTAAAGAGCTGCAAGTGGGGCACATTGTGGAGGAGACATTGAATACCCATTCAAATTAATGTACAGCCCAGAACATACTGATTAACTCATCTACATTTTTGGTGATTAATTTCATAATGAGTTTCGTGTCCAAAAAGCCAACAGATCTGTCCAACACGAAAAACCACTCATTCGTCATACTATCCTTGGTCATGAATGGAACATCAGCTTCAATAATATGACCGAAAGAGGACTGTCATGATGTAGCCTTTGTCACTTTTATGGACCGTTCTCTTGGGTCTTCCCATCACAGTTATCATCATCTGTCGCTGGATAAGCATATGGTCGGTTTTTGGATAAACGAAGATTCAAAGCAATGGCTCAGAGATGTTTGGCAGAGGAGAGGGTTGTCTTTTGTAAGTAAATTCTTCACGTCCATTCTGTCCACCGACGAGGAGTTCAACAAGTGGTTTTTCAAACTATTGTGTCTTCAACTGACCAAAAATTCCTGAACTACGTCCAGCCTTGAAATATTAGATTTTTGATTACTTTGTAGACTTAAAGCTCTCGATTCTGCATTATGAGCAACAACTTTTTGTAGTGAGGTAAATGGTATGTCCACGCAGCTGGTTGGATCACGTTGCTTTCACACATGAACCACATTTATGTAGCATGCAGGGTCATTCATAGAAATGTTGCTGCTCTCCTGTCTTTATATGGCACAAGCAAGAGCTCTACTTCAAGAAGCTTAACTACCTTCGTTGAATGTAACAGCTCTCTTTTTTCTCCTTTTTGTATCATGAAGGCACTAACCAACTAAATGGTTCTAATACAGAGGTTTCTCTTTGCTCTACACTGGCTCAGTTACTGAGCAATGAATGATGGTGAAGGAACATAATTCTGCCTTCGAACAGGCTTTCAAGTCGACCACCCTGGTGACATTCATTGCATTTTCAAGCTGTTCTTTCACGCAGAGAAGTAAGTGTCTTTTGTGGCTTACATCAGTACGTACAGACTTTAATTTGGAAATTGACCTGGGTGAAGTTGAAACGGTAGTGAAGTGGACCAGGAGCAGTTGGTCAACACGTGTTACAAAGGTTCTTGATGTTAGTCAGGGCAGTTTTTGCTCCTATCCCTCACATTGAGCTTTTCCCTGTTACGTGACATTTAAGTAGTTGATGCCGATGTCCTTGAAGCTGTCATGCTCATTTTGGCGCCAACTAGTTACTCTGCTTCTGCTTGTCTAGCAGCTTTCGATTATTTTCCAAATGCCTCTTTTGTCGAGATTTCTACCATCGCAGTAAGCATGTTGTACTAAGTTGCTTGACCTGTTCCACATTAGAAGCCTCGGATGATGCAGGCTTTAATATCCTTTGTCGCAATGGTCGCCTGGCAGCCGTTACCCATCTGTCTTCTTGAGCAGAAGTGTTCATTCCCTGGGGAGGTCTTCCTTCAACTTCTGGAACAGAAATTGTAAGAAGAAATGTCATGAAAACACAGCATTCGATTCTTAGGGCAGACGGGCAAGAATTGCCGAAACTCCCCACCAACAGTATGAGGACTCATTTTGTCTCCTTAGGTTCTGCTGGGAAGAGAAGTGATTATGACAACAGCAAACAGAGAGGAGAAGCTCCGCTATGCTTCCTCAGGTGCTACGGGAGACCATCCTTGGATTTCCTTAACAGGGAGGGACCACGTGACGCAAATGAACAAGACCAAGAGTAATCTTCAGCATTAGATTGACATGACTTAAGTTGTCTTGCAAAAAAGGCCAGGAAAAAAATGCTGGATGCTCATGACCCAAATCCACGTATCTGACCATCACGTAAAGGAAGAACATGAGGTGAGGAAAGAGGGCAGAAACCTTTTCTGCAATGGAAACTTCTTCTCTGGAGGAATTGGTCAACAACTGTTTTGTTCATTCCAATCCCAGTTTCAGCCAGCGTAAATAGAACAGGGATTCCAGGCCTCTTCCTTCCTCACAACTTGCTTTAAGCAATCCTAGCCCCTGAAGACTGCCATTGGTGTCACCTGGAGGGCTTTTTGGTTCGATATTCCTCCTTGTGCCAGGGAAGCTTTTTATGACAGTTCTGCTTTTGTCCAATTTCGTCAACGTGAGACCAAGATAAAAGTCTTCACTACGCCAGGTCAACAATCTCGCCACATTCCATTTGTCAAAGTTTCTTCACTGTTTCCATTACAGTCACCTTGCAATCTCTTTTATGCCATTTGCTGTCTCATCATCAGCGAGGATCCTTCTCCTCAACGCCTCCCTACTATGTGACATTGTGGTAGAAGACTTTCATGATTGATAAGTCATCAAAGGAAGAATAGCTTGCATTCAAAAGTATTCCACTTCTACTTGGACAATCTAGGTAAATCTCATTGCGTCTCAGCGTATCTACCTTCCCCAATGTCCCAGCATTAAGTACAGGGTGCCGTTCTAGATTCTAAATAAAGTCTGCTTTAATTTGGGCTAGTGCCACCTGATTTGTAATGTCAAATCTGTGCTAAGAAGCCAAGGAGAAACAAAACTTTGGGAATATCACTCCATGTGAAGAATGGTCATTCAGCCATGATGCATAAGGAATTGGGGAGAGATGTCATCATCACCCCGAATAAAGCAGGAAAGTCAAACGGTAACATCGTGAAGGAATTCAACCTCAAGCTAAATAAAGTATATAGGGCAGTAAAGCAGTTTCAGGAGGTGGGCAGCACTTCTGACCGACCTAGAAGTGGTCAGCCAAGGACCCAAAGGACACTTGCAAATATCAAGGCAGCGCGGGAGAAAGTCTTTGACAATCCCCGTCACCCCTTGAGCAACATGGCTTCTTAGTCAAACATGTCAGAGGGAAGCATGATACCCATCATTCCCCAGTCAAAAACTCTTAACAGAGAACCACAAGATGAAGAGAAAACTGGAGCCAAGATATTCCCGGTCATACCCCTTATGCATGCTCCAACATTTGGACTGTCGAAGGCCCCTGCTATGTCTAGGAAGATGACAAGGGCAGACTGATTACGTAAAATCACTTGCTGATCAGCTCTGGGTGCATGTTCATCAATGCTGTGATGTCAGTGCACATTTCAGTCCCCCTAGCCACAAAGGTAGGAGACTTCCCAATGTTTTGAAGTCTCAGGCCATGAGAAACAACTGATTATTCCAGAACTTCCCCCATTTGTCGGTTTCCCATCCTCACATGGTGTTACGTGCATTGCTACAGGGTGATGTGCTTAAGACGAGTATTTGAATTTCCCACTTTTCTTGCCTAATTTTTGGCAGACTGCAGCCATTTTACATTCAACTAACAGTGTGAATCTCAACCTGTCACCCATAAAATCTGGTAACTACTCAGTCTTTGGGTAAGTCCCTGATGAAGAGGCAAAGAGAGGCCATCCTCAGCCCCCACGCCTGCAGAAAAAAAGCTCTTAAAGTCTGAAGAGAACTGGGATGCAGCATCAGCACCGTCTACAAGGCAATCAAATGGGGGACATCAAAGGCACCAAAGAGGAAGAGGAACAAGTTGACAAGGACTCCAGAACTCATTCAGACGATACAAGATAATGTGGATGCTGTCATGGGCATGAGGACAGTCAGAGGCCTCACCACAAGATTTGGTGTCCCACAGAGGACCATGAACAGGTGGGTCAAAGATGACCTGGGGCTGAACGTGTACTGCAGGATGGAAAGACATGGCCTGAAGCCAATTGACTGGAAAGAGAGGAAGAAGCACTGCAAAACCCTCTTGAACAAGCACAAAAAGAAGCCCAAGCACATTGTCATCCTTTTCCAGGGTGAGACCCCCCCTTCTCCACTGGCGAGATCCTCTCCAACGAGACCAAGTACTATGTGACTGAAGCAAGCAGAGGAGGTCCAGATCAGGAAGTACACAAACTTACAAGTTCTCACTGTTGTTGCATCAGATGGGAAGAAGTTCTCATTGATCTTCCTCAAGGAGGGCGAGAGTTGACTGTGGTCATGTACATCAAGTACCTGAAGGAGACAGTCTTCCCCTGGGCCTTTGAGACATATGGGAACAAGTGGTGATGGCAACAGGATGGTGCAAGTTGCCATACAGCAGTGACAGCACAGCAGCTCCTCAAGGAACAGATGCCATTTTCTTCACGAAAGACATGTGGCCTCCCCAATCATGCGACTTGGCTCCTATGGACTATGCTGTCTTTGGGCACTCTAAGGCCATGCTCTCTGACATCAGGTACATAACAAAGCAGCAGCTGAAGTCGGCCATCATCTCTGCCTGAGCCAACTTGGACGAGACCTTCATAAAGAAAAGCTGTGCACAGATGTATGACACCTGAGTGTCCTTCTTGGCATCCCATACAGGGTTACTAATAAGTCCTGTTACAAAATGTTCCGTGACCTATAACTTTTGAATCAGAGCACATAGGTATTTCAAATTTGGCACGTTTTGATCATTAATCATCAACTGATCAGCTGATGCACAAACTTTGACCCAAAACCCAATTCAATTGCCATGGAAAACTGCTGACAAGAAGTCATCTGGCTCCACCATTTGGGCAAAAAGAATCCGGAGATTTTCAAGATCCTCAACAGGTTCAAAGTGTCCCAGATGTTCATCAAGAGGACCATGGACAGGTACAAGAAGAAGTCGTTGACTAAGGACAGGCCAAGATCAGGTCGTCCAAGAACAGTAAAGACCGCCGATGTAGCAAGGCAGTGCAGGAGAGGAGCCAAAGGAACCCACAGTGTCACCAGACTATGATGGCCAAGGACCTGGGGATGTCGCAGCCTAGTATGTCAAAACTTGTCAGGGATGATCTGGGAATGAAATTCTACTGACTCCAGAAGAGACAAGAAGAGACATGCAAAAACCCTGTGTCCGGTTGTTTACCAGTCAAGTTGTCACCCCGTCACTCTCTTTTGGCTGCTTCATGGAACATCGCAACCTCTCAATCCGGACACGGGGCTTTTGCATGCCTGTGCATGGCGCCGGAGGACCCAGGGGATGCAACCATGTGGAAATGATTGGCCTGGAGGCTGGGATTGTCCCATAAAAATTTCAGGCCATTTCATCCACATTTTCCCCCTCAAAAAGCCACTTTTCAGTCCTGTTTGGCATGGCCCCCCCCTCCAGGTGGCCTCCTTTTGAGCATTCTAGCACCAAAATGGACAGCCTTGACATTAACCTTGAATACTCAACATTGTGTCCCAGCATCACATCTACGTGTTCCACATCAAAATTCCACGTCAACATGCTTCAGTACAGTGTTTCAGGCCTCATCATGCTTGACGCATTTACTCATGGCAAGGACTGTACATTTCGGCATTTGTGTTCAAAAGGATTTTTTTGACATATTAATAGACTTTTCTTGTATATCAGAACTTATTAATAACCCTGTAGTCTGGTCACTTTTCCCTTATGAAGATAGGGTTGCTGCAGGAGAAATAAAGACTTTTTTCCTGCCGTTGCTTTCTTAATGTTGCTGGCAGTTGTCTGGCAGTGCTGGATATTTGGCTAGTGAAGTAAAATTGTAAAACACTTTGATTTTTTAAGTGGTCTGGAGAAGCAGGAAAATCCCTCCATATGCACAGTATTCACTAAATGGCTAGACGAATACTTGGAAATCTCGCCACTAGCCTCATGGCCTGTAGACTTTGACGTACCCAGGTTGTGCCCACTCCTGCATTTGCTCCTCTTGTTTCGTCCACAAAAATATTTGAATAAAATTCGAATCTTAGTTGAATTTGGGTACCCAATATTCGAATTTGAAAATTTCATTTTTTCAATTTTTTTGGAAGCCTTAATATTTTTTCTTTTTTAAAATCATAATCCTGCCAAATGAAAGCTTCTGTTGATACATACTTGTTTATGCTAAAAAGGGTCACGTTTCAGCCATTTCAAGGCTTAGAATTATGTTGATACCATGGACAACAACTAATGACGCACGCAGTATGTCAGCTGCCAAAAGCCATGTTTCTTCCTTCTTGTTCACAATTGGTTGTTCTAGATGCACTTCACCTCTCACTGTGTCATGGATTTTGGATGACCCTGTAGATTCTGCAATTGTTACTTCATAAGTATGCCTTAATTTTCTCTTTCTTTTTCTCAAGTTTCTCTTCAAAAAGTCTCAAACTTCGTGACGCATACTGTATACCTTTGCTGGAGGATAACGAATACAGTAGGGTCTGGATAACCGGGATGGTTCGGACTCTTTATCCTGTGTATCCGGATTTCCAGTTTATCTCAATCCAAGACAACTGACATTTTTTATGCATATATTTTTACAGCATCATGTGTCCCAGGGACTTCTAAGGCGAAAATGAGCTTCACTTTTGAAAGGGTCAACCCTGTCACGTCTCCTAACTTGAAAATGGTGGCAATCAACGGCTTCTCTACTGTTGTTGGTGGAAATGATAGTAGTAGACTTGGCAACGATTTTTTCTTCACAACGGAAAAGGAGTACATGTGAGGGATTACATTTTAGTTCAATTGAGGTGAAAATTTCCCGCTACATCGAATGTTTGAAATTCTTCCCCTTAGCCATACTGGTTTACTTCATGAATATTGGTTCGCTTCTCACGTTTATTCGAGCTTCTTGCTTGTCAGGATCCCTCTTATCGGAGCTCTACTGCATGCTTGTGTACAAGATGAGGCAACGCAGGCTCCACGAGCCAGAGGAATACCGGGTTAGGTAGGAAAAATCTGCTTGGTCTTTCGACCTCTTCTTCAAAGGTTTGGCTTCCCATGGGCTGCAAAAACATGAGCTGGTGCGGGTCCCACGCATGTCAACCGGACAGACACACACCAGAATTAAGACAGAAGGAGGCAACTTTGAACAGACTGACGCAGCAAAAAAAAGTTTTCCAAAGTCAAGAAGCTTCTTACGCTCCTCTTTCTTTTTACATCGTCACAGTAGCTGGACATACAATATGACATATACAGTACTACAGCGGTAAATTCGGAACCATCTTCTGATGGCGATAACGCAAAAAAAAATATAAAAAAATCAAAGAGACGCCTGGTGAAGACAAGGAGCATTTTACTCCTATGCAGAAGAGACTTTCTCCAAGCTCGGACATAAAGCAAACGCCCGATTTTCGGGAGTCTGTGGAGGCTGCAGTCATCAATGACACTTCCACCAACATCACTGTTCTTGCACAGAAGTTTGAGGTGCCGAATCCTGGTATATGACGTGCTGCTCATGAAGACTTGCGTCACTTCCCCCACAAGCAGCAAATAAGGCAATAATGACGGACCAAAGATGTTACAAGAAAAAGAGAACATGAACAATTGATAGTTCCTATCAACAAAATAAAGACGCAGACTTGCCTCATATTCTTCTCAGACTAGAAGAAATTGGTCTTGGACCTGCTCATTAACAAGCAGACTGATCGGTGGCTTGCCAAAGGTCCAAAAGATGTTCCTGCCGTCATGGAAACAAAGAAGTCAGCCTCCTTCATAGTTCTGGCCGTTAGTTCCAGCGATGGCGATGTTATGCTCCCTCTCTCTCTTGTCCCCAAAGAGACGGTGACCAAGGAGGTTCATTTGGCTGTCCTTCAGGAAAAAGTCATCCATTGGATGATGAGATGTCTGCTGGAACACATTTGTGTTGAAGCAGACAGACACCTCCAACCTTGTTCCAAATTGACTAAAGGCACATCTGGGAGCGAAAGGATCCTTCTGGGACAAGAAGTTGTGGCCACCTCTTCCCCAGACCTGAGCCCCTGGCGAGTAACACAAGCGATCCTAGAGGATTTCTCCCCGCAGACGCCCAAGGTCTCCAAGTCAGAGATGATTTGACGCCACCTCTGCAAATGGAGAACCAGACTCGAGACACTTTCCTGAAATCGCCATATCGATCCCAGATGAGTCTGTACTGAAGAGGAAGTATGTTGATGTGGGATACCAGGAGGTAAGAACTTGAGGAAGGACTAGAAATTCCCATTCCCATTTTGATATATAGTGCTTGCCGTAAATAATGTCACTTGGTACATATCGTTGTGCTATGCTTAGTGGGATAATTGTAAGATTGAATTTAACGTTAGAATGTGTCACGGAGTGTCAGACATGAGATCCTGCAGTTTTGTCAAGTTTCAGGCACTCATTGCCATTGTAGAGCACTTCAAGTGGTAAGTTAACAAGATGACTGCGCCGGTCGCTGCCGAAATTCGATGTTTTTGACCAGTAAATGAAAGTGAAAGTGGCTGAAATGTTCTGGGGCGCTCCCAGCCCCCAGGCTCCCCGCTTTTAGGGGGCTTCAACCCCCAACCCCCCTGCACCATCATGCTAGGCCCCAAAAACACTACGTAACACTCCATAAGCAGTACGGAGCAGCAGTGTGGCACGTTCTCTGGAGTAAAGAGGCCATCCCACTACTCCCAGATCCTCTCCTCCAGCACACGGAGATTCGACATGCCCTTCAAACTGCGCACAGCATGCCGCAGCGGATCCCACATCGTAAAATTGAGGGGTTTGAGGTCGGGGGAGTGTCTTGTTCTTGTCTTTGAAAAAACTGAGCACTTGTTACCCGGCCGGTCCTTTCAGCCTAGTCAGTCCAGTATCTCTTCCAGGCCTTAGTCTTACACAGTGCTACGTAGTGTTTTGGGGGTCTAGCATGACGGCTTTTAGTACTAAAATGTCACCATTTTTGTTGAAGGGGGGCTTCACCCCCTTTTAAATCCCCCATCAGGGGCACTGTCCCACGGACCCCCACTGGTCCGTGCCCCAGACCCCCAGTTTTCCCCCACACTTTTCGCTGGTTCAAAAGTCAGCATACACAGTGTCACATTTCAGCCCTGATCTGGGACCTTCACATGATGTCCACATACGAGGTACTGAGGGATGCACTGAGCAATGTGCTGGAGTGCAGATGCAGTGGATACAGTCCTCAGTACCGTCAATCTTCCTGCCAAGTGAGCAATGATGCCACTTCACAAGGAGCTCTCGACAGACCTGAAGGACACCATCATCAGGCACTTCCAGAAGGGCAACAGCTACAGTAACGTTTCTAGTACCTTTGGGGTCCCACAGTCCAGGGTGTTGTGACACACTGGAAGGCCGTGGGAACAATTGTCAATGTGCCCCGGAAGGGACGGCCATGTAAGTTGCAAGGCAGAGCCGCAGCAAAGGTGGGAGTCATCATGAAGGTCAACCCTGCTGCAAAACAGGAGACCATCGAGGATGACTTGGCAGCAGTGGGGGTCAGGGTGTCAAAGTCTATTGTCATACAAGCACTGAAGAACATTGGGGTGTAGGCTAATTGTCCACATAAGGTGCCACTCAAGTCCAGAAAGCACCTGGCAGAATGCCTCAAGTTTGCCTGAGCACACATTGATGATGCTCATGTGCAGTGGGAAAAAGTGCTGTGGTCTGATGACACAAAGATCGACACAATACCACCAAGGCAATCTGGCACAAGAAAGGGGAGGCATTCAAGCCAAGAAACACTGTCCCCACCATGAAGCATGACAGCGGCAATATCAAGCTGTGGGGCTGCTTTGCGAGCTCAGGAACAGGCTGCCTTGTATGCATCAAGGGCACGATGAATGCCATCATGCACAAGGACATATTGGCTGAAAGCCAATCAATGTCTTGTCCATGCTACTAATTATGACAGGGGAAAAACACCATTGGGCACCCTTTTTTACTTCAAGGATAACGGAAATTCTCAAGTCTCATAGATAATACAGTCCTTGGCGTAAAGTTCAGCTGCTGGCATGACTTCACCTCTTGCATTTTACTGAAGTGTGTTGATGTGGAACACATAAATATAATAATACTTTGGCACAATGTTGAGTATGGAGGTTCTGTCAAGACTGCCCATTTTGGTGCTACAGTGCTCGAAATGAGACCAACTGAACAGGGCAGCCCTTCAAAGAAGCTGGAAATTTGACTTTTTCAGGGGGAAACATTGATGAAATTGACTGAAATTTTCACGAGACAATCCTGGCCTTCAGGCCTACCATTTCCACAGGGATTCACTGCCTGGGTGATCCTGTGCCATGTGCATGCCTGTAAAACCAAGTCATCCAGGCCAAAGGTCGCTAGGTTCTGTGAAAGGACAAAGTAGCGCAATGGGGTGTGAGAGGGCGACACTTCAACATGTAAACAAAATGTATCAGTGACTGTCGGGAACACTATCATTTACAATAAAGAAGCAATGAACAATGTCCTGCAATGTGTAGCAATGAACAAGACACCACATGATCAGAATCAGAAGTAGCAAGCTTTCAGATGGTACCAGTCATGTTGGTGAACACAAATTTGAGGGTTGGACCCTCCAAATGTGCGCGGTCAGTCATCTTCAGTCTGTATTTTGGGAGTGGGGTGGCCATTTTGATTGATATTTTGACTGAGTACTGCCTGAGTATATGACGTCATGTGCATAAAAAAAAATCAGCGTTCTACAACCTTATGAAAGGTTTTGTCAGGCAAGGAATATCTGCCCCACCCCGCATCTCCAGCAATCAAGGGTGTCAAGCATAGCAAAGCCAGGGGACAAACTAAAACTAGGAACACAAGGACAGTTCTCAGCTGACATGTCTTGGTTTCCCTGTTTCATTTCACACCCTCTCTGCCTGCCCTGGCAGAAACTTCTAATCTACAGGTTACTTCTAATCTAGACTACATGCCTACCTGAGCTCCTCAAATATTCAGCTTGATGCATAAAACAGGGATCTGCTGGACAGAAAGGGTTAAATGTCATTGAGTCATTGAGGAGCATCTATGGGGCTGATGCCAACCTCATAACTCTGGTCTCCTTCGGAGTAGAAAAATGATTTCGTATGCATTGGAAAGATTGCAAAATTCTAGGCCAAGTGATTTTAGTCCAATTTGTTCCTATCAGGCATTGTCTAGGAGCTATTGTCAATGAACGGTGTGGTTGTCAACAAGTGCGGCCGAAAAAAGTTGCCTGAAAAATGCCGCTCCCCCGAAATGTTGTTGATGCCTTCAACACCGGTCTCACCATCTCCAGGACGTTCAAGTGGGGGGGGGGGGGGGGGGGGGGGGGGGGGGGGGGGGGGGGGGGGGGGGGGGGGGGGGGGGGGGGGGGGGGGGGGGGGGGGGGGGGGGGGGGGGGGGG
>JAAUXU010178818.1_pt1 | contig 15252 bp, 16 predicted proteins | sample 7278151 | NCBI WGS metagenome assembly JAAUXU01 (sample SAMN14350113, study PRJNA611818) | marine sediment metagenome | isolation source: surface marine sediment (1.8m) | place: French Polynesia: Moorea | collected 2018-08 | reverse complement strand
GGTGATGAGACATGAAGCTTTCAAGTACTCAGACACTTTTCAAAGTACACGAGCACAGTCCAGTCCAGATCACCTTATCACCATAGTACGATCCATCGAACTTACAGTAGAGCATACATTCAACAGAACGGTACAGTGAAAACGAATTTAACTCACACTGCGCATGCGCGCGTGTGCACACCAATTTTTCAAAAAAGTGACCAAAAATTCGACTGGGCCTGTGTTTTTGCGATGGACCCCACAAAATGCGCCCTTTTGCGAAGTCGCTCATCTGTTTACTCACACTCAAGGCTAAGTGGGTATCCGACAGCTGCAGCAGACTCGTACACAACCGGATGAAGCAGCCAAATCAGTCGGTTAAAAATGCTTCATTGCACTGAAGGGTTCAACAGTGCAATGATGTTTTGGAAAGAAAAGGAAAGGTGCAGAGGGCCTTTTCCTCAACAAACAGAAAGCCCGGCTCACATTGAAGCCAGAATGTGCCAAAAGAGGCCCATCACCCTCTGAATGGTTTCAGCGTCCAGGCTCCAGGCCGGTTCATATGCACCGGCGCAAAGTGAAAATGCTTGGAGAGGCCTCTCTTCACGTCAGGCCGGCTACTTTGTCTCAGATACTACAGGCCACTGGGGACAAAGCCGGGCTGGAAGATGGACCTAAGTCTTTTGGGTCCAAATCCCATCCCTTCTGACACAAACAGTCCTTGGCCCTAAAGCAGCTATGCACTGGCGCGCCATCTTGGAGTGCTCAGTGAATAGCTTGCACGGTCGAGTGAAGATCCAGAGTGGTGACCCTATGAATCCGGGTGCCACTGGCGCAGGAGCTACTCCACTTGGAACCGCAGGCACTGCACTGAGAGGAGACGAATGTTGGGGAAGTCCACAAGAAATGGAACACTCAGATCAGGAATTGGCACAGAAATCAGACCCAGTTGACGCCAAAAGTAACAAACAGTGAAGGTTTTTAGGTTGAATGTCAAAACTTAGCCTGCTCAATATCGTTGAAAGACACCAGTGCAGGGTAAAACTTGATGTGGACCCTCCAGCCGCATTCACGTCGTTCTTGGAAACCTCCATGACACATCTTCATCCTTTATCCTACCTGAGGAGCGCACACACTTTACGTATTATGTGGATGAAACTTTATAAACAAATTTAAGATTTAGTCACCGAGACGTTCTAGCTATCGTAGTCGATGCGACGGGAAAAGGCTGAGAGCTGCCAAAGCAAGCAAAATTCAAGATGTCTGCGGAAAACGGGCCCCGAATGCCAGATCTGCTTCATGCCCAAAGGAGACGTGTGTGATTGAACATGAAGTCCACCCACTGCAGAAGAAACAGCTGCAGATTTAGATTGATTTCAAATTGTTCCATGCATGGAAAGTAGGAAAATTGGCAGGAAGTATGACAACAACGAGGCTGGGAAATGATCTGAGCTACACATTGGATCTTTACTCGCATAATTTGAATTTAAATGCAAAAGGGATAAAGGGATATTGAAATGTAGCTGAGCTGAGATCAAAGTTTCTAATATTAAAAGCTCCCGAAAACATTTTCGATGGATCCATCACCATCACTGGTGGCACTGGTCCAACTCTTTTCGCCCCCAGCTCCTGTGGCTGTGATTGTCGACAGTGAGCTGACATTCTGCCAGCTTCAAGGATTGTGTCTGAACTATGAGACTCTCACGTTAAGAGCATCTTAACTCTTCGCTGGAATGAAGATTTCGTAAGGTAAACGACGGAATTGTGTGAGTTATCCATGAAGATCTTTAGCAGACGCTTTGTGGAGAAAATGGGCTTCCTGTGAAGCTTCAGGACTTATTTGTTTTATTCATGGCCAAAAGTGGGCGAGTTACTGTTGGTATCAGTCCATTCATCACAACAAGGGCATCCGTCCCTTGTACACAGGATTCTATCGCCTTCAGTAGTGATGTTGTGTGCAGCAGCAACATGTAGTGTACGCATATGCTCAACATGTACCGCACGCACAGGTACGTGCCTCCCATCATGGACCCTGATCGCCTCGGCGTGATCCGTCCGCTAGACGTTGCCATCGGCTTCGACAACTTCGAGATTCTCAAGATTGACGACAGAGACTTCACGGTGGAGATCAATGCTTACCTCATCGTCAAGTGGAAGGACCACAGAGTCATCATTGACTTCTCGCTGGTAATACAGCCTGGACCAAAACACGGACTCTTCGTAACGTGTCGTACTCGCAGCTGCACTTGGAGCTGGGCGAAGACCCTCGGGAGGAGTTTTCCTCCACAAACGCCCCACCTCCGCCGGACTGGATCCCCGTGGAACTGGACATGGTCTCCAACATTTGGGTGCCAGACTCGGAGATACTCAGGCTCAAGGGATTCCACAGCCTCTCGGTGCTTGACAGACTGCAGGCAAGTGAATGTCTATTTTCCTTCCTTTAGTTGGAGCACCACTGTACGTACGACTGCTTGCAGGGACTCTGGATGAGCATCCGCCACGAGGTGTTGTTCGTCGTAGCCACCAGAATCCGCTTCATGTGTCCTATGAACTACGCCAAGTTCCCCATGGACGTACAGACGTGCAAGTTTCAGGTGCATAACAGGGTTGCCAGCTTTTGGTCATCACGAAAAGCCGAACAGTAAATAGGATACACAGAGACCAAGTCAAATCAGCAGCTTATTTGCTGTCTCCGGTGCTTGAACTTAAGCCAAATGCTATATAGGCTCAAAAATTTCCAGAGTCAAATTGTGAAAAAAAAAGAAGCCAACTTTCTTTTATCTGTCTCTAAAAGATCCAGATGGGCAACCCTGACGCATGAGACTTCTGATATCAAGTAAATTTTGCTCACTCTTTGAACTGTACAAGCCTTGTGCGACTTTTTATGGGGAAAAAAATGAATTGAGCTACCAATCTAGCGAGTGATCTGAAAGGCAGTCACACACACACTCCCCTAGTACACCTTAGAAAATTGTGCTGAATGGAAAAGCCCAGAAGCGTTTGAATAGTTTCTCCTTCTTGGCCTGACGTCTTTGGGGGCTTTGAACTTGAGCAAAGGTGTCTGTCAGGGTAAAAGACCATATTGTTGTAGACCTACATGAAAAAAGCCCAGGGACAGACGCAAGTTCTACAAGGTGGCGACTACTTCGCCTTCAAAGCTCAAGTTTCCCGACTCATATCTCCTCTGAGGTTGGGTTTAACCCCCCACCCCTAACCCCGGCCTGCTTGTGGGGCATTTTGGACAGACAAGAGGAACTGCTGCGAAGCCCCATAGGAGCATCGCAGCCTTGACACAGCCACCTTCTCGACATATTGGGCCGTCATCAAGCTCAGAACTGACACGCTCACCCTGTACATTTATGCAGTGCTGCCATTCAGAAAAAAAAGCTTCATTGAAAATCTCGTTTAACATTTTTTCAAGCTTTTTTCGTAAATAAACCACTTTTTCTCTAACATATACTGAATGAAGCGAGATCAGCTGAGTTTTACGTCTGAGGACATAATTCCTTCTCTGGAACCGCCAATTCAGAAGGGAGCCTTTTTTGTCTTTCGACAAGACTGGAACTGTCGATGTTCCGCAATAAAAGATGTCAGCAGGTAGCCTGAGTAAAAAAAGGAAACACGATCTGCTAGCCAATGAAATCTCAAGAATATCATTTTCTTGAGACAACTAACGTTGGAGTGCTGGAAGAAGCTGTTGAACAGTGGCAACAAACAGGGTGTGTCAAAGTGAGCGCACGCTGAGATTTGTCATTGCTCCAGCTGGAGCAGTCATGGTCCTGGATCCATAGTTTGCGCCCAGGCAGTTAAAGGTGTGCCCTGACTTATGGCAAAAGAAATCAAGAAATTCAATTTCTCTAGCGTTGAAGGTAGCACCACTGAGTTGACTGCAATACACTATCATAGGTCTCTAATCAAGTCTGGACTAAAGTCACATCTTGACGTCGTAGTCAGCCTAAATCCGTGCCAACATCGCCGCTCCCAACGTGACAAATGCTCCACGAAGTTTGGGTCTTGTCGACTATGCAGCAACGTAGACGAACTTTGACCACTGAAAGCTGTCGTTGTTGGGGCTGCTCTTGTTGGTCACTGTCTTGAGAACAGATTGTGGAGTTCGCACCAGACGTAAAATCGTTCAACTAGGGGTTTTTTGCCCTCTGCAAATCCGCATAAGCAGACTTTACTACATACAATGTGATTTCCCCCCCCCCCGAATTTCTGCTCTCTGGGCATTACAGTGAATGCCCAAACTTGACGCCTCATTTTCTTCGAAGAATCTAAACTGACGGCGAATAATAGGTATTATTTATATACCGTCATGATACCAATTTAAAGTTTGGACTGTTATCACGGGGGATGGGCAGGGGTAGATTCCCTCCGTCATAGTGAAGCCCCAACTTTGCTGCTGACTCATTTGTTAGTCTGCGATGGCCGGACAAAAAGACCTGACCTTGACGTCCACAGGATCCTCGTCATACTTTCGTGTGCGTCTTGAAAGTTGTTGCTTTCAGATTGGCTCGTTCAATTATGACAACAGCAAGATGCATTATCACACCTACTACCTACCGAAGTTGCCAAACTCCACGGACTCCATATTGGATTTCCAAGTAAGACTTCAGCTGTTACTGCGCACCTGACTCAGACTTAACGTCATGTCATAATGCTTTGGGTCACTTGTTTTCTGCCCACTTTTCCGCTTTGCCACAAGCGCCCATTTTTAGATAGGACCCCCAATTTCGTTCCTTCCTGCCCGGCCACCGGGGCAGTTTTTCACCAGAAATGGGCGGAACCGACGGCGCGATGGCTGAGAGATGGCAATCACACTCTCCCTGTACATGTTTAGGTTACGATTCATTCCCTGTTGCCGTCTGAGCGCTACTACCTGCCCCAGGAGACCGGCAATTACTCCGTGGCCGGCTTCAGGATGGTCATGAACCGCAAGGTCTCGCACTACGTCATCACCTACTACATCCCGTCAGGGCTCTTCGTGGTCGTCAGCTGGGCGAGCTTCCTTATTCCCTGTGATGACATCCAGGTAGGAACTTTTTGCGCGTCAGGAGAGAAGCAATCATAGGAATTTGTCTGGATTATTCCATTTGCTTGTGTCTTTAGATCACTTTGATCTTTTCGTCCAAACTCCTTAAACGGTCTCGGAGATACCAAGTTCGTAAAAGTAGAGGTGGGGGGGAAGTTTTTTGGTTACTCGGCGAGACTTACGACTGAGGCCTCCTCAAGCTGGTACACCAATCTCAAGAGGAAAAGAAAGTTTGCGACGCCTACATGATCCCCAGTGCCTCCACAAAATGGTTGGTCCATCAGCTTGAGGTTGGGTTGCACGGGCATAACCGCACCTTGTTTTTCACCACCTCACATATCTTTTTCATGCAGTCGACATGCTCGGACAACAGTTGCTGGAGCTCCTTTTGGGCATGGCACCAGGAAAAGAATAAGCGTTTTCTGGAGTGTTGTCGGTGCATACGGAAAGTTGGCACCTTTCACAGAAGGACTGAAATCGTCCTGATTTCTGGGAAAGTGGCACCATATTGAGCCGAAAAAAGTGAGAAAAAAACCTTCAACGCCTCTGCCACATGTACGATCCAACAGCAACCCAAGATTTCTCCAGTTTCCTGGCCTGGCAGCCAAGTGCATATCTTCAGAAAGCACAAATTTTCGTACTTCCAATACGCATGTTTGCACGTACTTACGGACGTGGCTGTGTACTCCCTGCATGCCTTCTTCGCGCGTGTCGCTGTCCCCCCCCCCCCACACACACACTCAGTGCCGTGCTTGTTCTCCGTGGCTTTCGACTTGGGCACGTTGATGTGAGTGTGCCTGCTTGGCTCCTATTTGCATAACACCTTGAGGTCGGTCCTGTCATATCGTCAACATGGAGGCCACTTTGGCAAGCAAGTCATGCACCCCCTGTTAGGACAGCGAACGTTCTCCAAGTGAGATCACACTTGATGCCTCCTCAGAGTGCTGTTGTGGCCAAGGAGTACGCATAGAACACTGCACAGCAGGTTGCAAGAAGATGAAGCCAAAAAAAAGGTTTGCACGTGCATGCCAAAAGTGAGCGTCTCTTAAAACCCCATCGTGTGCAGAGAGTTAGTGGACCTCTTCACACATGGGGGGGATTACAAAGTTGAGTAGCTTTTTAGCACACACTCACGCGTCCAACCAGTTATGGTTATGTCTCGGAAAGAGACTTAAAGTGTACTAGCAGATAAGTGCCGTACTCAGTAGCGCGCGTACCTTTATAAACTGCCAAGAACGTACTTAGTGGCCCAGGTAGAGAAGCTGCACAGGGTAATAAGTGTCTCTTTTTTCTTTCCAGGGTCGAATGGCTTTGCTGGTCACCCTGTTTCTCGTGCTCGTGAACATCTTCAACGCCACCACTACAAACTCGCCCAAGGCTGACGGGCTGAACGCTCTGCAGGTAGAGTCTGTCCGCCCACGCCTTCACGACTTGCCCGTGATACGTAGCGCGCACGTTCTGGTACTTGCACTACTTGAGGTACAGCCCAAAAGTAGTGACGTGTCTGCTCCATTCAGTTGTGTCTACGACAACTCTGTGCCACTGAGGTCATCACTCAGTGGCAGGTCAACGATTTCGAGATCACGGACGTTATCGGTCTTGTCCTCCGTCACGCAAGTCATGATCGTGTTGAAGCTGCCCTTCTTAACGCAACACAAGAACCTGACTTGGAATAAATGCTTGCAGTCATGAAGCCAAGTATATTGACGCCAAATCTCCGCTTGGCTCTACCTTTTCTTTCTCTCTAAAGAAGCTATGCAAGCACCCCTGACTTTTCTTTACTGGAGCGACTTTTCAACCTGGTGCCTTGCACATCTCACTTTGAACCAATCACCCTGGCGGACTCAACCACCACACCAAGTGTATTCTACTGGAAATTCTCCACAAAGTGAAGGCAATAATTTCGCTTCGAATCACGAACTGAAAGAGCACTTTATTGGCCACATTATCAATTGACTCTTTTGAGCAATTTTGCCGGTCCTTGGCCTGAAATTAAATTGGAATGATGGTGCACAGCGAAAATTTCCAATTCTTTCTGGTTGCCATAGGTTAGTAATAAGTCCTATGGGCTGAGCGACAAGGTTGTTATACCTTGTGTCAGTGACTGTCATACAGGTGGAACTCAACTTGTCTCCCCTGGAAAAAAGGTCAGGCCAGAAATTAGTGCTGATTATGCTAGTGTGCACTGGTACACACTGGGCCTTATTTGGGCCTAATTGTTGGCCAGGGGTATTTGTTCATCAAAAGAGCAAGTTGGGACAGCGTGGTAAAGGAGTCAACATCTTACAGGAAACTGTATCAGCAACGTAATTTGTATGGGGACTCCGGTGTTGAAGCAGGGTCTCGATGAGTGATGCATTGAAAGTGGAATAATTCGTACATTCTAGTCTAATGAAGTGAAGGGCTTGTCAGCTTTTGGACCCCCCTCTATGACTTTAAAGTTTCATAGATGAAGTGCATGAGTTTGTTCGGTCCACGTTATAAATTTGTAGTGGATCATCATAGATGCTGAAATTACAAGGCAAGACTTCGGACAGGTACGATTCCTTAAGAATCGTATTGGAACTTCGGTCCAAAGTCCTCCGTTGTAGCGTTACAATGCAGAGTGCTGGAGTACAAGAACCACTCGTCAGTACTTTTTCGTACCTGATCCGTGTAGACCCGTACAGCATCCCCGGGCATGTTATATGTCTTTGTCATGCGTGGGCAATAGAAGAGCAATTGAAAAGAGAGCTCTCAAATATTTCCTAGTTAGAAGTATTTCAAGAGTCCAAATCTCTGTCTTCTTTTTGCTCGTCCTTTTCTGTCTCCGAGGCGAAGCTGTGCAAGATCGACAAAGCTGCCCCATTTGGAAAGAAGCTGATTTCCCATTGGAATGAGACCAAATTAAAAAAAAAGAACTTTCAATCAAGCTCAGACTCTCGCAAATAGTTCGAGTCTACTGCTGGAAAGTATCAATCTGACGTCACCCCCGAAAGTCAGGAAGAAGGTGTTCAGTTCGGCCAGGTACTTTCTCCACAACTTTATCATTAACCGCTGCTCAGCGGACTCGCCCGGCCCTACCCTAATTGTCAGGTCTGTGCACCTGGACCCATTTTCTAGGGTGGCCTTCATAAAAGAGATGAAATAGGAGCCCAACTTTGGAAACTTTTTTCTTGTACACCCTTCTGGTCCGAGTACAACTGTACGTACTTGTCTCCAGTTGTCGTTATTACGCCCACGGGTCCTTCCTGTCTGTATTATTTCTGTGGACTCATGATGTCATGGGACTCAGTCTTAATCTCTTGCTTCTAGTACAATGGGCCTCATTCATTTTCATATGGTTCAAGGAAAAGAGTCTCAATACTTTTGCCCACGCTTTTTAAGGCAAATTATTTTAAAAAGAACTTTTCATAAATTGTCTTCATTCAACACGTGCAATGATATATGAGAGATGCAGAAGAATTGATCTGCAGATATCACCTTAATGTCCTTCCTCCCATTGCTTTTTAACATCTTTTCCTGCCCTCAGTTGAGCAAGAATGAGTTTGCTAAAGGCTTGACGGTCCGTTGATGTCCTCCGCAATGGCCATGACCTCAGAGGCTGACTTGGCAGCTACAAAATATAAACACCCCATATTCATTCACGCCGTTTTCCCATAATCTCTTCTGTTTCACTCTGTTGACTTTCCTGGTAGGGGTTCCATAACCACCTTGGCTCGCTATTCGACTTTGGGCATTATGGTCACCACCTTCAGAGTGGAAAGATGTAAACTTGCAATCACGTTTCACACTTAGAATAGTTTTAGCAAAAAACATTTTGTCGTGGAGATACCGACAATGTCCTATGTTGTTTGGAATTTTCTTCCTAGTACAGTTGAGGCCAGAAGTTTGCCTGAAGAAAAAGAATCTTTTTGCTCTCTGCTAAGCCCCATAATGCTCAGCCAAGCAAAAATCTGTACCGAAAAGCGTAAAATAACACCGAGACGTGAATAAATTTTGTGTGTTTTCCTAACGAAACGCAAACTTCCGACCTCAACTGTGTCTCTCCGCAGCACAGAACGGGCATTTTGTATAGCTCGTTATCAGCGGACTTTTCGATCTCTTTGTTTTGGCAGCTGGCAACCTTTCCACACCCCACCTATCAGGGTAGCCAACATCCTCTCCTTATCTTAATCTTGCCCTGACCCCCTAATAGCTGCAGTTGCACAGGGACGAGAGCAAGAGCATCGTATTGTACGCGGGGGAGGAAGGGGGGGGAGATGTCTTTCAAGAATTGATACTATCGGCTATAAAAGCTGTATAACTTTTATAGAGCTTAACTAAATGACTCTATAAACAAGCTTCTTAAACCACTAGACTTGCGTATTACTAACGTTGCTGCACTGACGTTGTGACAAAATTTTCAAGTTCCAATCTGTTGCTAAATTTTGCTAGTGCAGTCAGAGCGCAACAAGGGAGATTTCGATGCCCCCACCTCCACAAACACGGTACGTTTAAGAGGATCTTCTTTATTTTTGGCTACGAGTCCTCTAAGGCACGTGTATAGAGAGTTGTGTAAGAATACAGCAGTATTACATACATATAATGTAGCAGTACCACGTACCACTCTCTTGAAGAATATGTTGCATCTGACCGCAGGCATGGATCATCACGTGCATCTTCTTCGTCTTCGGGGCTCTCTTCGAGTACTCGGTCATCCTGCTCCAGCTCAAGCTTGCAATCCTGCGCAACAAAGGCGCGAACTCGGCCGTCACCGTGGCTCAGCCACAGGCTGCCAACAAGCGGGCGTCAGCCGCCGTCCCCGCAGCAGCCGTCAACGGTAACCCCGCGGCAACCGTGGCGGCGGCCGCCGACAACGAGCACAGCGACAGAGCCGTCACCACCGCGGCGGCGCCGTCAGCGTCGGAAGTGGCGACGGCGCTCAGCGGCGGTCGGCCGCCGGGCCCGGCTGCGGCCATAGCCGCCGCCGTGGCGGCCAGCGCCGCCAGCGGCCGCGTGGCCAAGAAGAACTTGTCCGTGACTCGATTCGACCTCTTCTGCCTCGTCTTCTTCCCGGTGCTTTTCCTCCTCTTCATGGGCGTCTACCTTCTCACAGTCCTTATCCTGTAGATCGCAGCGAAGGCTCCAGAGGTCAATGCTGTTGGTACGGTGCAGTATTATTACTATTAGAAAAGTTACTGCTTGTAACAGTTGCTCCGGAATCTCTGGCTGGAGGGGGACAAGCACGCGCTCCAGCTCATGCGTATGCAGTAAGCTCAGTCTGGTGTGGTTATTGCCCACCCAGCTGTGAAGAGTCACATAGATGATGTAGCACTCTGCCAAACTTTTTCCCCTCTGCCCATACAAGAGCAACAGAAAAGACTGGCACAAAACCAGCGAAAACACTTCCGTCGCATCCGTATGTAGCGACCCACGTGCGCCATATGAAAATAGGAAGTCCCTTACAACTCTAAATTGCTTTCACTGAGCGAGGAAGAAAAAGGTCACACTCACTGAAAAAAGAAATGTGAAGAACCCTTGACTTGACGAAAGATCTCTCTCTGTAATCGAACTCTTTGGGTGGGATTACACACTGTGCTTGACGCCTCAGGAAGTGAGGGCAGTGCTGAAGAGCATGACCAACTTGGCTCGACAAGTGCCAAATCTCGCTGAGTAAGAAGGAAGAAAAAAAAGGAATAGGCGAAATTGCTGCCTGCCTATTATTGTTTTTGCTCCCCCTCCTTTTCTCGCAATATTCTTAATGGAACAACTATTGCAGAGTATAAAAATGCGGTTTTTGCCCCGCCGCACCCAAGATGGTGGCAGAGAGAATTGGCAACAGTGATCGAGAAGCAGTGAAGCCTCCGGAAGCCTTTGAGGTTAAACATACATATGAGGCAGGGCAGCAAAGCGGCGAGATGTAAAAACTCTGACAATGGAACAAGTTCAAGAATGAGAGCCTTGGTGCGGAGGAAGTAAGAAGAGCTGTGCCTGAGTGCCTCCGCTCACATGCACTCTCTGACATGCAAAGAGATGAAGAAGTAGGATGCTCCTCACGTACGCGCACGAACAAATAGTTCTCCAAGGGTGCGATTTATTTAGCTATAGGCATGACTTGGTCAATGGGACCCTTTGAGTCGGCTTGGCCAAGCCCGCGTCTGTCTTCAGTCAGGTTCCCGAGGTCAGCACCGTGTGTGCCGCTCGATCAGTGGAGCCAGTATGAGAGAGAGCTTGAAACTGCAGCAGGCTCACTAGCTAGAACTCCTGGATTCTTCTCCACCAAGTCCTTCTGTACTATGTGACTTAAACGGTTGGACCAAGATCGGTAGACGACTCCTTTCCCAATGTAGTGCTTCATGTGCTGACAGATTCTTTCGGCAACAACTGATTCTCTCAACCAGACATTTAGTGATTCACTGTTGTTGTTTCTTTCACTTGCAGAACAACATCGACTTCAGTACGTCGTTGTTCGTGCCATTGCAACTTCTTGGCAACTGTTGCCAAAATGTCTGGTAAACAGATCATCTGATGACTAAACCATAGTCATTTGTGCCTGTCTATAAATAAAGCTAAAGCCACAGAAGGATCCGTTGCTAACCCTGAACTGCAGACACTCCTGAGATTCCAACTTGCAGCTCTGCAGCCTTGACTGTTCAATAAGTAAAACGCGTCATCTACAGACTTGGGTCCAACAGTGCGTCGACAGCAGGGTCGTCTGAAGCTAAATGAACTGCACCCTGTAGCGTAGCCTCAGCGTAGCTGAAAGTACGGTACGTTATTCTTTTCATTCCATTTTTCGGGATGTTTCAAAGCCTCACACGCTCTTAGATGAAACTTGTCATACTTAGCGCATCCAGTAGAAATGTCCCCTCAAATGGATAATAGCGCGCTGAAGTCTTTCCCTGATTTCACTCAATAAGCCAAGTATTAACTACGTAGGACTTAAGGTACTCAAGGCTTTGCAAAGTGCGTTTCCGGTGCTGAGCTCAGAACGAATGCGAGGAAATCAAGCGAATGACGGCTGCATCTTCTCTACTATGAAGCAGCTAAGAAATCACCTACTATGAATATGCCCAAATTCTCGACTGACAGACTGGTGTCTCTGCTATACGACGACATCTATCTCATTGCTCTTGAAGAACATAGCGCTGTGATTGCTTCAATGTGTACGTGTATGCATGACGAGCGGGTGTGTGCTAGAGATAACAAAGAAGAAAAACTTACATTCAAACACGCAATCTTAAGGAAGTAATAAAGGCATGCCAGAACTTATTGACTTCAACTCGCGCTTATTATAGCATCATGCCATGTGCAGGATGCCTCAGAACAGGCATTCATTCTGTAGGCCTTGTTTTTGCAGCTACCCACGTAGGTTCTATGTCAATGCCTTCCAGGGTATTGCGCATTCATGATAATCGAACAAAAAAGTAACTTTTATTCTTCTGCATGTTCTGGAGAGCTCTTCTGATTTCTTCTTCTGGGATACACCAATGTCTTCAACACTTTGCTTGAGCCCCTGGATGGTTTCAAATGATATTGACCCAAAATAATAATCGAGCGGATTCAGATCAGGCGAAGAAACCGGCCAAGGCCTCTCTGTGTTGCCAGAAATCAAACAATAAAATATTTAAAAACGTTGTTGTTGCTTCCACTTTTTCTGATCAGGGGGAATTGCACACCATTCTGGAGGACATTGGCAAAGGATTTACTTGGGTAGCTGCAAAAACTAGGCCTACAGAATGCCTGTTTTGAGGCACACTGGTGGTGCGAAACCCTCTAGTATATACTTACGCACAGTTAGCTAATATGCGTTCTGGTCTTTACGTACACGGCGGTGACGACGCTGAAGGAGATGTTACAAGAGGGAGGTCGAGACAAGTCTGTTTGTCCCTGATAAGATCTCTGCAGTCAAATTCAGTGTCAGTGGCCGCCTTAGCCGAGGACTTGTTTGGCCGACAACAAGAAGCAGCAGATCGTGGGCCTCCCCATGGCCAGCAGGACAGCGGTCTCCACTCCCCAGACCACGGGCGCCGGAGGGAGTCACTCAAATGACCATAGACGCCAATAACAGGTAGGAGAGAAGCCTGGGCACGCATCGGAACGGAGTCCTCCACCCTGACCTCGATGCCGTCAGACGCGTGTAGCCAGAGCCAAGTCGCTAATTCCCTGCTTGGGCCTGCAGTGGTAGCAGTGACGTCTGTCTGAGTGCTTCGCGCAGTAGCAAATCTGGACGCTGATGTATTTTAAGTCCGCCAAGAAATTCCCCAGATTCGGCGAAAGGTGTCTGAACGAGGGCCCAAACCGAACGATGGACAAGTTCTTGAGAAGGGACAGAAAGAAGATTGATGCCGCTCTGGTCTGACGCTCGCTCTTCTCTCCCAGACTTTTGTACTTGGCTTTTTTTTTTGTCTTGTTATCTCTTGTGAGGGTTTTTTTAGACCTGAAAGTGAGAGAAGCAAATGGGTTTCTGGAGAAAGGGGGCACTAGAAGATTATTCTTTTTTTTTCTGGCACGCCCAAAACTTCTGAGGGCATCTATCTCTACGAGACAATCTACAGATCTGATATGTATTCTTATATAGTCTCGTCTCAGAGAGTGAGTTTGTGTAGAAGTCCTTGATGTGGAAGAGTGAAAAAAATGGGTTCTCCTGGTCTCCCGAGAGGCTCTTCCTCAGTCTTGTCGAGTGGTGCAGCCACAGGTGCAAGACCTTCAATTTGCTCTCTCCTTGCAAATGCAGCCTGTGCCAGATAAAACCGGATCACTTGCACATGTTGCACACGAACATTGAACAAGTTCAAACAAAAGTTGATACTGGGCGTCAACTCTATCGTCTTCAGCCAGAACAGAAACATTGATGCCATTTTATCTCCTACAGACTGTACCTGTAAGATGCATATAAAGTGGCCGAGGAATTGGAAAATCATGAAGCTCAAAGCACTCTGGACCTTGGATGGGTTGGGTTTTTTCCTCACGTTGTAACGATCACTTGACAACTTGACAGAAGAGTTCATCGGAACTCTTCTGCGTACTTTACGAGTTGGGGGAATTTCGGCCATTCCCCTCACTACATCAGGTCCAAGATGCTGAAATCTACTTATGGGTATCAACTGCCTATTTTAGGCCGCAAACAAAGAGATAATAGCAACTTTTGTGCTGAAGATTTGACATGGACTATAATAATTAGCTTGCATTCGTGTTGGCCACCCATGGAAAGCCATTGGTGGCCAACACGGCCTCCGGACGAGGCTGGACCTCGTAGCACGTCTTCCTCCCGCAGTCCCTACACAAGTTGTTCCATTCCTTGTCAACTGCGCCATCGAGGACGTCAACAACAGGAAGAGTTGTGGCAAAGGCCCCAAGCCTGTGGCGGATTGACCGCCTTTGCTCTGTCACCCGGAGCAAAGTCTGGAGAAATGACGTCAAGAGTACTGATATCCCCGCTGTTGGTGCCAATCCAGGGATTCACCTCATTCATCGGGGCAACCCGGACCTTCTTTGTCCTCACTCTCGGGCCCTTGGCGAACCAGTGCCGAGGCATCTCCTTGACACCAGAGGCCTCAACGCCCAGCATCATGGCATCAGCTTCCACCGGTACTGCGACGATCGTGGCAGTCCCGGTGGCAGCGACCGGAGCACCATTCGGGTCAAGGGCCCAACTGTCTTTCGGTCCGCCATGACAGCATTTCTTTTTAATCAATCAGCCGATGGACTTGGCCTTGATATGTGAAGAAGAGTAGGCAGCCCATACACGTTCGATGTACTCTTCACTTCCTTGGGAAATCTTGTGATGTCGTCATGCTTGTTGAGCATCGAGGGTTCGTCGGACTTTGTGCTAGTCAGAGTCCCCATTTTTGCCCTTATGGAAAAGAACATCACTGGTTTTGTCATATGAAGACAAAATGTCTGAACATTTTCTCTGCACTCCTTCAGAAAACGAAACAGCTCCTTGGACAGGATGATCAAATTTAGCGTCGTCCCTGCTGCCGACGCCTTCCACTACGTCGTCGTAGTTGGCGGCGGCGGCGGTCACCTGGAATCACGTACGTTTCATCCCTGAACAAGTTGACACACACACAGATTGACCCCTACACAGTCTCAGACAAGCTTGAACCCTGACAGTTTGTCTCTGAATAAGTCGTTTCTGTATTCATGCCAGTTCTATATATTACTCTATACATCATAAATGCTGGAGAAGGTGATCATAAAAGAAGACGCAGTTGAACTAACTACTCAATATTTCAAGATAGGGGGGGGGTAGTAGGTACAACATGTCCGGG